>Ga0265594_1003495_pt1 | contig 10418 bp, 6 predicted proteins | sample saktaG_11_FD_190147 | JGI IMG/M metagenome (GOLD analysis project Ga0265594, IMG submission 190147) | Saline water microbial communities from Sakinaw Lake, British Columbia, Canada - sak_2011_5_24_80m | ecosystem: Environmental > Aquatic > Non-marine Saline and Alkaline > Saline ... | reverse complement strand
TGGCACCGGAGCCGCGGACGCATTAAAACTTGATGGACAATTGGTATCGCTTGATGAGATTAAAGACTGGTTTGTAAAAGCCTGGGAAATGAAGTGTCCGGAAGGCCGATCGATCGAAACCTATGTATCCTCAAAAGGAATCCAGTCCTTATATGGGGAACGAACCGGTCAAGCATTAGTTGATTTGAATAACCAGGCAATTTATCCGCCTCAAATACGTGAAAAAGCTTTGGCAGGTGATGCCGCGGCAAAAGAAACCCTTGAAAAAGTGGCTAAGTATTTGGCCTTGTTAATCTATGAAAGAATAACGACATTATTTGCCGGGTGGCAGGGACTTTTTGAGTTTCTGAATCCCCAACGGTCTGTACCAAGAAAAAATCATCCATACAGAAACTTTCTTTTTGATAATATTATTATCGGGCAGCGATTGGGAGATATGTTAAAAGAATCGAAAAATGATTATGTATTATGGAAGCCATTTATCCATTTTCTGAGCATGTTAATTAACGAGGCATCAATCATCGACGATTCTACCCGTTTGCATTACTGTCCGAATGGTCAATTTTCTGAAGAACGCATTGTTTTTTCCAAATTACGCGAGGCTCCGGCGCTGGGAGCTGGGATTGACGCCTTTTTAAGTTATAAGGAGTAATCGTCATGTTGAAACCAAACGTTATTCCCGATAAAGAACCTGTCTTATTCGTTGGTATTATTTTGCCGGAAGATCGGTTTACCAATATTGACATTGAAGTTCCTGATTCACCTCTTTACAAATTAATATTCGGAGAGTCGGAAGAAAAGTGTCTGGAAAAAGGGGATAGACTGGAATTTGAAATAAATCACGAAACAATTTCACTGGAAATCAACGAGCAGCAAGCGATTGAAAGCGCTGCCTGGCGAATTGAGCCGATTGATTCAAAATCCGTTATGGCAAATAAGACCGGCTTGGAAGTAAAAGAAGTTGTTGTCGGGCGAGGTTTTCACTGGGTTAAAAATATTGATGTCTATTTACCGGGCGCCGTCGAAATATCGGTTATTGACAGTAATCTTGTAGTAGCAAACGAGCTGCCTATTGAACAATATCTGATGTGTGTCGCAACATCGGAAATGGGCGCCGAGTGTCCTCCGGCATTTATTGAATCGCAAACAATTATAGCACGTTCATGGATGCTGGCGAACATCGAAATGAAACATGCTAATATCGGACTGGATGTCTGTAATGATGATTGTTGCCAGCGCTACCAAGGAACGACATTTTTGAGTGATGAAGCCATCCGGGGAGCATTAAATACATTCGGAAAAGTGTTGCTTTGCGATGATAAAATATGTGATACACGCTATTTTAAGAGTTGCGGGGGAATAACCGAATCATTCGAAAATGTATTTGGTGATGAACCGATAAGCTATCTGAAATCTATTGTTGATGCTCCCGGGCAATTTTACCACGAAGCGTTGCCGTTAGATTCCGAAAATTCCGTCCGGAAATGGATAAAGGATACACCGGAATCCTATTGCAGCACCCATGTCGTACCTGAAAGCGAATTGATCAAATATTTAGGAAATGTCGATGTGGAAGGTGAATATTTTCGCTGGAATTTTCGTTATACTCAAAAGGAAATTACGGCGCTGCTGAACTTGAAACTGGATATAGACGCCGCGGCAATACTGGCGATAAGACCGGTTAAAAGAGGTTATTCCGGACGATTGATTAAAGTTCAGGTTGATTATCGGCATATCGATGGACAACAAGAATCTGTTATCGTGGAAGATCAGTATGTTATCCGGCAAACTTTTCATGAACTTTTTTTATATAGTTCGGCTTTTGTCATTGATATTGAGAAAGGCAGTGAAGATATCCCGGCGGCATTTATTTTGAAAGGCGCCGGTTGGGGACATGGTGTCGGCTATTGTCAGATTGGAGCAATTGGGATGTCACTAAAGGGTTTTTCAGCTGAAGAGATTGTGCAGCATTATTATCCCGGATCCACATTGAAAAAAATATATTAATCTATATATAGGAAAAGTATGTCTGAGATTGAAAAAAGATCAAATGGAAAATCTCGTTTCGGTTGGTGGTGGGTGCCGTCATTATATTTTGCAGAAGGTATTCCTTATGTAGTCGTAATGACCGTGTCAGTGATCATGTACAAAAATCTCGGAATTTCAAATGCCAAAATTGCTCTTTATACCAGCTGGCTTTACCTGCCCTGGGTTATTAAACCTCTCTGGAGTCCGCTTGTTGATATTCTGAGAACAAAACGATTTTGGATTGTGACGATGCAGCTTATCGTGGGAGCCGGGCTTGGCGGAGTCGCTTTAAGTATTCCGGTACCGGATTTTTTTAAATTCACCTTAATTTTCTTTTGGCTGCTTGCATTTAGTTCTGCGACCCATGATATCGCCGCAGATGGTTTTTACATGCTGGGACTGAACCAGCATGACCAGGCCTATTTTGTTGGAATTCGCTCAACGTTTTACCGCATTGCAATGATTTTCGGACAGGGAATTTTAATCATGTTAGCCGGTTTTATTGAGAGTCACACGGGTTTACAAAGATTGGATATTCAGGTCTGCGCCCAACCCGGCGCCATGGTTCAGGAATTTAAATTGAATTCAATGGCAGGTTTTCCTGCTTTAGATGGGGAATTGTGTTTAATTAACGAACCTGAAAACTTAAATATCGATACCACCCCAAAAGCAAAATCCGAGATTGATTCGCTGTTAAAACTTGTGAAAGAATGGAATATTGCCCAGGGCCAGGTTTATGAAGATCATGAACTCAGGAAGATGAAAACTTCCTGGTTTACAAAGCAAGTATCCGACCCGTTGAAACACACGTTAAAAGCCCGCTTTGGTGAGAAACCAATACCTGTCCGACAGATTGTCGGCAATGTAGGGTTTGTCTATTTACGGCTAAGCCAAAAACCAACAACCGATAAAGATATAATTGTCAATTTTGGAAGAAGTAAGGGTGATAAATCGATCTCCTTAATTGATGGGACGCGATTTGTCTTTAATCAGAACAATTGGAACAAACCGGTAGTTGCCGTTATTCAGCTGGACCCAAAGCTGCGGAGCCGGACAAATGCTGTTTTTTCAGCGAAATCAGGGAATACACGATTAGCCTGGTCAATTACTTTTTTTATTATAATGGGTCTGTTTATAGTCTTCTTTATATACCATAAACTTATGCTTCCTAAGCCAATTGCCGATATTAGCCATAATAATGTTCAAGCCGGTCAAATTTTTAATGAATTTTTCAAGACCTTTGCGGCATTTTTTAAAAAGGAAAAAATCGGAATTTCTATAGCATTTTTATTGCTGTTCCGGTTGGGTGAATCTCAGTTAGTGAAATTAGCCTCTCCGTTTTTACTGGATTCACAGGAAATGGGAGGTCTTGGCCTTACAACCGGTCAAATTGGATTAGTATATGGAACCGTTGGCATATTGTTTCTCACTTTCGGTGGGATATTGGGAGGAATTGCCGCTTCCAGACATGGACTGAAAAAATGGATATTCTGGATGGTGGTTGCAATCAATGTACCGGATGTTGTTTATATTTACATGTCACAGGTTCAGCCTGACAATTTTCTGATTGTTAATATTTGTGTCGCCTTTGAGCAGTTTGGATACGGGTTTGGATTTACGGCTTATATGCTCTATATGATTATTGTTGCCGAAGGCGATCATAAGACCGCTCACTACGCCATTTGTACGGCTTTTATGGCGTTAGGGATGATGATTCCCGGAATGCTCAGTGGCTGGATACAGGAGATCATTGGTTATCAAAATTTCTTCGTCTGGGTTATTATCGCAACAATCCCCGGGTTCCTGTTAATCCGGTTTTTGCCGATCCCCAAAGATTTTGGAATTAAGAAACAGGCAAACCAGTAATATATAACGATTAAGTAGCAGGGAGATTGTATGACAGGAGCCGGATTTCAGACCATCGATTTTGTAATAGTGATAATGTATCTGGCATTAGTAGCCTTTATCGGAAGTGTTTCCGGCGGTAAACAACGAACGACCAAAGATTATTTTTTAGGTGGTAAAAATATTCCCTGGTGGGCGGTTGCCTTTGCAATCGTTGCTGCCGAGACAAGTACTTTAACATTTATCAGCATTCCCGGACTGGCTTATATTGCCAATCTGAATTTTTTGCAGGTGACATTCGGTTACTTGATTGGCAGGATAATAGTTAGTTTTATATTCCTTCCGGCGTATAAAAAAGGTGAACTGACAACGGCTTATTCGTTGCTCGAAGAGCGTTTTGGGCAAAAAACCCGTCGGTATGCCTCTGTTGTATTTCTTTTTACAAGGGTGGCAGCCGACGGAGTCAGGCTGTTCGCCACATCTATTCCGTTAGCGCTGATTTTTAAGGCATTTCCGGCGTTTTCAGGGATGACGAATCTTCAAATTTACTCAATTTCAATAATCATCATTACCGTAGTAACTTTGATTTATACATACACCGGGGGAATGAAGGGAATAATCTGGGTTGACGTTTTGCAGATGGGAATTTACTTAGGTGGAGCAATAATTGCCTTGATTATTCTTTTTAACAAAGTTCCAGGCGGATTGTCGGCTGTAAATCGGTTTTCGGTTGATGTCAATAAATTTGCATTGTTTAATCTGAGTTTTAAAAATTTCTTCTCCCAACCGTATACTTTGATAGGCAGTTTAATCGGCGGTACGTTTCTATCGATGGCTTCGCACGGGACAGATCAATTAATTGTACAACGTCTATTAACGATAAAAACATTAAATGACAGTAAGAAAGCGCTGATAACAAGTGGCGTTATTGTCATAATCCAGTTTACAATATTCCTGTTTGTGGGATTAATGCTTTTCGCATTTTATAAAGGCGCTTCTATTGGTGAAGCAGGATCATTATTTGCCAAAGCGGATGAGATATTTCCCTATTTTATTATTTACAATTTACCGGTTGGAGTTAAGGGGTTGATTATTGCCGGGTTGTTTGCGGCGGCGATGTCAACACTTGCAGGGTCAATGAGTTCATTGTCATCTTCAGCCATGATGGATTTGTACAAACCTACAATCGGAAAAAATAACGATGATAAAAAGGATTTGTTCGTTTCCAGGATGTTAACAATATTTTGGGGAGTTGTCCTTTCCTTAGTTGCATTTCTCTTTATAAAGGTTCTTCACTCAGTTGTAGAAATCGCTTTAGGTATCGCATCAATCACTTATGGCGGTTTATTAGGTACTTTTTTATTGGGCGTATTGTTTAAAAAATGTGATGAGAAAGCCGCCATTTGGGGATTTACAGCGGGAATCATTGTAATGGTTTCGATAATTTTAATTCCGTTTATCATGGGAGCAAAGCCAATTGTTCACTGGACCTGGTTTACGTTGATCGGGACGGGAACAACACTGATTGTTGGCAATATCGTGACGTATGCTGAAAAACGTTAATATTGCGATTCTAATTCTTGTCTTTCCACTTTTCCTTTTTTGTAAGGATCAGGATTATAAATACACAAAAATACTGGCATATCAACCGGGTTGCGATTCGGCTGCTATTCATACCGGACTTGACCTTTTAATTCAGAATAATTTCGAGACCATTAAAAAGAAAAAAATCGCTGTTGTCTGCAATAAGGGCAGTTTCGATAGAAACGGTTCTCATATACTTGATATTTTTTCCGATAGAAAAGACTTACAACTCGTTTCGATTATACAAGTCGTTGAAAAAGTATATTCAAGCGAATCGTCGGGGATGGTAATCTTTGCTGATTCAATAAATCCTTTGAAAAATGTAACGATCTCTCCATTTCAGCCGACTGTTTTTCGGGAAGATTTGAACGGCGCCAATCTAATTCTAATCGATCTCCAAAATATCGGGATTCGTTATGAAAATACATTAGATGTTTTGATCTCATTAATGAATCTAAGCGCTAAAACCAGGATCCCACTGGTATTTCTTGACAGACCCAATCCTATAACCGCGAGCATTACAGAAGGACCGTTGGCGGCAAATAGCAATCTGGTTCCCGATGCGCGAATTCCCTGGAGATACGGTTTAACATTGGGGGAACTGGCTCTGCTTATTAATGAAGAATCATGGATTCCGGGTAAAAAAGGAGCGCGTCTGTACTTGATCCCGATGGTGAACTATGATCGTTCGTTATGGTTTGATCAAACCGGTTTGCCATGGGGCATACCTCTTGATGAAATATATACAATCGAGATGTTACTAAGTTACTGTACCACCTGTTTTTTTAAATACTCCAATATCATTAATGGAGAGGGTAGCCTGTTTCCTTATGAAGTTGGTGGAGCGCCCTGGATTAGCGGACCGGTTATAATCGAGCTGCTCAATCGGCAGGAACTGAGCGGGGTGGAGTTCAGTTTGGCAACATTCGTACCCGGAAGCAAAATAAATGTTTTAATGACCTCACAATATATCGGTCAGGAATGTACCGGCATTCGGATCAATATTAGGAATCGTAAAATTTACCGTACGAGTCAAACCGGTTCCTATCTGATTGGAATTATCGCACAACTATATCCACGCCATTTTCACTGGGTAAATCCCTCGGTAATAGATCAATTATTTGGGGATAGTATTTATCGGGTAATGGTTGATACCGGTCGGAACCTAAAACAACTCTACCCGATCTGGATTTCCGGCATGACTGATTTCCAAAAACTGCGGCAAAAATACCGGCTGTATGACGATAATTAAAAAATATTTTTATTTTTATGATTTATCTTTATATTCGATACAATGAATGAGAAAATAGTGATGTCGATGTATTGCTGTTTTTTCATTAAAGGGATGAGGGTAGAGTGGATAAGGACAGAAAAAACCTGTTAAATTTTAAATTCGCTCAAAAAAAAGTAACCAAAGGAGAAACAACATGAGATCAGTTATGTTTGTATTCTTGATACTCGTTTTAGCGATGGGTATCGCAATGGCAGGTGGTATTGTAGGGAATACCAACCAAAGCGCCGCGTTTGTGCGGACATTGAACCGCAATGCATCTACGGATGTTGATGCGGTTTATTTCAATCCGGCTGGATTGACGAGACTTGAAGATGGTTTGCACCTGTCTTTAAGCAACCAGTCGATTTTCCAGACCAAAACCGCAAAAAATAATTATCCGTATTTAAATGCTGATGAATTTGTCGGAGACGTGATAGTACCAATGTTTCCCAATTTATATTTAGCCTATAAAACCGGAAAATTGGCGTTTTCGGCCGGTTTTGAACCTATCGGTGGCGGTGGAAGCGCTAATTTTGAAAATGGATTACCTTCCTTTGAATTACCGGTTTCGGATCTTGTTCCTGCATTAGCAACTAAAGGTGTTAGTGCATACGATATTGATATAGCTTTTGAAGGTTCTTCAATCTATTATGGTTTTCAGGCTGGAGTAAGCTATAAAGTAAATGATATGTTATCGGTTGCTGTTGGGGGTCGTTATGTTGCCGCTTCAAACTCTTATGTTGGTCATTTGAAAGATATTGCAATTAATCTTGGCGGCAATTGGACTCCAGCAACTACATTTTTCACGGGTGCTGCTGCACAATATACTGATGCCGCAACATCTGCTAACGGTGCTGTAACCGGTTTAAATGCAGCAGTCACAGCAGGACAGGTTACTGGCAGTACACCGCTCGCTGCAATGGATGCGGATAGCTCACTGATAAACGGACTTATTACTTTTGGTATTGATCCTACAGGTTATACTGTCGATAATGCAATTGCTGCATATACTGGTGCAGCGACTTCTGCTGGAACATCAGCAGCTGAAATGACGGCAAAATCAACGCTTCTTGCAGATCAGGAAGTCGATGTAGCTCAGACAGCCACCGGAATCACACCAATTATTAGCGTTTTCTTGACACCATTTGATGGTCTTGATATTGCCTTTCGTTATGAAGGATTGACCAAATTAGAGTTGGTTAATAAAGCCGATGCTGATAAACAGGCATTAGTCGGTCTTGAAGCTGACGGAACACCAATATACCAGTTCCCGGATGGTGCCAAAACCAATACCGATATGCCGGCGATGATGGCGCTTGGTGTTGCCTATAAAGTTATGCCGGCACTGAGAGCAGAATTCAACCTCAATTACTACCTGCATTCGGGTGTTAATTGGGATGGCAGAGAAGACGATGTTGAAAACGGTTATGAAGCCGGTATGGCTGTAGAATATTGTCTCAATGACAAACTGAAAGCCAGTGTTGGATTTTTAAATGCTGATGGAGGCGCCAAACCGGCTTATCAGAGGGATGTTAGTTATAGTCTCAAATCAAATACTATTGCCCTTGGCGCCGCCTATGCCGTTTCACCGAACCTGGTCGTGAATGTTGGTGGAATGGATACCTTCTACCAGGATTGCGATCGACCATTTTCGCATACACTTGGAACTGTTGATATTCCTGTAATTGAGACATACAAAAAAACGTCAATAGGTTTTGCGATCGGCGTGGACTACAAATTCTAAATTCAATTAGAATTGTATAAAAAGATGAATTAAACATAGCAGGGGAAACTCAATTTTGAGATTTCCCCTGCTGAATTATTTGGGGTTTATAATGAAACGGTTATTTGTCGTATTCATTGCTATTTTGATAACGTCGAGTTTTATTTTTGCTGAGCAAAAGGAACGGACCGGCTGGGGCTGGGGCGGCGTGCCGGCAATCAATTACAATGCCGATGACGGATTTGGGTATGGAGTTCTGCTCGATTTATTTAATTATAAGGACGGCGGATACTCACCTTATTATTTTAAAATTAATCCTATTTTTTACGACCGGCGGCAAACAGGATCACACTTTATTTTTTGATGCGCCCTATCTGCTTGGTAAGGGAATGAGGTTCAATGTCAGGTTAAGATTTAAAATGGAGGATTTCTATCCCTATTACGGTCTGGGCAATGATTCAGAATACCACGAAAGTTTTATAGAAACCGATGATGATAATAATTCACTGGATACTTTACATGGCAAGCATTATTACACCGTCCAGAGTGATGAAGTTATATTAATATCGAACTTTCAAAAAGCGCTGGTTTACCGGGAAGACGGCAAACCGAAAATTTCCGCCTTAGCCGGTCTGGGCGTTATTCATGTAAATATGGCTGAGAACGAAAATAATGGCATCGTTACAAAATATGGATATGATATTGACAGTAGTGGTGTTTTAACTTCCAAAGATACAAAGCAGGCTTTTAACAATTTTTTGAAGTTTGGTATTATTTACGATACGCGTGACAATGAGCCGGCGCCTAATACCGGCGTGTGGACTGATCTCGTTGGTGAATGGTACACAAAACTGGTCGGCAGCGACCACCGGTTTTTACGTTTGACTTTTACCGACAGGCGTTATTTCCAAATATTTGAAAAACTTGTATATGCAAATCGCATTTTAGTTGAGAATATATTTGGAGATGCTCCTTTCTCAATGTTTTACCCTGTTGGCGGTTCATTTCGCTTTGATGAAGGTCTTGGCGGTTATCGTACTATTCGGGGCGTCTATAAAAATCGCTATATCGGAACGACCAAATTCCTGATGAATATGGAGTTGCGTTACCGGTTCTATGAATTTTCCTTTGCCAACCAGGATTTTTATTTGGCGGCAAATATTTTTTATGATTTTGGTCGGGTCTGGCATGAAAACGATACAGAAGGCGGCTTCAAGAATTTGCATGACGGCAAAGGTTTTGGTCTCCATATTGGCTGGAATGAAAATTTTATAGTGTACGCCGATATGGGTTTTAACGAAGAAGCAGGCAGCCAGTTATACATTGATATAGGATATATCTTTTAAATAACCAATGACTAATGACCAATAACCAATGACTAATGACCAATAACCAATGACCAATAACCAATGACCAATGACCAATGACCAATAACCAATGACTAATAACCAATGACTAATAACCAATGACTAATGACCAATCAACGAGGTTGATCAAAGATAAGCAAGTCTTCGGCTGGACAATGTACGATTGGGCAAACTCCGCCTTTGCGACGACAATCATGGCGGGATTTTTCCCGGTCTTTTTCAAAAGTTACTGGAGCGCCGGCGCCGACGTCAATCAGAGTACCGCTCTATTGGGTGTCGCAAATTCAATTGCCTCGCTGGTTGTTGCCTTGATAGCTCCGATTTTAGGAGCAATTGCCGATCAGAGTTCGGGGAAGAAGAAATTCCTGGTCTTCTTTGCCTATCTTGGTGTCTTGATGACGGGCTGTCTCTACATGGTCAAATTTGGTCAGTGGCTATTGGCGGTTATCCTGTATGTTCTCGGCACGATCGGTTTTTCCGGTGCAAATATATTTTATGACAGCCTGCTGCCGGGTGTAACTAATGAGAAAAATATTGATTATGTATCCGCCAAAGGTTTTGCCCTTGGCTATCTTGGCGGCGGTTTGTTGTTTTTAAT
>Ga0265594_1003493_pt1 | contig 10421 bp, 5 predicted proteins | sample saktaG_11_FD_190147 | JGI IMG/M metagenome (GOLD analysis project Ga0265594, IMG submission 190147) | Saline water microbial communities from Sakinaw Lake, British Columbia, Canada - sak_2011_5_24_80m | ecosystem: Environmental > Aquatic > Non-marine Saline and Alkaline > Saline ... | reverse complement strand
ATACATCGGTAGATAATCCATTAATTGAGAAAAAAATGTCCTGCCCGTATTCATTTGCCATTCCTCCTTTAATGTTAAATAATGAATGGCAATAATATAAATACGGTTTCAAATCGATAACACTAAGTTTGGTTATATATATTAATGTATTTAAACAAATTAGATGCCTTTGAAAATTTCAACGTCCGGACAGTAGTGATATTAGATATAAGTGATAGCATTTCCCTCATCTTTGTCATTATTCCGAACTTGAAATAATGTCAGCTGTGTATTCAGTCTCAACATTCTCAAAGAAAAGTCCCTGAAACTGTCCTGGCTTTAGATCAGGTAAGGTAAGTTCAATTTGATATTTCTTATCCGGTTTCAAATCTGAGATATCACTGTAGAATCCCACAAAAGTATTATGTCCTTTACCCATTTTCAAACATCCAGGCGTTCTGGAGCTGTATGCTTTCTTTACTTCTACCGGCTTGCCGTTCAGATTCACACTCGTTTCCATCTTCCAATCGGGTTCGGCTATCTGGATATACAGCAGTAATCTTTCCGGTGCCAGCCATGTACACTCCAGGTCTTTCTGTGTCCAATCGATAGACCATTTCTTTTCTCTTTCCGTCAGTTGGGTAAAGATTCGCTCAGGTATGACAAACTCCGCTTTAACGGTTCTACCATTAAAAGAAGGATTATAGGTGGTAACAGCTTGGTTGTGCCCAAAATATTGACCGGCAAATCGGCATTTTGCGCTTACAATCTGTCCCTGCTGATAAAAAGTTATATTTTGTCCATTCACCGTGACCCGCTTAACGTTTATCCCTCTTGGCAAAAGAACCTGGATATCGGCTGCAGTCCCAACTTCTCCCTGGACCCGGGTAATCTCCAGCCATTGATGTTCATATTCGTACTTCACTTTTCCACGCACATTGAATAATAAGGGCAAAGCACTTTTTTGGGCCGGCTGCACCTCCAACACCCAGGCGGTGGTCCCATCCATCATCAGGGAGATTTCATCTCCGTATCGGAAGACGCCTTTACCCGGCGCACCTATGTATTTATTCTTTTCAGGATAAAGATACTTGATGGTAAAAGTATCTCCGTCGGTTAAGCCTAAACTCCTATCAAGCGAGAACTCCGTCTTGATTTTCCGGTGATTGGGATTAAATAGAAAGATAAAACCGTGATTTCCATCCATGGCCGCAGTACCATCCACACGGCCGATGCCCGGAGGACCTATGATGGACCGCAGATTTTTGAGCACTTTGGCATTGCGGTCGGTCCAGTCAAACCAATTTCGCATAAATTGCTGACTCTCCGTATCTTTGGAGAATATTTCGTATTCACGCAAATCCCTCGCAGGAATCATATCAACACAATGTGCAAATGGTGCTGTAGCAATGGAAGAAATCAATGAAAATTTCCAGCCAAGATAATCCCAGTCTCGCAAATTCAAATCACTCTCTCTGGGAGCAACGCCGTTTGAATCTTTCCGCGCAGTTTGGTGGGTGATAAAACCAGGCATTATTTCAGTAGGGCAAAACTGGACATTACGATACCAGTAAGAGGTAATCCGTTGCTGGTTTGCCGATGAGCGATCAAAATGAAGATCAGGAAATGACTCAAAACTTTCCGGTTGCTCATCTCCCCCCGTTGGGTGAGGATAAGTACCGGCCAGCCACGTCCAGGGGCCATATCCGTGATATTGTTGGCGCCCATCTATAATAATGTCAGGTAACCTCTTCCGTAATTCTTCCAGAACCCGCCTCCCACCATACCACTGGGCATAAAGGCTAGAATTACCCACTTTCATACTCCAGTAATCAAATGCATATCCGCTAATACCGGTTCGCTCCTTAAAAGCTACCAGGTTTTCAATAAACCAATCCTGAAATTCTCTTACACCAAAACTGGCAACGATCTGTGGATTATTTTTAGAACGCTCAACAAGCCAGACTTTGTTCTGTTGAAATTCAAGTGTCGGATACACATAAGCCATCAAATTAATATTTTTATTTCTGGCATAATCCATCAATTCCACTGTTTTTTCAGGCAGAAAATCCTTTTTTGGATCCCATTCATTCCTTCGGATCTGAATCCCCATGTTAAGCCATAAAAGATGTTCCCAGTGCCAGTTATCCGAGGCTTCTTCTGCTAGTGCAACATCAGTATTTCGGACTGTATACAGCATATGTTCAATACCTAGGGCAGCTGCCGTATTTACGATTCGTTTGTACTGAGCCTCTCCATACTCCGTTGCTACATCGATTTGATAATCGTTCTCACACCAAGGGACATGGATACGGACGCTCTTTTCAGGTTTATACAGCAGAAATGCACGGACACATTCGATAAAAGTCTCCACTTCACCCATATCTATTTTCTTTTCAGCTCTTCCCCAGGTCGGTTCAAGCAACCATTTCCCGTGGTGTTCTATATCGCCCTGGTGATAGTATCCGGTTAGATTGTATGTCCCAATACAGACACGGTCTGATGCAAAAGGACCGTATTCTGTTTTCCATGCCATATCCGGCTGGTATTCCATTGAAAAATCACCTTTTTCATATTTCCATTCGAAAAATGGATTTTGCACTAAAAACATGCCACCCCAGCTTGAGTTCATCCGGACAAACGCACCAAAGTCGCCCAATCCCCTGCTTTTTTTTGCTTTTTCACCAAGATTAGCTACATATATTTGTTTCGGGAGATTGTTCAATCGACCATGAAAAACATTGACGGCATTAATAGTATAAATTTCTTTTTTTCTATCGGTTATAAATAGTTGTTTAGATACGAAACGCCATCCCGGTTTTAATTCATAAACAACCTCTATATCATATTCACCCTCAGCAAATAAATAGCGTATTCGGTCGGTTTCCTTAATAAACTCGATGGGAGATAAATTCTGACTTTCTACCAGGTTATTTTCTATACTAAAAGACCATTGGTCACTGGAAAACAACAGAGATTGCTTAAGTTGCTTATCATAAATAGAAACCAGGCCCTTTTCTTTGAATTCCACCTGGATGAATTCATTTTTCAACACATCGGCTGTTACTTCATAATCTTTTACTTTCTTCATGCATCCAGATGTCATGATACATAACATTGATATTGCTGCGACCAGTATTCTCGCGATTTTCTCGTTCATTCGCAATCGCATAACTATCTCCTTTCTTTAGAGTAATAACATTAACATTTACCTCTTTACGCCTATCGGTAAGCATCTTATGTGGCTCTTTAATTTTATCGATATACTTGGCGTCCATATTGTGCTTATCACTGATATTGTCCTTCAGGTTATATATTTCGACTCGTCCATCGTCAAAGAACTTAATAATTTTCAAGTTAATGGCTCGTATTGCTCCGGACGACCGTCCGCCAAGAAAGTGAGGCTTTTCAAGCGGATAGTGCCAGTACACAGCGTGCCGCGTTTCAATCCGGCTGTCGGATTTTTCAATACCGGAAGGATGTAAACAACATCGAGATGCTGTCGCGGGTCCGGTTTAACGTTCGCAGCTTCAAGCAAAGTAACGGTTCCCGGATGCCGCCATCGCTGCTTTTTCGCTTGTAGTTTGTTCCACCGCTGTGGTAATTTTAAATTCCATTTTCAGGTAAATCAGATACATCATAATGGCTTTGGTTCTCATTTTTTTCCCTTTCAATTTGAATTGAACAGTTTCTTACTCTACCCTCTTGATTATTACTGCAACTGATTTACTATCTACCGAAATGGGTTGCTCATTAAACTAATCGCTGCGTAGTTAATCGAAACCACGACCGTTTCAGTTTTGTTTTATCCTATTCCTTCGACCAGGGCCTCGGCGGCCAGGGCACAGGTTCGCGCTTTTCGCGCTCCTCCGGATACGGAAGAACATTTGCTTCTTTTGCCCATTTTTGCCATTTTTTTCTGAGCCGCTGAGCAATCTCGGGGTGCTCTGTAATCAGGTTCTCTGTTTCGCTGCGGTCTTTGGCCAGGTTATAAAGCTCCCACCTACTCTCGTTACGATCGTCGGTTGTAACCAGCTTCCAATCGCCTTGGCGGATAGCGGCGTGATTCTCATGCTGCCAGTACAATGTGCGCTGTTCGACCTTGGCATCAGCGCCCGTGATAAACGGAACCATGCTGATACCCTGTGCAGGTACTATGTTCCTGCCCTTGTAAGTCTCTGGATACTTTGCGCCGGCAACTTCGCATAGTGTCGGCATGACGTCGATAAGGTGGAACATCTGCTCGCCGTATATCCGTCCGGGCTTCTTTATGCCCTCCGGCCAATGGGCGATGAACGGTGTTGCGATACCACCCTCGTGCACGAATTTCTTGTATTTCCGCAGCGGAGCGTCCGAATAGCTTGCCCAGCATTGCCCCTGTGAAATGCTCCATCCACCAGCCTTGCGCCATTCGTGGTAGTTGGCCATCGTGTATTTGCCCCAGTTCATCCCGAAATTGTCAAGCTCACCTGAGCTGCCATTGTCAGATAAGAAAAGGATCAGCGTGTTGTCGAGAATCCCGCGTTTTCTGAGATGTTTCACGATCCGGCCTACGTTCTGGTCGAACCGGTCGATCTGGGCAGCATAGATGGCCCGACGGAAATCAAGCTCCTGCCTGTCCTTTTCGCTAAGCGAATTCCACCTGGGCAGGTAGTCGGTCTCGACGCCCACCTCAGTGAATCCGGGGATCTTCTGATTAACAAAGCCCTTGACGCGCGGGAGCTTCTGGGCTTCGCCAACAATGCCCATCTTCTTCATCTGCTCGAGCTTTTCCTTTCGAAGCTTGTCCCATCCCTTCATGTATTTTCCCCGATATTTCTCGATCAAGTCGTCCGGCGCCTCCAATGGGAAATGTGGCACGTTGTAGCAGACGTGGAGCAGAAACGGTTTTGACTTGTCTTTCAACGCCTTGTCAACATAATCCAACGCCGTGTCCGTGAAGAAATCGGTCGTATAGAATTCCTGTATGGGATTGTACGGATTTACCAGGTTCTCGCCCGCCGATATGAAAAGCTTCCTGTCGCGATAGATATCGCAACCGCGTAGGACCTTCCAGTAGCTGTCGATATGTGGATACATACCTGTGAAGCTATCAAAACCCCTGACCTCTGGACGAGAGTGGGGCTCATGACCAGCGTGCCATTTACCAACAAGCATTGTCTGATAACCGGCAGACCTGAGAACCTCGCCGAACGTGACGCATTTGTCGTTCAGATTCCCCTCGTATCCTTCACCGTAGTTGTTGTAGACCATCATGCCGATACCGGCCTGGTGGGAATACAGCCCTGTCAGCAGACTTGCCCTTGATGGGCAGCAGCGCGAAGTGTTATAAAACTGGGTGAAACGCATGCCGTTTGCAGCCAGTCTATCAAGGTTCGGCGTGTCAATCTCCCCACCAAAACATCCCACGTCAGAGTAGCCCATATCATCGACAAACAGGATAACAATATTTGGACGCGTCCACTTCTCCTCAACATCTGCAAAAGTACTAACGGCTCTCTGTGCCGCCAGTGCTATAACACCAAGACCCAATTTTTTCAGAAATACACGCCTGTTCAACTCCTTTGTATCCATGTTCAGTTTCTCCTTGTTCGTTTGATTAAAACATCCACTATTTTATTGCCGACCGGAACGGGTAATTTTATAACCACTTCACTCTTGTTCTCTATCGTTACCGTCTCGACCTTTCTGCCGTCCGCCGAGATAGTGTACGAACCGCTCGGCAGACCGAGCAGCGTCAGTTCCGTAGTGTGTGTGCTGCCGCTACGGTTTTCCATGGAGAATTCGATTGTACTCAGGTCATCTAAAAACACCACAGGTATCTCCTTGGCAAAACCGTCACAGTCCAGGGACATATGAAAGCGGGTATTGTCCTTGATAAAATGAAATAGACGTCGAACTCCATCACGGCATACAACGCTCACTTTATTATCGTTTGTCCTCAAGCTGCCGCCGTAGGCGAACAGGCCGAACAGCGGGTCATCAATCACCACCGTGCAGGCTACGTTTACCCCGCCCGATAAACCATGGTCAATCTCGCCATCGTAGCACAACGAGCCACGTGGCCACGGCTTAGACCCCCAGGGAGAAAATTTCATAGGCAGAAACTCCCATCCAGCAGCACCGTCATTTTCCTTACCGGGGTACCAATAGCCATAGTTGGATTCCGCGGTGCCACAATTGACAAGCGCCCACGAACTCAGGATCGAAGCGTAACCAAGCCGGAGGTATTTGGCTGGTTCGGCGGAGTAGTAAAGGGCATAGTCCAAAATGGACCAGCCGGCCATCTGCGACATGTAACAAAGGTGACCCCTTCCCCCACTTCTGGCACTGCCCAGAAAAGGATAAGATGTCTCCAGCCAGCCACGCATAGCAATGTTGGCCTTAATCTGTCTTTCAAGAAAATCATAAGTATCCTCTGGATTTATCACAGGGTGTGAGTACCACTTTTTTTTATTTTTATCATACCACAAGTTTGTATCCGGCTGCAGAGGATTTTCAATAGCATAGTGTGCAATGGCATGTGTTGACTCAAATGCAGTCCTGTCAAACACAAATTCAGAACCAAAAGGTGACGGATCGTCATAAATAAAATATTTAACCTTTTTCTCCCATTCATTTTTTAACCAGTCGGCTTCGTCGTTAAAACCTTCTTTGTATAGAGCATCGATGACATCAATAATATATTTTTCATGAAAATTACCGAGTTTATATGCCCAGTCACACCAACCTCGGAAAGCATATGGTTTTCCCATTTTTATATTATATGGCACGACAAAAAAAGCTTTTGCTGTCCCAAATGCACGCTTCAGGTATCCATCAGCATCAAGATAATTTATCAGTTCCGGATATTGTTTCGCTATTCTATACATATTATAGTAAAGCAAAATGTAATGGGTGTAATCAAAGGTACGCCACATATGCCCTTGTCCATTTCCACCTGAATTATACCCAATATCGTTATGGCGATTTTCATACCACCCGGGAGAAAATGTTGTTCCATAAATACCATAGGGATGGGGTTCTTCTTTATCAGTTCGTTGATGGTTTCCCCAGACAAAATGTTCAATAAAATTTAAAATCTGACTTTGCTTGCCTGAGTAGTTACAATAAAATATTCAAGTGCAGTAATTTCTTGAGGATCAGGATGTGCAACATTCTTTTCACTTAAAAATACTGGTTTTCCCGTACAGGGATCGTCTGCTCCTTCAACTTGAAATTGGTGTAATCCTCCTCTGTTTTCCGGTCCCAACAGAACTTTGTTATTCATATCCCATAATGAATAAAGTCCATTATACCACTTATCATTGTAATGTTGCTGTTTCTCGGCAATAAATTTTGCTCGCTTCCTGTAGAGTGTCTCAAGAGGTTCTGTGCAGAAAAATTCAAGAATTAATAAACTGTTCTTATTATAATTAATGGTGAGTAGGTTCTCTCCAAGTTTTGAAAATTTAACTTTATAAATATGAACATCTTTGTCTTTTTCACCAAGATATTCAATCTCAGTAAAATCGGGATATTCAGGAATTACTGATTGGATATTATTCTTGGTTCGTAACGAAAACTTAGCATAAAGGTTGTTAGGTAAAGTCATCCCCGGTATTACATTGATATCAAAGGCACCATTATTATATAGGACATCTCTTACTCCATCATAATCCTGTCCCCAGGCAAATCTAAATCCGAAATTAGCAGAATCACCTTCTTTTCCTTTAGGTTCAAGAATCGTGCTGGTATGTTTCTGGCGCCATGTACCACGCGTTTCATTGCCACCAGTATAGGCTGAATTGATATAGGCTACATAATATCTATCAAAATATTCTAATTTTGTATCTCGTAAAGGGGTCATAACCAAATATGGTCCTACACCATTAGCACGCATCCAATATATAAATGAACCATGACCGGCAATGAATCGGTGTTTATTTAAGCGATTCTGATAAGTCAATCGTACTGCCTCTTCGTCCATAACCGATCCAGCTACAAAATCTGTATTCATTTTTAACTGCAAAGCAATATCACCAATCTCTATCCTCTGATCGGTATTATTCTGGAAACGCATGATCCAAATAAGATTTTCATCTTCAAGAACTAAATGTTTTATCAATTCCAGCTCATCTCCAATTGAATATACAACTTTATATTCTGTCTTTGATAAGACATCAACAGTATAATTATCTTGCATTTCGGCTATCGCTATCTTCCGCCATTCAGAATTTTGTGTACGATAGCGGATCATCACATCCCCAAGCATATTATCTTTTTTAATATATTCGGTATCAAATACATCATTACTGCGCTTAAGACTTATAATACCACCTACCAAGGGATCAAAAGTAAGCGTAAATGAGGAAGCTGAATTATTACGTTGACAACCTATAAAAGCAACAATGACTATAAATCCGATTCCAACAGCTAAAATAATTAATTTTTTCATAACTCTTCCCTTTCATTGATCATAAATAATAGCAGGGTTATAATAAACCCCTTCTGCGCCCTCTACAACAGCAATATATGCACCTGCCATCCCTGATCATCCGAGTAGATTAATATAAAATTAGGTTTAGATGTATTCTTGGTAGAACCTGCATATGTCCATTGTGGTAAGCCAGGCAGGGTTAGCACTGCTCTCCCCATGCTTATTACCTTTTCCTTAATCAACTCTCCAATGGTGATAACGTTAAAATAAAACTGGAAAATGTTATCGGTTTGGAAAACAAAGACGCTGAATCAGAAGAATACAGAGAGTTTAAACAAATTATAGAACGGCTGAATCGTACCTATAAATACCATGTGCAAGCACAAAATGGTTTTGCATGTATAAACGGCGCTATTGCTAAACTTGTTCTTTTTGTTACCCATTATTCCGAAGGAATTCCTTCGGAATAATTTTCTAAGACCTCATAAAACTCTCAATTATAAAACACCTATAGAATTGCCGGAACTTGAAAAATTCGATTTAATCCAGAATAAGTGAGTTAAGATTATTTCACTTGCCGCTTAAATCTTCAATTTTCAAAGAACATATAACATCTTATTCCTTTTTAGAGGCTTATAAACCTCTTTATAACTTCTTGAGGTTCTGTCAAGATCGACAATGTCGCTCCATATAATCTTGACAGGTTCTCAAGAAGTTGATAGCTTTTTATTGCCTCTGAAATGGAACATAAGATTGACATCTAATTTTTTCTTTTTACTTTCATTTTTTCATAAAACTTTTGACATTACCTATAATTTTCAAGAATTTGACCGTTTAATTATTCTTTTTCTCCAAAAACAGGTTGCCGTAGTCAGAAGCATCAACCCAACCAGCAACACCTGCATCACCTTTCATATAACGCTCATAATAGTTGCGATAGTTATCACCTGAGTACGGGACGCTCTTTCCCGACTAAAACATGATCCCTTTTTGCATTTACCAATCCGGATTTATTCGAATAAAAGATGTCCGTTAAACTCTTACCCTCGATCGGTTGCATTCTACACTCTTTTTCTTTAATTTCGGCTGTGTCGAGAAAGGTTGGAAACAAATCGATAAAATTTTTTCATTTTTCTATTGCGGCCAGTGCTCCGAAAATCTTTTTTAGACGTTCTGCATTAAACTTCAGCTTGCGGTCATAGGTATAAATACCGTTTTGCTCCTGTTCTATATCGTATAGCTGCGTGTAGCAAAAGCCTGCAATGTTTGGGTTACTCGTGAGAACAGTTGTCAGCGTCTCGATATGTTCCTCAATCATCTCAGAACTCTTGCCATATCCCCAGGTACCCAAATTAGGCTTATTAACTGACTGTTTGTGTGGATATTCTTGTGTCCAGAAAACTCCCCCATATTCACCCACCACGTAAGGCTGGTTCTTGTAAGGTTCTTGAATGTCTTTGTCAGCGTGCCAGAAGGTCTCGGGTTTATCCTGATCGACAGCAGTATAACGTTTTCGGAATATCTCATGATCCCGCTCGTAATCATGTACGGAGTAAATGTCCGTGTCGACGTGACAATGACCTGAGGCATCGTGGAGGGGGCGGGTCGGGTCGAGAGCCCGAGTAAGGTCTACCGTTTCCTGAATTGCACGGCGATGTTTTTCCAAATCGACTCTTGCACCATCGCCTGTCTCATTAAAAGGCGTCCAGGCAATAATTGAAGGATGGTTCAGGTCGCGCATAACCACCTCCCGCCATTCGCGCTGATGGTTACGCATTCCCTGCGGCGATGCAGGCTTTTGGATACGGTGGATCTCACCCAGTCCCCAATCTGGGAACTCACCCCATGTCAAATATCCGAGACGGTCAGCCCAATAATGGAAACGCTCCTCAAAAACCTTCTGGTGAAGGCGCGCACCATTAAAGCCCACGGCCAGCGAACGCTCAATGTCTGCCTTGACTTCCTCGTCACTTGGTGCGGTCCAAATGCCTTCGGGATAAAACCCCTGGTCAAGAACAAACCG
>Ga0265594_1003492_pt1 | contig 10421 bp, 9 predicted proteins | sample saktaG_11_FD_190147 | JGI IMG/M metagenome (GOLD analysis project Ga0265594, IMG submission 190147) | Saline water microbial communities from Sakinaw Lake, British Columbia, Canada - sak_2011_5_24_80m | ecosystem: Environmental > Aquatic > Non-marine Saline and Alkaline > Saline ... | reverse complement strand
CAATACGGTCTCTGTCAAACTGGTTTAAATGTTTGTATTTTTTGTTGTTTTTAATCTTCTTCATAGACTTTTATTCTATCGAATAAAAGTTGCACTTCAAAAGGGAAAAAAGGAAGAAACAGAACTTAAAAATTTAATTAAAATGAGAGGACTAAAAAATGAAAGTATTATTTATTGATGACGACAAGAGATTGGATTTAAAAATTAATGGATGTACAGTACGAAAATTTTAGCTGACAAAAAAGTCAGTCAGTTAATTTCTGCCGTCCAAGATCTGAAAGGCAATTTGCTATTTAGTGAGCAAATTAAAAAATCAGATGTTGTTGTTTGCGATTATCGAGTAGGAATCAATATTAAATCAATAATTTTTCTGTTTGCTGTTCGTTGGCAACACCCTGAAAAACCAATAATTCTGTACACATCTGAAAGTTTTTCAGAAAAAGAGAGAAAAACTTTAGAATTGTGTGGAATAAAATATATTCATAAATCTCATTCTATTTCTAAAAGAGATTTAGAATATGTGCCACATGCAAATTCTAAAAGGAATACGGGGTTATCCTACGCTCTTTGGGTCATTGATGGGAGTTGGTCCGGATAATTTTTTCATCCAAACATCAAAACTGCCCAGCATTTTTATAATGTTGGGTATTTTATTTTCCAAAATTTGCCAAAAAAGATTTTTTTTTGTAGAATTAAAATAAATATTAACCACCCCCAACCCCTCCTTGAAAATGAGGGGAGATAAAAATGCTAAATCTACCTGAAAAAGAAAAAGAGATTTTAAAATTCTGGAAAGACCAGAATATTTTTGAAAAACTTAGAGAAAAAAATAAACACGGCAAGCACTGGTCTTTTTTAGATGGTCCAATCACAGCAAACAATCCAATGGGAGTTCATCACGCTTGGGGCAGAACTTTAAAAGATTTATTTCAGAGATTTCATTCAATGAAAGGTGAAAAACTTCGCTACCAAAATGGATTTGACTGCCAAGGATTGTGGGTTGAAGTTGAAGTTGAAAAAGAATTAAAATTTAACACAAAAAAAGATATTGAAAAATACGGAATCGGAAAATTTGTAAATAAATGCAAACAGCGAGCTGAAAAATATTCTAAAATTCAAACAGAACAATCAAAACGACTGGGCTACTGGATGGATTGGGATAATTCTTATTACACAATGTCAGATGAAAATAATTATATGATTTGGCATTTTTTAAAAAAGGTTTGGGGAAATAAAGAATTATACAAAGGAAAAGATTCTGTGCCTTGGTGTCCTAGATGCGGAACAGCACTTTCTCAACACGAAATTTTGTCAGAAGAATATAAAGAAATAATTCACGATTCAATTTATTTTAAGTTGCCGATCCTCCGACGCCAAGGCTCTGGAGGACAGGTTATTGGAAAAGAAAATGAATATTTTTTAGTTTGGACAACAACGCCGTGGACTTTACCAGCTAATGTGGCTTTGGCAGTTGGGGAAGAAATTGATTATGTTAAAATAGAAATTGTTGATTCTAAAAATGAAAGTATTAAAAAAGGTGAAAAATATATTTTTAGTGAAAGTTTATTTACTGGGAAAGGTGCACACCCGGAAGGCGAACCAGAAAGTGGTGGTTTATCACAAAATATTTTTTTATTTAAATGTAGTAAAGATGATGATATATTTAATGCTTTGAAAGTTAAAATTGTTAAAGAATTTACAGGAAAAGAATTAGAAAGTTTAAATTTAAAATACTCTGGACCTTTTGATAATTTAGCGCGAGTTCAAGAAGCTCAAAAAGAAAATCCAGAAACATTTCATTCAGTAATTTCTGATAAAGAATTAGTTACAACAGAAGAAGGAACTGGAATTGTTCATATTGCGCCTGGTTGTGGAGCAGAAGATTTTCAATTAGGTAAAGAAAGAAATTTGCCAGTGCTTGCCGTGATTGACGAAAGTGCGAATTATTTAGATGGGCTTGGAGAATTTTCTAAACAAAACGCAAAAAAAAATCCAGAAATTATTTTTGATTATTTAAAAAAAGCAGGCTCCAAATATTTATTTAAAATAGAACCTTACAAACACAGGTACCCAACTTGCTGGAGATGTAAACAAGAATTGGTTTGGCGAGTTGTTGATGAGTGGTATATTTCAATGGACAAACTTCGTTACAAAATGATGGAAGTCACTAAAAAAATAAATTGGATTCCCAAATTTGGTTTGGACAGAGAATTAGATTGGTTAAAAAATATGCGAGATTGGTTAATTTCTAAAAAAAGATATTGGGGTTTGGCTTTGCCAATTTGGGAGTGCGAGTGCGGACATTTTGAAGTAATTGGTTCAAAACAAGAATTAAAAGAAAAAGCAGTTGAAGGTTGGGAAGAGTTTGAAGGAAATTCTCCGCACAAACCCTGGATTGATAATGTAAAAATAAAATGTCTAAAATGCGGGAAAATAATTTCAAGAATTCCAGATGTTGGAAATCCTTGGCTTGACGCTGGGATTGTTCCATTTTCAACTTACATTGATCCTGATTCAAAAAAATTAAGCTACACTTCTGATAAAAAATATTGGGGAAAATGGTTCCCAGCTGATTTTGTTACAGAATGTTTTCCAGGACAATTTAAAAATTGGTTTTATTCTTTAATTGCGATGGCTACTGTTTTGGAAAATATAAATCCGTTTAAAACTTTGCTTGGGCACGGTTTAGTAAAAGATGAAAAAGGCGAAGAAATGCATAAGTCAAAAGGAAACGCGATTTGGTTTGATGACGCAGTTGAAAAGATGGGAGCTGATGTGATGCGTTGGATGTATATTTTAAATAATCCTGTGATTGATTTGCGTTTTGGATATCACAAAGGAGAGGAAATTAAAAAACAAATGTTTATTCCGCTTTTAAATATTGTTAATTTCTACAAAATGTTTTCTAACAATGCGAATGATGCGAATTTTAATGCGAATGATGCGAATAAAAATATTTTAGACAAGTGGATAATTAGTAAGTTAAATTTATTAATTAAAAATGTAACTAAAAATTTAAATGAATTTAACCCGTCAAATGCAAGCAAAGAATTAAATGATTTTATCACAGAATTATCTGTTTGGTATATTAGAAGATCTCGTTCTAGATTTAAATCTTCCTCCTCCGCCAAAGCTACGGCGGACAAGGATAATCAAGAAGACAACAATCAAGCAATTTTTACTTTGGGAAAAGTTTTGTTTAATTTAACAAAATTAATCGCTCCTTTTACTCCATTTATTTCAGAACATATTTATCAAGAGTTAATATCGCGAATAAATGCGAATGACAAAGCGAATAAACGCGAATATAAAAAAGAGTCAGTTCATCTTGAGAGTTGGCCAGAATATAAAGAAGAATTAATTAATGAAAAAGTTTTGTCTGAAATGGAAGTTGTTCGCAAAATTGTTGAATTAGGTTTAGCAAAAAGAGCAGAAGAAGGGATAAAAGTTAGACAGCCTCTAAATAAATTTTCAATTTTCAATTTTCAATTTTCAATTGATTATATTAATTTGATTAGGGATGAGTTAAATATAAAAAATATTATTTGTGAAAAAGGGACAGGAGATTTATCCGTAGAATTAGATACAGAAATTACTCCTGAATTAAAACAAGAAGGTTTGTTGCGCGAGTTAGTTAGAACAATAAATCAAATGCGTAAAAAAACTGGTTTAACAATTCAAGATAGAATTGAAATTAAATATTTTTGTGAAGATAAAGAATTAAAAAAAGTTTTTGAGAAATTTGAAGAGGAATTAAAAAAACAAACTTTAGCTGATGAATTAATTTTAATTAATGAAGAATTACCTGCCCGTCCGGCAGGTGGGGAAAAAATAAAAATAAATAATATAGAATTGGGATTAAGAATTGAGAAAAAAGTATTTACATAAAATAGAAATTAAAGTATAAATAAAGGTCATTATACGAAAACAATACGCATAAAAACCAGTTATCCAAAATGTCGCTCGCTCGTTTCTCCGCTATCGCTCCGAAACCGCTCGCTTACATTTTGGATAATGCGCTGCGCCTCCGCCGCTGTTCTCCTCGTGCCACTCGCTCCGCTCGCGACACATCGGATAACAGCGCCTATGCGAAATGTCCATCCGAGCCTATCGGCTCGTCTGTCCACTTCGCATGAGGCGCAGCGCATTAGCTGAAATATTTAAAAACAAATTTCTTTCAGAAATTTACATTTGTAACTATTAAAATTTTATCAAAAGTATCTATGTCAGAAAAAATGGAACATTATTATGAAAAACAATTTACAGAATTCATTGATGAATCTTTTCCTTTAAATACTGAAGAGCTTTCCAAATTGAATACTAATTTTAGACACTTGAGAACTCGCAAGAGATTTAGAACTGGAGATGAAATAATATCAGGTGTTGAATATGTATCTCATCTTGGAGCTGGAAAAGATGGCCATCAAATCAAAATTAGAATTAATGGTAACCTATATGCGGTAAAATTTTATCATTCCACTGTGCAGAAAGATGAAGTTGATATAATAAATTATCTTCTTACTAATTCATGCAAAGGTATCCCCAAAGTTTATGTACTTCAAGAAAATATATTGATAACGGAATTTATTAATGGACGTTATCCATATGATTGGAATGATTCAAAAATAACTGATAAGCTGAAGCAATCCTTAAATGAAGCATCTTTGTTTATCTTTGATGATAATTACAAAAATTTTATTTTAAATGAATCGGGCGCATATTATGTTGATTTTCAAGGACTAAGAAAATTGAATTGATAAAATTTTAATAGTCACAAATGATTTTATTCCGCTAACGCTCCATAAAATGTTTTTAAATACATCAGCTAACACGGCATATCTGGTTACGGCTTTTTACAAAAGCCTCCACCCATATTTGCCTCCGCTACGCTACGGCAAACATCAGATATGCCGAAACGTTATACGCAATTCAAAAAATATTTTTCTAACGGAGAATAAGGAATGATAGGCTTTCAAAGGGGAATAAATTTGATTTTTTCTTTATTTAAAGAGGGGGATAATATGGTGTTTTCTCCACTCCGTTCCGAAAACGATTTATATAAAAAGAGAAAACTTATATAATGATTACAACTTTTAATTTATAAATGGGAAATACTATGAATAAAAACTTGAAAAACAAAATTGAGGCAACAGATATTAGTATAAATTCTTTACTAAAAGACCAAAAATTTTACATTGATTATTTTCAACGTGAATACAGATGGCAAGAAAAACATATTAAATTACTTATTGAAGATTTAACTTCAACATTTTTAAAATCTTATAATCCAGATGATAAGCGTTCAGAAGTTGCCAATTATCAAAACTATTATATTGGCCCCGTTGTTTTTAGTGTAAATTCTGAAAATGGTAAAAAGTCAATCATAGACGGACAACAAAGAATTACATCAATAATGTTATTCCTAATTTATTTAAATCATTTACAAAAAGAAAATAAACAAAATGTTTCAATAAGCGAATTAATTTTTTCTGAAAAATATGGAGAAAAATCTTTTAATATGACTGATGAGTTGCGTGAGCCTTGTCTAAAATCATTGTTTGAATTAGGAGAGTATAAGATTCAAGAAAGTGATGACGAAACAGTTCGCAATATGGTTGATAGATATGATGATATTGCTCAGACCTTCCCAGAAGAGCTTACAAACGGAGCTTTGCCTCATTTCATTGATTGGCTTATTGAGAATGTAGTAATTGTTCAAATCATAGCTTATTCCGATGAAAATGCTTATACTATTTTTGAAACAATGAATGACAGAGGACTTAATTTAACTCCAACTGAAATGCTGAAAGGATACATTCTTTCAAAAATTAGTGATGTTAAACAAAGAACTGAAATTAATGATATTAGGAAAGAAGAAATACAAAAATTACATAATTATGGAGATACCGTTGATCAAACATTTTTTCAAGCTTGGTTTAGAGGAAAATATGCACTAAGCATAAGACCAGGTAAAGCAGGTTCAGAAAATCAAGATTTTGAATTGATTGGTTCAAGATTTCATAATTGGTTTAAAGATAATCATAAAAAAATCTTTTTGTTAAACTCATCTGATGATTTTTATAATTTCTTTAAGAATGATTTTCAATTTTTTGTTAGCAATTATATAAAGATTCTAAATTCAAAAAATAAATACAATCATGAAATACCTCATATAAATTATGTAAATTATTGGGGAATTGCAGATTCTTTGCAGGATGCATTATTACTTTCTGCAATCAATTATGGAGATGATATAGATATTGTTAATAAAAAACTTGATTTTGTTGCAAGATTTATTGAAATATTCACTGTTAGAAGAGCAATTAATTATAGAAAATTTGGGCAAACTGCGATTAAGTATACAATGTTTAATATAATTAAATTAATAAGAAATAATAATTTAAAATCGTTAGGTCAAAACTTAATAAAGGAAACAAATAATATTGAGCAAAAATGGGATGAAATAAATAATTTTAGACTTCATGGACAAAATAGAAAATTTGTAAAACATCTTTTATCAAGAATTTCCAGTTATTTAGATGTAGTTGTTGGAAAACATAATAATTATGTTAGTTATCATCATCCAGATGGAAAACAATTTGAAATTGAACATATTTGGGGAAATAAATTTAAGGAACATAAAGATGAATTTGAACAAGAGCAAGATTTTCAAGAATGGAGAAATTCTATTGGTGCGTTAATTCTTTTACCAAATGGAACCAATCAATCTTTTACAAGTGATAAATATGAAGATAAAATAAAACATTATTTGAAAGAAAATACCTATGCTCAAACTTTACATCCAGATTACTATGAAAAAAATCCAAACTTTCTAAAATCTGAAAAAATACAAGAATTGGATTTTAAAGCTCATTCTGAATTCAAGAAAAAAGATATTAAAGAAAGAACAGAACTTGTAAAAAAGATTTGTAAACAATTATGGTCTACTGATTATTTTAATGTAGAAGAATAAAAATAAGGAGTTTTCCTTTTTCCAATTCACCCCTAACCCCTCTTGGAAAAAGAAAAACGAAAAAATCAAATTTATAAGAAATGAAGAAAACCTATCATGAAGACTAAGAACGAAAAATATTTTTTGAACTCAAGCCACGCTGCGCTCTCCTCCTTTCAGTCGTCGGGACAGATAACAGGGCTTAAACGGAAAATGCCTCGGCTCGGCATTTTCCCAAATTGCTCCCTGCGGTCGCAACTTCGTTTAAGCCCGATGTTATGTGAAATATTACTTAAAATTTTTGCTTAATAAATAAAAAACTATGTATATAAAAAAACTTATCAAGGTTATTATAGTCTCAATTATTACAGCGGTTATAACTGCTGTAATAGGTCATTTTATTTTTGAAGGTGGTTGGTTATTTATACCTTTTCCGCTTTTAGCTGGCCTGTGTATGATTATAATCCAAAAAGAAAAAGTCAGTTATAAGTTTTTAGATAAGTTAATAGCAGGATCGCTACTTTTTGGTTTTGCGACAATATTTTTTATTGTTGTACGAATGTATTTAATCGCACATCCCCTTAATCCAGAATATCCATTTTCTCATTATTTTAACTATACCGAATATGCGATGATTGCTCTGGTTTTTTCTCTTGTTAGTTTTATGGGCGGATTAGTGGGAATAGTTTTAAAGGGATTTTATTATTTAAACAAACACAACCAATAAACATCTCGCAATTTTCCCAAATTCTTGCTCCCTTTAGTCGCAAAAACTTCAGATATTCGGAAACATTATGTGAAATAACAATAAAACCTTTTTCTTTATAAAAAAATAATTGAATCGGGGGCAAATATTAAAATCCATGCAAATAATACATAACAAAAAAACTAAAAAACTTCTTGCAGTTTTAAAAACTGAAAATATTGGTTATTTAAAATACAGCTTCCCAAAAGACGCTTCCGCAAAAAGAGGAAATAGAAATATCCAGATTGAATATATTTATGTTAAGCCCGCACACCGAAGAAAAGGAATTGCATCGAAATTGATTTCTTATATATTGAAATTTTCAAAGGAAATGGTATGGGTTTCGTTGTGGACTGGTAGAGAGGTCGAAATCAATAAAACATTTAACATATACAAAAAACATGGATTTAAAGAAAAAGTAATTTGCAATGACTATTATGAAGATGGCGTTCCAACAAGATTATTTACAAAAAAAATGAGAAAATAAATAATATAGAATTGGGTTTAGGGATTGAGAAAAAATAAAGTTTTTATTTATCAAGTTATCCACAGTTGACAAATATTTTTTATTTGATATACTTTATTTAATACCAGTACCTGTGCACTACGGGTAAATTGGATGTCACAAAAAGAACCTCATTATTAAGGGGGTCCTTTTTTGTTTTTTTATTTTTTGCTATAATTTAAATGTGGATTCGGGTCCGTAGTGCAAATCAGGTTAGCATATTGGTATTGACATCCAATGATGTGGGTTCAAATCCCACCGGATCCACATTTTTTTAAAAAGGTTGTTTTTTTAAATTAGTTAATAAAATAAAATAAATTTAAAGCAATTAATAATGTAAATTTACAAATAAAATAATGATAAATATATTTTTCTGGCAAAAAAGACCACTAATTAGTAAATCACTAAAATCACTACTTTTGATTAGTGGATTTTTTACATTTGCTGGTTCAATGTTTAGTCCAATTTACGCGATTTTTGTTAAAGAAATTGGTGGCGATATTACAACAGCCTCATCTGCTTACGCAGTTTTTTGGATGACTGCAGGACTTTTAACACTTTTTGCTGGGAAATTAGAAGACAAATTAAAAGAAACCGAATTAGCAATTATGGTTTCTCAGTTTGTTTTTGGATTAGCTTACATTTTATATTATTTTACTGACACAGTTTCAATGTTGTATTTAGTTCAAGTTGTTTTAGGAATTGGGGGGGCAATATTTTGGCCAGCATTTCATTCTATTTATTCGTCTCATATTGACGGACAAAAATCTAATTGGCAGTGGGGTTTTTATGATTCGTTATCATATATTATTCCAGCAATTGCCGCGTTAGTTGGTGGTTATCTTGTTAAACTTTATGGGTTTGATTTAATATTTTTAATAATGGCTAGTTTATCATTTTTAAATGGAATATTTATTTTATTATTGCCAAGAAAAATTTTGTAAATTAAAAAAATATATAATTAAAATCTTAAAAACAGCTCCTTTGTTTCTAACGGCGACAAAAGTCGCTCAGGAAAAGGCGAATTTATGTATTATCAAGACCTTGCAATAGTTTTAAATAGAAAAGTTTTTCAAGAGGATGATTTGTTAATAAATTTTTACACAAAAAAATACGGTAAAATTGTTTTGCAAGCAGTTGGAGCTAAAAAAATCAAAAGCAAACTCGCAGGACACATTGAACCAATGAATTTAGTAAAAATTGAATGGGTGGCTGGAAAAACTTTAAATAAATTAACTGGAGCTGTTGTTAGCTCCAGTTTTTCAGATATTAAAAATAATTTAGATAAAATTAATTACGCGCAATATTTTTTAAATGTTGTGGACAAAATTACACAGGTTCAACATTCAGATAAAAATGTTTTTGAGTTTTTAAAAAATGTTTTAGAAAAATTAACTAGCGCCGAAGAAAAAAATTTAGCTTTAATTAAATTGTCTTTTGATTACAAAATTTTATTTTTATTTGGTTACAATCCAGTTCAACGCAAAGAATTAAATTTTGGAGAAAAAGAAGCAGTAAAAAAAATAATCAACTTGTCACTTGATGAATTAATAAAAATGAAATTTAACAAACAAATTTTAAATAAATTATATTTTAAAGCAAAAAGATTTTTGGAAGAAGTTGTGGAAAGAGAAGTTGGAGTTTGTTGGAATTTTAGGGTTTCTCCCCCTTTTGAAGGGGGAGTTAGAGGGGGTTAATAAAATTTAAAAATATTAACCACCCCTTAATCCCCTCCTTGAAAATGAGGGGAGACCCTAAAGTCCTAACTATTTTTCTTTTTCATCAACTAACTTTTTACTTGGAGAAAATTTTGGATTTTTGATTTTCCATTTTGAAACATATTGCCCGATTCCTTGCTCGTCTCTCTTTTGAATTCGTGAAGGCATTTTTTGTGACCAACGAACTAAATCTTCAAAATTAATTTTGTATCTTCCTTGAACAACAATGTAGCGCAGTTCACCAGTGGCAAGCGCGCGTCTAATTGACCGCTCGTTAACTCCAAAGAGTTGAGCGGATTGAGAGGGGCTGAGACGGATTATTTCCATTTTTTTAAGCCTGTCCTGAACGGCTTTTAGAGTTGTTAAGAGTGAAGGATCCCGTGGTTTACAAAATAAATTTTATTTTAAAACAAAGTATCATTTGCAAATTTTGGGATCCTTCGTCGTAAATTTTAACTTTGTTAAAATTTCTCCTCAGGACAGGGTGGCTTTTTTGTCTAG
>Ga0265594_1003490_pt1 | contig 10424 bp, 11 predicted proteins | sample saktaG_11_FD_190147 | JGI IMG/M metagenome (GOLD analysis project Ga0265594, IMG submission 190147) | Saline water microbial communities from Sakinaw Lake, British Columbia, Canada - sak_2011_5_24_80m | ecosystem: Environmental > Aquatic > Non-marine Saline and Alkaline > Saline ... | reverse complement strand
TTATGAAGAACTGCAGGTAGCCCCTGATCTGAGCTTTCATTATATTGGCTTTAACACCAGTCAGCCACCCTTTGATGACGTCAATGTTCGCCGTGCCTTCTCTCAGGCTATTGACAAAGATAAACTGGCTTCCCTGGTGTTCAGGGATATGGTGCAGCCGGCAGATGGTATCCTGCCACCCGGCATGCCCGGTTTTAATGAGGATTTATCAGGCCTGGCGTATGATGTAGAGAAGGCGCAGGAGCTAATTAAAACATCCAGATACGGGGACGTATCTAATCTGCCGCCCATCACCATTACCACTACCGGCTGGGGAGGGTTAATATCGTCAGGGCTGGAAGCTATCATCACCGAGTGGCGAAACAACCTGGGGGTCGAGGTAAAGGTAAGGCAGTTAGAACCAGAGAGATTCCTTTATCACCTCAAGCAGGAGAAGGACGAGATGTATTATGCCGGCTGGGTGGCTGACTACCCCCACCCACAGGACTTTCTGGATATTCTGTTTCACAGCGGTGCCGAGAATAACTACGGTGAGTACAGCCACCCCGAGGTAGATACGCTACTGGATATGGCTGGTGTAGAGACAGATAGCGACCTGAGTCTGGAGCTGTATCAACAGGCCGAGCAGAAGCTGGTTAGCGATGCCGCCTGCCTGCCCTTATGGTTTGGCGAGAATTTCACCCTGGTCAAGCCCTATGTTAAGGGGTATAACCTGAGCCCCCAGGGACTGGCTACGTTAGATAAGGTCTCCCTTGAACGTGATTAGCGGTGGATTACAGGAAGCAGCAGCACAGGGGTTTGATGATGTGCTTGGAAACAAGGTGAAACACGATAATGTTAATATAATGCACTAATCAAACACTTTTTTTCTGATAAGTTATGATATAATTAATCACTATGTAAAATATATTGTTAGATTGTTTTACGGGAGATTAGTAGCTATGTCTGAAAACAATTATTTTTTTGTGGACGGGTCTTCTTTAATCACAGACGTCATAGCAATCAAAAAATCTGAAAGAGAGTTAGCATCCAAAAAGCTTGATATTACCAAATTCGTTAAAGTGTTTTTCGGACGAGAATTTTTGTCTTTACACTCTGGCTCATACAAACGCTTTGTTATTTATTTTGTTATTCATGAGAATAGGATAGATGACAATATTATTATTCCATCTTTTCATAAACCTGGGGGTATAGAAGATTTATACATAAAATACTGCGGTAAAAGAATAAAAGGCGGGTCCGCTATCAATAACTGGATTTCGAGATATAATCCGCCTAATAATGTTTTAGAGCGATTAAATAAATCTGAAAAAGCTGTAGACACACAAATTTGTTGCGATGCGTTACAACTGGCTAGTTATGGTAGATTAGACCGATTATTCATTTATACAAACGATTATGATTTCGCCCCACTTTGCCAGACATTAAAATCAATGGGATCTAATATCAGTTTATTCAGATTACATGAGAAAAAAATAAATAAAGACTTAGCTAAAGAATGTGATTCCTTCTCAGTAGTTCCAGCAGACCGACTAAGTAGTTTATTTGCTTAATAATTAATCTAACAAAATCCCATGGCTTTTCCGACATCCTTTCAGATTATTTGCATTATCAAACTGTTAGCAAAGACACTAATACCCCCAATTAGAAATTTTACGGTCGGAGACATGGAGACATATTGTCCTAAATTAGCTTCAAAATGGCGGAGGGGGTGGGATTCGAACCCACGGTTGGCTTGCACCAACAACGGTTTTCAAGACCGTCACCATAGACCACTCGGACACCCCTCCCCGCTTTAAATTTTACTTCAAATACCCTCTATAAGCAAAGGGGGTGCCAGAGTCTAGGATTTGAAGACGCCTATAAAGCTCTCTCTAAAGCTTTACCGACTGACAGTCTTAATAAGATGATTCGCTACTGACGGGTTTCCTGGCAGGGGTTATTCCTTTCCCTTCATACCCTTTTTTACCACATCAGATTTGGCAAGTAACCAGATGAAGATACCCAAGCAGACGAGGAAAATACCAACCCCGATAGGCCCAGTCCAAAAGAAGATTAACCACATATCCATTTCTGCCACTCCTTAACAATATAATCACTGAAAATTATATAAGTGAGTTTATGGCAAAGTCAAGGTAGGTGAAGCGCCACAAGGCGTAGCGTGCCCTACAACCACCTCTTTCGTCTGAAATAGACCAATAGCAAAATACCTACGAGAGCCATGAAGCCCAGAGCGGCAAAGTAGCCCCACGACCACCCCAGCTCTGGCATGAAGCTGAAATTCATCCCGTAAATGCCGGCAACAAAAGTAAGCGGTATGAAGATTGAAGCGAAGATAGTCAGTACCTTCATTACCTCATTCATCTTATTGCTGACACTGGAGAGATAAACATCAAGCATACCGGAAAGCATATCCCGGTAGCTCTCCACGGTATCTATAATCTGGATAGTATGGTCATAAACATCACGGAGGTATATAGCCGTAGACTTTTGGAAAAGCGATAACTCACCTCGCTCCAACAAACTGACAACCTCCCTCAGCGGCCACACCGACTTCCGCAAAAATATCATCTCCTTCTTGAAGGCACGGATGCTCTGCAATGTTTCCACTGCCGGACTTACTGCCAGCTCCTGCTCTACATCCTCTATCTTTTCACCGAGATGCTCCAGAATTACGAAATAGTTATCAACGATACTATCAATCAAGGCGTAGGCAAGGTAATCAGCCCCTGCCTTTCTGACACGACCTTTCGCCTGCCTGATTCTCTCTCTTAAAGGGTCAAAAATATCGCCGGCACGCTCCTGGAAGGAAATAACGCAATTTGAACCGACTATCAAGCTAACCTGTTCCGCTTCTATCTCATTCTTTTCCTCACTATAGTAGAGCATCTTCAAAACAATAAAGATGTAATTCCCGAAATCTTCCAGTTTCGGGCGCTGTCCGGTATTAACAATGTCTTCTAATATGAGGGAATGCAGGTCAAAGTGTGCTCCGATTTTCCCTATCACCTCCACATCATGGATACCATCTATATTTATCCAGGTGATAGTAGGTTTGTCTTTAAAGGGAAAACATTCTTCAACCGCCTGGGCTTCCCTCTCTTCAAATTGCTCCTCGTTATAGTCAATGATTCTAATCTTCACCTTCTCAACCCTTCTCTCACCTACATGGACAAGAGTCCCCGGAGTAAGCCCTGCCTTTTGCCTAGCTCTCTTTATGATAAATCGAGGCATTACTTTTCACCTCCTTTCAGGAAGGACATATATCACTTCCCCGAATAAAAATAAGCTGAGAATACTCTTAGTCCGTCACCATAGAGCACTCGGACACCCCTCCAGAGCGGTTTCTAGAAGCAGCCCTAATTAATATTATAGCTTAATCCCTGCTTTTGATGACTTCACTTTGAGATAGTTGATAAATGCTGAGCAGGATACCAGCATGAATTTCGCATCTTCAAAATCTAGATTAGGCTCATCCAATAAAGCATGGCGTATGCCGTCAGCATCACTGGTGTATCCATACAATTTACTGAATGACTGTTGTAAAGCAGCGTGTAGCTCTACCTTGTCTGTTATTGCTTTTAAAGCTCCCCCCAGCGTTGCCTTATCTTTACCTGTTATTACGTTGCAAATTGCTTCGACAGCACTAATAGATTCTTTAATTGAATTTCTATATTCAGGGGACTTTCTATTTGAAAAGAAAACTAAAGCTGCCTTTAGGTGAATAACAACGGGTCTTAAGGACTGAGTCCCCCGCAATGCTTCCTCAATCTCGGTGATTTCTTCTTCTGCGGTTATAGGCACAATCTTCTCTCCAATGAAGCGGTATCCAGATAATTCACGCTCCAGAATAGAATTACAATATTCTATAAATCCTTCGTTTACTGACCCGCTGGGATAGTTGTTAACAATGAACTCCATAAAGTCGTAAACTTCAAACCAATTACAGCGGAAGAAATAGCTTCTAATTTCCTTATAAGCTTCCTGCCAAGTATTTTGCATGGTATCAAGTGGTTTTTTGAAATAGTCAAGCCATAACGCGAAAAATAATTTATATATTCCTCCAGCGTCTTTAACAAAATGAGTGGTTACCCTATCCCAATAAAAAACATGCAAGGCATTCCATAAGCCATTAAGTAGTGCCTCATCTATGCCTTTAACTTGAATAACATTCTTGATTGGCTTAAAACCCTCTCTTTGCGAAAAAAGCTTCATATTCACCTAATTACCCTCTGCCCGGTGCTGTTGCCTGCGGGCTAAGCAGTCCTCTTCAGAGGTTGAAACTAGTGTATTATTACCACCGGTTATAGTGAACCCGGTCAGCCTGATAGCGGTCTGGGGGAGGCTTTTGCTCCGCTGGATAACCAATAGAGATTAGTGAGATAGGTGTAATGTTTTCGGGAAGGTTCAGTAACTTTTGGATAGCCGTAACCCTCTGTCCCAGTGGATACACACCCAGCCAGACAGCCCCTAAGCCTTTGGCTTGAGCCGCCAGCAGGATATTCTGAGTGGCTGCCGAGCAGTCCTGAACACCATAATCCCCCAGCTGTAAGTCCGAATCGCAACAAACCAGAATTGCCACCGGGGCTTCTTTCAGCATCCGGGCATAAGGGTGAAGCTTGGGAATCTCGTCCAGAAGCTTACGGTCGTTGATTACAATAAAGCACCAGGGCTGCTGGTTACCGGCTGAAGGGGCACACATAGCCGCTTCCAGCAGTTCCTTCAGCACCTCGTCAGATACAGGTTTCTCCGTGTACCTCCGGATGCTCCGGCGGGTGAGGATTGCTTCCATAGCATCCATAATGTAACCACTCCTCCTTATTTGATTACCTTCTCCCTGACATAAGGCTGGAGCACTTCGGGGATTATGATGCTTCCGTCGGCTTGCTGGTAATTCTCCATTAAAGCAATGAGCACCCTGGGCAGGGCCAGCCCTGAGCCGTTCAAGGTGTGGACAAACTGGGGTTTAGCCTCAGGGGTAGGACGATAGCGGATATTAGCCCGCCGAGCCTGAAAATCAGCGCAGTTGGAGCAGGAGCTTACCTCCAGCCACTCGCCGCAGCCAGGAGCCCACATTTCAATATCGTAAGACTTGGTAGAAGCAAAGCCCAAATCAGCACTGCAAAGCTCTTTTATCTGATAGGGAAGCTCCAGCTTCTGGCAGACCTCCTCGGCGGCATTGACCAGCTTCTCCAACTCATCATAAGAGGTAGATGGTTCGGTGAATTTATATAGCTCAACCTTGTCAAACTGGTGGCCCCGCTTTATACCCCGGGTATCCTTTCCCGCTGACATTTTTTCCCGGCGAAAGCAGGCGGTATAGGCAACATAATATATGGGCAAGATTCCGGGCGGTATAATTTCATCACGGTGCAGGTTGGTCAGCGGCACTTCAGCCGTAGGCACAAACCAGAGGTCATCTTCTTCATCATGATATAGATTATCAGCAAATTTAGGCAGGTTGCTGGAGCCAACCATACACTCCCGCTTGACCATAAAGGGGGGGTATATCTCCTGAAAACCGTGCTTGGTGGTATGCAGGTCTAACATAAAGGCGATAAGGGCTCTCTGCAGCCGGGCGCCGGCTCCCTTGAGCACGTAGAAGCGCGTGCCCGATAGCTTTACCCCTCTTTCAAAATCAATAATACCCAGGGACTCGCCCAATTTCCAGTGGGGGGCTGGCTCAAAATCAAAGTCTTTGGGCTCTCCCCAGGAACGCACTACCACGCTCTCACTTTCATCCTTACCTACCGGCACCGATGAGTGAGGGATATTCGGCACCTGGAGCAATAACTCTTCCAGTTGTTTATCCAGACTCCTTACCTCTTCCTCCAGTGCCTTTATTTGGGCACGTAGCTCACGTCCCCGGTTTATCGCCTCTTCGGTAGCCTGCTTTCCCCGAGAAGCCTCTTTCCTCTCGTGCCTCAAACCTTCCAGCTCAAGTATCTTCTGTCGGCGCTCCGAGTCAAGCTGCAGGATTTCATCCAGGGGTGTGCTGTCCTGACGGTTGGCTATCGCCTGCCGCACCAGGTCCACATTTTCACGGATAAACCTTATGTCAAGCATAAATACTCCTTATGGCTTCTCCCTGAGCTGGGGAAACAGGATTACCTCACGGATTGATTGCTGGCCGGTAAGCAGCATCACCAGGCGGTCAATGCCAACACCCAGCCCGCCGGTAGGCGGCATACCATACTCCAGCGCCAGCAGGAAATCTTCGTCAATGCTCTCCTCCAGCTCGTCTTCTGTCTGGCGCTCCTTCTGCTGCTCTAAGAAGCGCTGTCTCTGCTCTAAGGGGTCGTTAAGTTCAGTAAAGGCATTGGCAATCTCCATGCCGCCGGCAAAGGCTTCAAAACGCTCCACCACCCACTCCTCATCTGGCTTCTTCTTGGCCAGTGGCGACATCGAAACCGGGTAATCAAAGATAAAGGTCGGCTGTATCAGCTTCGGCTCAACGAAGGTGGAGAGGAGCTCGTCCACCAGCTTTGCCCAGTTCTTTTTCGGGTCAACCTCCACGCCTATCTCCCTCATTTTAGACCGCAATGAGTCAGCGCCGGGATACTTAACGAAGTCAATACCGCTGAACTCTATAACCGCCTGGCGCAGGCTGATGCGCCGCCAGGGTGGCTTGAAGTTTATGACACTATCACCAAACTTAACCTCTCCAGTACCCAGAACCTCCTGGCTAACATTTGAGACCATCTCCTCCAGCATTTTCATGACGTCATTATAGTCAGTATAAGCCTCATAGCTTTCCAGCATGGTGAACTCAGGGTTATGCTTGGTGGAGATGCCCTCATTGCGAAAGGCACGGCCCAGCTCATAGACCTTGTCAAAACCGCCGATAATCAGCCGCTTAAGGTGAAGCTCAAGGGCAATACGCATGTATAAATCCTGGTCAAGGCTATGATGGTGAGTAATAAAGGGCAGGGCTAAGGCGCCCCCAGCCGATGGCTGTAGCACCGGCGTCTCCACCTCTAGAAAACCTCGCTGGTTGAGGAATTGCCTTATCGCCGTAATAATCTGGCTACGCACCTGAAAGGTTTCTTTAACCCCGGTATTGGCAATGAGGTCCAGGTAGCGCTGCCGGTACCTGGTATCGATATCGCTCAGCCCGTGCCACTTCTCCGGCAGGGGCTGTAAAGACTTGGTCAGCAGGGTAAAATCTTCTGCCCGAACAGTAGGTTCGCCACTTTTTGTCCGTAACAGACGCCCCTCAACCCCGATAATATCACCGATATCTAAATCTTTAAACAGGTCAAGGTCTTCTTTATCATATTGGTCTATGTTCTGGAATAACAGCTGAATCTTCCCCGAGCCATCGCGTATATCAGTAAAGACACTCTTACCCATCCGCCTTATGGCCATAATCCGCCCGGCAACACTGACTTCTTCATCTTTAGTCAAGCCTTCTTCTTTCTGCTCAAGCAGAGCTACGGCTTGCTGAGTAGTGTGGCTGCGGTGATAGCGATGCGGATACGGATTAATGCCACAGCTCCGAATCCGCTCAAGCTTCTGTCGTCTTTGCTGCGCTATGTGTTCTGACCTGGATGCCATCTTTATCCTGCTCTCTTATGATATAACTAAAAGGCCGGGAGTTCCAGACTCTCAGCCCTATTATCTACCTTTTTCTGTCCCGTAGTAAAGTCTTTTGGCTAGACGCTCTTTTCCTTTATCTGCTCCCTTAAGGTATCCAGCCAGGCGGCTGACTTCACCTCCCGTTCCAGGAGGTATTCAAGATAATGGGACAGCACCTCATCTAACTCATGTGATAACTCCGGGGTCATTTTTTGCTCGCTGGCGGTATCGTAGTCGTTACCCTGCAACAGGTTCAGCACTTTTATGGCGTCAACCGACAGGGGGTAGGTCAAAGGCCGCCTCTGGCTGCATCGGGGACACAGTATGCCACCATCAGCCGGAGAGAAGGTATTGGTAACCACCTTTAACGGCGAGTGGCAGGAGACACATTGCCGAAGCTGAGGCCGGTAGCCCACTTCACTGAGAAGGTGCAGCTCAAAATAGCGCAAAACCAGTTCATTATCGTCAGCCTGGCTTAGCCGATGCATTGTCTCAATCAACAGCTGGAACAGGGGATAGTTTTCAACATGGTCGGCGGTAAACTGATTAATTAACTCAGTAACATAGAGGGCACAGGAGGTAAGCCACAGGTCACTCTTTAAGGGCAGGAAGCTATCAATCGTCTGGCTACCGATTATGGTATCCAGATTTCGCCCTCGCGCCAGCGATACCTGGCTATGAGTGAGCAGTTCAAGGTGCCCCGCCAGCTTACTCCGGGGACGCCTGACCCCCCTGGCTACACCCTGAATCTTACCCAGGTGCGGGGTGTAGAGGGTGAGGATTCTATCCGCCTCCCTCAGCTTAACCTTCTTGATAATGACTGCTTCCGTCTGATAAGTTCGTGGCTTGGGCATCCTGAACTCTTACTTAACAAATCTCATAGCATGAGGTAAGCTCTATTCCCGCCAAAGATTCCTAGATTCCGTGCGCCTAAATCTCGGGCAGCACCCCGTTTCGGAATCTTCATACAACTTGTCCATAACTTACCCACCTACTTCATTAACTCATCAACTTCCTTCTTGCCCTCTTCCAGTTCCCTGACCTGTTCCTCATCTTCTTTTAATAACAGGGTCTGGAACTCTCCCACATGTGCCTTCTCTTCCCTAGCTATATCCAGAAGCACTTCCTTTATGATTTCATTTCCAGTCATGGCGGCCATCTGCTCATAAAGGCTCACCGCATCTAATTCAGCTATTATTCCGGCTCTTAATATCTCTTTGTCCAGCTCTCCTTTTTTTACTTTCTCAAGGTTTACAGGAATCTGTGATAACATAGTTTTCACCTCCGATTATTCAGTTATAGGTTCGGTATTTCTAAATTTTATCATCTCGGCTACCGAGGTTAACTCATTCAACTAAACCTCCTGCCTTCCCTCCAGGGCCCGGGTGAGAGTAACGTCATCGGCATATTCCAGCTCGGTACCAAAGGGCAGCCCCCGGGCGAGGCGGGTAACCTTAATGCCCAGAGATGAGAGCAGCTTATTTAGATACATAGCGGTCTGCTCGCCCTCAAGATTGGTGTTGGTAGCCAGAATAACCTCTTTTACCAGGCCGTCCTGTAACCGTTCCATAAACTCATTGATTCTTATATCGCCAGACCCTATCCCCTCGGTGGGCGAGATGGCACCGTGAAGCACATGATACAGCCCGCTATAAACCTTGGTATGCTCCAGAGCCAGAATATCCTGAGGCTGTTCCACAATGCAAATCTTACTACGGTCACGATGGTCACTACGACAGATGAAGCAGGGGTCAGCCTCGGTAACATTAAAACAGACGGAGCACAGTGTAACCTTCTGCTTTACCGACAGGATGGCTTCGGCTAACTGCCTGGTTTGCTCTTCAGGGGCACGCAGCAGATAGTAGGCAAGACGCTGGGCACTCTTGGGGCCAATGCCAGGCAGTCTATTGAACTCCTGAATAAGCTTATTTATCGCTTCATTAGTAGGTATAGGCTCCTGATTCAATATCAGCCCTCCTAAAATTAGGTCAGTCCGGGTATTTTAAGACCACCGGTTAACCCCTCCATCTGTTTGGCCGCCATTTTTCGAGATTTGGCGATGGCTTCACTTACCGCCTCTAAAACCAATCTTTCCAGGTGTTCCGTCTTATTGGGGTCTATCACTTCGGGTGATATCTTTATTGACTGTATTTCCTGCTGACCATTAATGATAACCCTAACCGCGCCTTTTGCCGAGATTACTTCTAAAGTGGTTTTTCCTAACTCTTTTTGAGCCTTTTCCAGCTTTGATTTGAGCTTCAAGGCCTGATTTAACATAGATAAATTCATTTTTCCTCCACACTAATAACTCGAGCCCCCATTTTTTGTGCTTCCTGTACCAGGTGATTATGCTCTGACTCATAGGTACAGCGCACACGGCAGGGATACCCCAGGAAGTTGCTGATGATTTTTTCGGCTACCTGTTGATTTTCAGGCTCTCCCATCTTCTCCTTATGCAGGGGATACCTGAAGGATAAGACCACAGTATTATCTTCAAAAGACACTGGCTTAACACCAGCGCTCCTAAGAATGGCAATAGCCGGCGTTCTTTTGGTGTCTTCAGGGGCTTGAGCCACAACCTGCCTCCACTCCAGCCTCAGTTGCTCCAGTTCACTGCCGGGCTCCGGCGGGGTGATGGTAGTAGCCGTTTCGGGCACTGCCGGCGGGGAAACGGCAGCTGGCTCCGGCTTGGCGACAGGTTTCTTAGGCGGAGGAGGTAATGCAGCCGCTTTTACGGGCTGACGAGGTTTGTGTTCAGCCTGAGGGGTAGGCCTTTCTGCCCCCTCTTCTGAAGACAGGACACAGTCAACCAGGGCCAGCTCCAGGGGCAATGTAGAGTAGTTATC
>Ga0265594_1003488_pt1 | contig 10425 bp, 11 predicted proteins | sample saktaG_11_FD_190147 | JGI IMG/M metagenome (GOLD analysis project Ga0265594, IMG submission 190147) | Saline water microbial communities from Sakinaw Lake, British Columbia, Canada - sak_2011_5_24_80m | ecosystem: Environmental > Aquatic > Non-marine Saline and Alkaline > Saline ... | reverse complement strand
CTCATTTAGGTATGCAAAATTATTTTATGGAGAGATTATACAAAAAAGTAACTATTGAAAAAGCAAGCATTATTGGGCTGTTGATTATTTTTGTAGGATTAATTGTTTACCTTTCAATTTTCAGCAGATGGATTGGAACGGGCTTTGGTGAATTAAATGAGATAAAAAATTCTATATTAGGGTTAACTCTTATAGTAATCGGGATACAAACTATTTTTTCGTCTTTTATAATGAGTATCCTAGGAATAAAAAGTAAAAATTAAAATGAAAATAGCAGTATTTCATCAGTTTTTGGATAATATCGGGGGGGCAGAGATTGTAACTTTAACTTTAGCAAGAGAACTTAATGCAGATATTTATACAACAAATGTGGATTTTGATAAAATAAAAAAAATGGGATTTAATGATTTAACTAATCCAAATAGAATCAAATCAATTGGAAAAGTTCCTCTAAATGCTCCCTTCAGACAGCAATCATCATTGAGAAAATTTAGAAAATTAAATCTTAGAAATAAATATGACTTTTATATCATTGCTGGAGACTGGGCAATTTCTGGGGCAGTAAACAATAAACCAAATTTAGAATATTTTCATTCTCCAGTTAATGAGTTATTTGCATTTAAGCTATACATAAGGGAAAATTTAATTTGGTGGCAAAAACCAATATTTGATTTGTGGGTTTATTATAATAAATTTTTATATATGAAATATTTGAAACATGTTTGGAAAATTGTCTGCAACTCTAAAAACACTAAGGATAGAATAAAAAAATATTTGGGCAAAGATGCAGTTGTTATTTATCCCCCAATTGAAACCTCTAAATACAAATATGAAAAACCTAAGAATTTCTGGCTTTCTGTAAACCGATTGACTGCTCATAAAAGAGTTGAGATTCAGATGAAAGCATTTTCTAAACTTCCTGAAGAAAAATTAATTATTGTAGGGAGTTATGAAAAGGGCTCAAAAAGATTTGAAGAATATAAAAAATATCTTGAGAAAATTAAGCCTAAAAATGTAAAGATTATTAATTGGGATTCACAGAAAGCATTGCTCAAACTTTATTCTGAGTGCAAGGGATTTATTACAACTGCAAAAGATGAAGATTTTGGGATGACTCCGATAGAAGCGATGGCGTCGGGAAAACCAGTTATTGCTCCAAATGAGGGGGGCTATAAAGAAACAATAACAAATAAAACTGGAATTTTAATTGATGATATTAATGAAGATAAATTAATACAAGCAATAAGGAAAATTGAGAATAATAAAGAAAGGTATAAAAAAAATTGTTTAAAACAAGCAAGAAAGTTTGATATAAAAGAATTTATTAAGAAAATAAAATTGGAGATAAGATGAAAAAAGATTTACTTGTAACACTTGCAGATAAAAAATATATAAACCAGGCAAAACAGCTTTTCTCAAGTGTTTATTTTAATGCTGGCTGGAAAGGAGATTATATGCTTCTTGCCCATGAAATTCCAGAAAAAGATTTGAAATGGTTTAGGAAAAAGGGAATTTTGATTAAGAAATGCAAACCTCTTTCTAGTAAAAACCTGACAAGATGGGCCCCTGTTGTCCTGGATAAATTTTATTTATTTAAAACAGAGTTTAGAAAATGGAGAAAAATTGTTTACTTGGATGCTGACATTATAGTTACAGCTTCATTTAATGAGATTCTCAATGTCAATCAGTTTGGAGCAGTCTTAGATGCAAAGTCTCATGAAATGATCAGAGACCAATTTTTTAAAAAAACCAAAACAAATCAGTATTTGATTGAAAAACTGGAAAAAGAATATAACACAAACGAAAAAGCATTTAATGCTGGTATGTTTGTATTTGACACAAAAATAATTAAAAAATATTCTTTTGAAAAACTTCTAAACTTATTAAATACACACGAAGACATTTGCAATACTGGGGAACAGCCACTCCTTAATCTTTATTTTTACAAAAAATGGGAACAATTACATCCAGTGTATAATAATTACCTAAGTGCATATACTTGCGACAAAAGAAAAATTAAGGGGATAATTCTACACTTTCTCTATTGGAAAAGGCCATGGTTTCAGGAAAGCTGTTTTTACAATACTTGGATAAAAAACTTAGAAAACGCAGAGAATATTAACACTAAAAAACCAATTCCTCCAAAAGAAGTTTGGTCTGAAAAAAAGATTAAAAAATACAGCTCTTTCTTGAGATTTATGTATTATTTGTACTATCTAAGAAATGAATTAAAAGATGCAATTATGGAGATAAAACGGGTTAGTTACTATATAAAATGTGCAATACATTTTATTTTAGGAAAATGTGGGATATTTCTAAAAAAATATTCTCCTAGAATTTATACTCTTCTTAAACAAACAAGATTATTCTAAAATAATAATCATGCTTGGATTAATGAAAAATCTTTTAAATCCTCTTTTATGAATTTGTTTATGAAACGAAACATGTTCGCAGTCTTCAAAACCATATTTACAGTTTTTTATTGCTTTCATTTTATAGATTGCTAATCCGGAAAAACAGGATACAATTGGAAATAAATCTTCACCGGGTTTTAACTTTGGTTGTTTTGCTTTAATCCATTTAATATTGTTTTCTTTTATTTGTTTTTTATTAAGTTCTTTTTGTCTACCCCCCATATAACATCTATCTTCGAAATTTTTTATTCTTAAAGGATAAGAATCATGATAATCCCCATAACATAATCCATTTGCTCCCATTACATCCCAGTTTTCATGACCAAAAGTATTTGCAATTCCTCCATTATTCCAACCCCCGTAATAATCTAAATCAAAAACCATCATATAATCTAAATCAAAAAACTTTTCTTGAATATATTCTAAATATTTATTTCTGCAATAAGCCATAATCTTCATTCTTGTTTCTCCTTGATTTTTCAATCTTGGGTAATTTTTTCTATTGTTTAATAAGATTATCCTCTTATTCTTTTTTACTCTTTTTTTTAGAATAGCTAGGGTTTTATCCTTAGAATCACTTTCAAAAATAACAATTCTATAGTCCTTAAACATTTTTCCAGTTTCTTCTAATCTTGAAACTGTTGTCCCAATAATTTCTTCTTCATCTCTTACACATCCGCATAAGACCACCTTAGAATTTCTCATTTTCTTAATCCCTTTTTCTATATGGTCATAATAGGATTCATAATCCTCAGGAATTTTTTCTTCATTTCTAAAGCTCTTTTTATATATTTTGGAAAAAACCAGGGATTTTAATTTTCTATTAGTTAATTTATAAAAAATTCTTCTTATTAAATAATAAGGGGAAAGTAACCCGGTTAATTTTAAAAAATTCAATGTTCTTTCACTTACAACGACTAATTTATTTTCTGGCTTCATCTTTCAAATACTCTTTAATTATTTTTTTTGCATCCCCATAATTAACAATCTTTCCTTTTTCCATCAAGATTACTTTAGTGCAGTATTTTTTTATTGTTTCTAAATCATGACTAACTAAAACAATAGAAACACCTTCTCTTAAAAAATTCTTTATCTTCTTTACACTTTTTTTTCTAAACTCTTCATCTCCAACTGCAAAAACCTCATCAAGAAGAAGAATTTCTGGATTACAATGTATTGCAGTTGAAAAACCCAAACGTTGTTTCATTCCTTCTGAAAATTGATAGATTTTTGTATTAACAAATTCTTCAAGTTCTGAAAATTTTACAATAGAATCAAATTTTTTCTTTATTTGTTTGGTATTTAATCCAAATAGTGAACAACATAAGAAAATATTATCTTTCATTGTAAGCCTTTCTTTTAATCCAACACTAAGGTTTATTAAAGAGATTAATTTCCCATTTGTTTGTATTTTTCCAGAATCTTTTTTATAAATCCCTGCAATTATTCTCAAAAGAGTTGATTTTCCAGAACCATTTTCTCCGATTATTCCAAGAATTTCTCCAGAGTTACATGAAAAAGAAACATTGTCCAGAGCAGTTATTATTCTTTTAGGTTCTCTTCCGGAAATTAAAGAAACTATTTTTTCAAGAATGCTTTGGTTTTTTCTAAAACCTATTTTAAATTTTTTAGATATTTTTTCAGCAATTATTCTTTTTATCATATTAATTCTGCGAATTTATTTTTTAATTTATTAAAAACTAATATTCCAATGACTATGGAAAGTAAGCTATAGATAACCATTGTTGCAATCATCCAGAATGGCGAGATTTTGGAATATAGGGTAAGGTCTCTTGCAATTGTAATAAAATAATAAATGGGATTAAATAGATTAATATAAAAAAGTTTTGTCTGTCCTTGAATTGCATAAAAAATTGGAGTGCCCAACCAGATTAATGTTAAGGCAAATGTCCATATATTCCCCATGTCAACAATATATGTAGTCATTGCAGAGAGGATTAGAGAGATTCCCAATACGAAGATATAAAAGAAAACTAGTAAGGGAAGATATAAAAGAACTCCAACTAAAGAAACTTTGAAAATAATTAGGAATATTCCGAATAAAATTATTTCAAATAAATGAGAAAAAAGGGTTTTGAGAACAATTGAAAAAACAAGTGCAGATTTTGGGAAGTTAATGGATTTGATTAACCCATTGTCACGTAAAATGCTCCCAGTAGATTCCAATGTTGCTTTCTGAAAAAAATTAAACATAATTATTCCAAGAAGAAGATATAGGGGATATTGGGAGATATTATTCCCTAACCTGTCTGAAAAAATCAAAAGAAGAAGCGAAAACATCAAAAGAGGATTAAGTAAATACCAAAAAATTCCAAGATAACTTCCTTCATTTCTAAGTTTAAAATTAGCTTTTGCAAGTGAATAACTTAGATTTAAGGTTTGTTTAATTCCCATAATTAGATGTAAATTAAGGATTATTTATATGTTTTTGTAGGGGATTATTAATTATCTCGTTAATATCTCAAAACTCGCCCATCTCTCGCTCCGGCAATCATCTTGTCAGTATTTCTATGCCGTCGCGATGTTTTAGTGGATGATCTTTGCCAACTGCTTGTTTTGTTCTTATATCAACTGCTTTAACAAAACCCTCGCCAATATCTGTATGAAGATGATATGCAAAGTCTAGTGCAGTTGTTCCTGGTGGGAGTAAAAAACAATCTGGTAAAATTCTTCCTTTTGAATCTGTAAGTTTAGCGCCTGCTGGAAAAATCGCAATGTATTTTAACAAATCAAAAACCGCGATATTTAAAACTTGCTGGATGCCGGTGTTTTTATATTTCTCCATAACATTTTTCTTTATTGTTTCAAGAGCTATTTTTTGTTTTTCATTTAATTTATCCTCGTGTATCTTAAAGTTTTCATCTCCAGGTATGTAGTCAATCATTCCAGATTTTGAAGCTTCTCTTAATGCAAGTTCTGAATCTGCTGAACATGGGATGATTAGTAAATCTGGATAGGCTTTTTTTATTTTGTCAATATTCTCTTTTGCTGAAGATTTGTCAATTTTATTTGCGGCGATTATCATTGGTTTTGTTAAATGGCGAAGAGCATTTGAAAATTTTGTAAGTTGTTCGTCTCCCCACTCTGCGGGTTTTTCTTGATTGTAACCTAATTTCAAAACAGCTTCTTTTACATCTTCTTCTTTTACTTTTAATCCTGAAAATTGTTTTGCAACTGCTTCTGCAAAATTGTTTTTTTGAACTTGTATTGTTCGTGCAAAAGTTTTCCAAACTTTTTTAAGAATTCCGAGATACCATAAATCAAGTTCGTTTTCAAGCATTTCAATATCTTGTATTGGATTATAGTTTTCAGTTTCTTTTCCTTCTTCATCTGTTGTTCCTGAGACATCTACAATATGAACAAAAACATCTGCTTGTCTTAAATCGTCGAGAAATTGGTTTCCGAGTCCTCTGCCTTCTGATGCACCCCTCACAAGACCGGCTACATCCATTAGTTCAACTGGAACAAATCTTTGGTGATTGATACAATAACCAGTTCTTGGCTGGCATTGGGTATTTAGCTCTTTATCAATGCAATCAATTCTTACATAACCTATTCCGCGATTGGGCTTGATTGTTGTAAACGGAATCGGAGAGATAGGAATATTTGCCAGAGTCGCAGCTTTGAAAAATGTGCTCTTTCCACATGATGGTTTTCCGACAAGCCCGATTAGCATGATTTTGATAGGAAAGTTGGTTTTTTAATATTAACTAAAATGTGATTTAGAAAATTCCTAAAAATGACATCCTCCGCACCCTAAAGGTTTGCCTTTGGGGCAAATCGCCTTCGGCGAGTGCGGTTTCCTAATACGCATGATGTTCTTCTTGGTTTTCAATATATCTTCTGACAACTTCTTCTTGCACAAAACCAACTGAAGATGCAAATTTTCCTCGACTCCATAAATGTCCTTTAGGATATCTCAACCTTGCTTTTGGATTTTTCTCAAAGAAAAGTTTTGCAGATAATCCTTTCAAGATTTGCAAAACTTTCGAAGCAGAAATATTCAAAGATACTTGAACTTCACAATGAACATGTTCAGGCATTACTGACAAAACAATAATTTTTATGTTATGCAGCGACGCGGCTCTTCTGATACAAGCAGCACAAAGATTTTTCTGCTCTTCTTTTCTAAACATTCTGTAAGCGTATTTTGGTTTCCATTCAAGATGAAGCATCATCACTCCAACTGAATGAGCAAAATGTTGGTATTCATTTATTAAATTTTGTGTTTCCATTTTTCTCCATAGCATTCGCTGTTTTCAGTGAATGCAAAAGTTTATTTAGTTTGAGAAAGTCACAACTACATCGTGTGTTCAATGGGTTGCAACAAACCCATTGTTCCTAAAATTTATAGAAATAAATACTTTGTTAGGAGAACCCCATCCTAAAAGGATGGAGATTTCTTCTTAGTTAAAGAGATTATTTTAGATTTATTTTTAGCATACTTTAATGAATCAATTGCCCATGCTGAACTAGCCCCTGTACTAAAAGTCCATGCAATATCTCCGAGAATCCACGAAAAAGCAAGTAGCCAAAAATTCTTGAAAAGAAAAAGTCCAAAAAAAGCAACAGACAACAAGAAAAAAGATATCATCAAAGACTTTTTCCTTGAATCATAATCTGCAATCGCTCCTGTAGGAAATTCAAAAAGAATCATTATAATTCCAGAGATTGCAAATAAGGTAGTGATTGCCATAAGATTAAAACCAAAAGAAACAAAATAAACTAATACAAGAGCTCCCATTAAAGCCCGTCTTATTCCGTGGGTAAATTCCATTCCATAAAGAATAGATTTTGTTTTCTTTTTAGGATTCATCTCAACCTCTCCCCATCCAAAGAAAAACAAATATATAAAGTTAACTTGTCAAATCAGGATAATGATTGTATCCATATTCTCTCAATCTTCTATAAACTGGAAAAACAATTTTAAAAAAATCTTTCTTAGATGCTCTCCTTTTACTGGTAAATTCATTCATTCTTTCAATTTCATCTATACTAAAACCCACTTCTTCAATAACTCTATCTACTTCATCATAAAACTCTCCAAGAGTTTTTAATTTCATTCTCTCACTTGACCTTGGATGACAACCTGCTGGAGATTTACTATCTCCAACTCTAAAACCTCCTGGAAGCTTATAATTAAAATTATTAAAAAACTCAATCCACCATTCATCCCCACGACTTATTCTGCATTGTTTGATTCTTTCTTGAATTTCTTCTTCTAAATTTCTTTTTGCCATTTTAATCTTCTTCTCTATATTTTAAATCCCAAAGGTCTGAGAATAAAAGACCTGCTGCAGGAAATCCCGATTTTGATGTAAAATGAGAAAAAATACACTCCTGATCTTCGTTAAAGGAGTTGTTTAATTGTTGCATCCTTCCATAATAAGCTTTCCGAAGTAAATCTACTTGTTTCAATCCCCCGCTTCCAAGAGTCTCTAAGGCAGATTTTCTAATGAGCCCAAAACTCTTTGCCATTCTTCCTTGGTTTAAAGAATATAACCTCTCATGTTTTGAAATATATTTTTCTTCCCCCCGGCGTAGTTTTTTGCCATATCTTTTATAAAGACGTTTATCAGTTTCAAATCTTCTTTTTACTACATCTCGTTGGTTTCTCCAAACAGAGTATAATCTGTCTTTAATCGCATCATCTTCTCCTTCTATTGATTCTATAATTAAAAGAGGAATTAAATCTTCTTTCTTAATTTTTGTGTCTCTTGCTTTTTCTCCAGCACCCATCAAATCTAAAACAACGTCTCTAGAATCATAGCCTCTGTTTAATCTCAAAACAGCAACAAGACTAGGTAAATCTTCTGCCTCACATAATTCTTCTACTAGTGTTTTTTCTTTCTTATCCATAACAATAATTAAAAAATCTAACTTTTAAACCTTCCCATTCACCACCACCCCCTAGGGACAACACTATAAAAAACTTTATAAACCTAGAAATTCTTAATTTGTTATGACAACATTAGATGATATTGTAAAAGCAGGAAAGGACTATAACTTAATTTCAAGAATCGGAGATGGTTTAGCTAAAAATCCAACAGATTCAAATGTTCTTAAGGGATTCTTAACCTATAATTCTGAAAAAGGTCCTGAACCTCTGGATCAAACAGCATCAGGAATGATGTATCAAGATTATATGGCTATGCCAATGAGATTAGGCGACGATGTTAAAGAAGCTAAACAAGAAGAAACAAGCGCTTTAATCGGAGCAGTTAAAGGAGAATATGAAACAGTTGTAAATGCACTTGATGAAGGACATTTGCAACACACAGCATTAGAAATGCCTGATAGAACAAAATCTTATCTTGCTCTTGAAGAAGCAATGAAAGCCGAAAACTATGCAGCTGCAAAAGCAATTTACGCAAGCACCTCTAAAAATGAAGCATGGCAAAAATACCTTATGAAATACGGAGATACAGATTTTGTAAAAAGACACAGAGATTTATTTATGAACTTGGAAAGAAAAAGATTTATGGACAAACATCTTTCTGTTGAAGAAGAAAAAGATGGAAAGAAAGGACTAGTTTATTCTCCTGAAAAAGCAAAAGCATATGTTTTAGCATCACCAGAAAGATTAAAAGATAATGAACCTTTAGCATATTTAGAAGTTGGAAAAACCTATACCCATCAAATAGAAGCAGAAGAAGCTGAAAAGAAATCTAAGAAGAAAAAGAAATAAATAGGGATTTTATTAATCATTAAACCATCTTCGACCAGTTGGCTGACTGATTTACCTTGGCAATCGTTGAAGAAATTTTAACCTATATTTTTTATTATCTGTAAAAATTTTCCAGCATCTTTGCAAAGCCTTAAGACAAACTATCTCTACAAACTTTTTATTAAATTATAAATTTGAATTTTTCATTTGCATAAGTCTTTTAAACAATGAAACCTTAATTATCTTAGAAAAAGATGGAATACACAGAAGCAATTTATCCCGGGCAGGTTACTCCTCTTGACAAATCTTATTTTGATCCTGCCTTGCCACAAGTTAGTTTTGCAGATTTAGGAACTTCTCAAGATGCAAGAACTGCAAATCAAATTAAAGAAGTAAGCAAGCATCTTAATACTGGGCTTAGAACATTTGAAGTTGCTGGACATTCACCAGAAGTTTTTGAAGCAATTCCTAAAGAGCATTTAAGAGAAATTAACCGGCAGGCAAAACTTATTGGTGCTGAAGCTACTTTCCACGCGCCGATGGTTGACCCAACTGGAATTACTCAGCATGGCTGGGATAAAATCAGTCAAGATGCTGCTGAAAAACAACTCTGGAGTGCAATTGAAAGAAGTCATGATTTAGACCCTAAAGGAAATATGAATGTTACAATGCATGCTTCTACTGTCGGGCTCCCTTCACCTGAAATGAGAGTAAAAGGAGAGGAGATGAAAGGAAAAGGTTATGAATCCGGAGAAACAAAATCAGTACTTTTTATTGATACTCAAGGAAAACAGTTAATACAAAAAAGAGAGCAGGAAAAATATTTTCCAGAAGAAGGTGGTAAAGTTCAAATACAAAAATTTGATAAGGAAAAAGAATTAAAAGATGTTAATAGGGATGCATGGACAGGTGAAATGCACAATATTACTTATTATTTAGACATTGCTAGAGATAGAATGGGACAAGGTGGAGAAGAAATAGAAAAACTTAGTGAACTTCCAGAAGCAAAAGAATCTGGAAAAGAAGAATTTGGAGCAACACAAGAAAGATTACAAAAAGCATCTTCACATGGTTTGACTTATTTAGAAGGTTCTTATAAAAAACTTAAAGATTTGTTTGACATGGCTTGGAAAAATGCAAGTGATAAAGAAAAAGAAAAACTGCAAATTTTTGCAGATAAAATTTCACCTCTTGCCAAAGATTTTAATGCAATGAAAGATGACCCTAAAAAAATTGCAGAATTTGGTGATGCTTTGGGATACGGCGTTGATGTTTTTAATCATCTTGAAAATCCGACTATTTTTGTTCCTTTAAGAGAATATG
>Ga0265594_1003487_pt1 | contig 10430 bp, 10 predicted proteins | sample saktaG_11_FD_190147 | JGI IMG/M metagenome (GOLD analysis project Ga0265594, IMG submission 190147) | Saline water microbial communities from Sakinaw Lake, British Columbia, Canada - sak_2011_5_24_80m | ecosystem: Environmental > Aquatic > Non-marine Saline and Alkaline > Saline ... | reverse complement strand
GGTATTAAACAATATGGTATCACTAAATGGCATAGGAAAACTTTTGGAATATGCAAGGAATATAAATAATAATTTTAATAATTAATATAATATTTTTTTACAATATAATATTATATTAATGGTAAAAATATTGGCATTTGATACTGAAACAAATACAAATACAATGTTAATGCGCAAAAAAAATAGTAAAAAATTGCTAAGTTTTGTTGATTATAAAAATAACAATTCTTTGTGGTCTACATATATTAATATTTGTCCATCAATTATTCAATTAAGTTATGTTTTATATGATACCAACAATTCATCTAGTTCTAAAATTTTTAATAAATATATTGATATTCCTGATAATATTACAATAACTGAAGAAACAATTAAAATTCATCATATAACAAGAGAAACAATTTTAAATGCTACTAATGTAAATAAAGCAAAAATAGATGATGCTTTAAATGAATTTATGAATGATTTTAGTAAAGCGGACGTAGTTGTTGGACATAATGTTCAATTTGATAGAACAATGATTATTGCCGAACTAATAAGAACATCTAAAGAAGATAAAGTTCAAAAAATTAAACAAATTAAACAAATGATGAATAATAATAATTTTGCGTGTACAATGAAAATAACAACCCCTATTTTAAAACAAGTTTTACATGTGACCAAAAAAACAGAAGACCAAAAAGTTTTTAAATATCCAAAATTAATAGAAGCGTACAAATATTATTTTGGATATGAACCAAACAAAAAATTTCTTCATAATGCTTTAATAGATGCTATTGTTTGTTTAAGAGTATATTGTATGTCTTTAAATAATGGATTTGATATTTGTGGCACAAATAAAATAATAACTAATTATATAAAAAAAATTTCTCCTTTAGGATATACTTGTAAATATAATAAAACTAAAAAAGCAAAATTACATAAATTAGTATCAAAAACAAGAAAAAGATTATCTATTGTAAAACATAAAACATAATTTATTTCTAAGCGGAACAAGATTCACAAATATCTTCTTTTTCTTGGTGTATCGCAGTTGGTTCAATTGTAAATTGTTGAGCCTGATGTTTTGCTTTTCTTCTTAAGTAATAAATGCCAGTTTTTAATCCTTTCTCCCAAGCATAAAAGTGCATAGATGTTAATTTGCTATAAACAGGTTCTTCTATCCATAAATTTAAACTTTGACTTTGGCAAATAAATGGACCTCTATCAGCTGCCATATCTATAATATGTTTCATAGGCATTTCCCAAACAATCTTATATTTATTACGAATATGCTGTGATAAAAATGTCATTTGTTGAATAGAACCTTTATTCGCAATAATATTATTTTTTATTTGTTCATTCCAATGACCTAATTCAATAAGTTCTTTCATTAAATATTTATTAACAACCACAAATTCTCCTGCTAATGTTCTGCGGGAGTATAAATTGCTTGTAAATGGTTCAAAACATTCATTATATCCTAGAATTTGTGATGTAGATGCGGTTGGCATTGGAGCAACTAACAAAGAGTTTCGTAATCCATATTTTTGTATTGATTTTTTAAGAATATCCCAATCATAACGATTACTAGGACTCACATTCCAAAGATCAAATTGGAGAATTCCTTTAGATGTAGGTGATCCCTCAAATGAAATATAAGCGCCAAATAAATCTGTATTATCACGATTTAATGTAGAATATTCATACTCGTTAAGAACACTTTCAATAGAGTTTGCATCTAATAATTTAATTTTTTCACCTCTTTCAAAAGAAATTTCATTACTTTTTTCAAGAGATGCGTGATAAATAGTTTCAAATATTAGTTTATTAACACTTTTGGCTTCTTCAGAATGAAATGGAATATCCATTAAAATAAAAGCATCTGCTAAACCTTGTACACCAATGCCAATAGGTCTATGTCTTAAATTACTTTTTTTTGTTTTCTCAGTAGGATAAAAATTAATATCAATAACTTTATTTAAATTGTTAGTTACTACTTTAGTAACTTGATGAAGTTTATCATAATCAAATTGTTTTGTTTGTTGATTAACAAATGCTGGTAATGCAACGGACGCTAGATTACAAACTGCGGTTTCAGTACTATCAGAGTATTCTATTATTTCGGTACATTGTCCTGTTAAAATTCCATTAAAAACCCCCATGTGTCTCTTTTGTTCAGTAAAACAATATGTATCATCAATTCTATTATTATTTTTAATTTCCAATATTTTAATAAAATGTTTAGCATCACGGGATGGTTTATTTCCAGAAATAACTAATCTGTGTGGATTAAACCCTAATTGATGTAAAATATATAAATCATATGATGTAATTAATAATCTATAAATAGGTTTAACCTCAAAATATTTATAACCTCCTTTTCCATCTGGCAAGTAACTTTCTGTTCTATTTTGACTAAGTTTTATTTTAGGATTAATGCCACACGTTTGTAATAATAATTTTATATTTTCTAAAAATTCTTTATTTATTGAAGATACTTGTAATTGTTCATCAATAATAGAACCATCAGCATCACAATATCCAGCAAACCAATCTAGTTTATCCTTTAAAGCGCAAAAATAATAAGGCACGTCAAATTTTTCATTTAAATCAACTGGAAGAATATCATCTGTTTTATTTCCATAAGTTCCATCTCCACAAAAAAATCCATGGGTATAAGCATATGGCATAGTATCAGAACCATCAATAACTGGATATTCGCATTTTATTATCCTATCATTTGGTTTTAAATCTTTTGCTTCAACCTTTTCAATTGAATTTGATGAATAACTATTTTGAATATAAAAATTATGATAAGGAGTACAAGTTAATTTTGATCCATCATCAGTATAAACATCAATTAATTCTTGATCTTCCCCTGTTTTTTTAATAGTAACTAAACTCCACTCTTCGCCATTCCATACATTTACATCTTGTTCCATTAAATTTTGAATTTCTATATGTCCTTTATCCGTCAAAATTAATGTTTCTGGCGCAACGCATAAATTGGACGATTTAATTGTTCCAAGATTTTTTTGATTAGATTTTATATTGGCGGCGTCCTTATAAACTAAATATGGCGTCCCTGTTTCCATTTGAGCATCTAAAATAGCAAACCATAATTCACGAGCATTAATAGTCTTTCTAGCTTTGCCATTTTTTTCGTAAGATTCATATAAATTTTTAAAATTTTCCCCATAAACATCAGATAACCCAGGACATTCGTGTGGACAAAATAATGACCATTTGCCATTTTTGTCTTTAACTCTTTCCATAAATAAATCAGAAATCCACAAAGCATAAAATAAGTCACGCGCTTTCATTTCTTCATCTCCATGATTTTTTCGCATTTCTAAGAAATCAAAAATATCAGCGTGCCAAGGTTCTAAATAAATTGCAAATGAACCATTACGCTTATTACCTCCTTGGTCAACATATCGAGCAGTATTATTAAATACCCGTAACATAGGAACTAATCCATTAGATATTCCATTTGTTCCTTGAATATGACTTCCTTTTGCTCTAATATTATGAACATGTAATCCAATTCCTCCGGCCCATTTTGAAATATGTGCGCAATCTTTTAATGTATTAAAAATTCCATCAATGCTATCATTTTCCATAGCTAACAAATAACAAGAGCTCATTTGTGGTCGTGGAGTTCCTGCATTGAAAAGGGTTGGTGTCGCATGTGTAAAAAATTTTTGAGACATTAAATTATATGTTTCTTTAATGAGTTCTAATGAATTAGGATTATTTAAATCGCCGTGTATTCCGACAGAAACTCTCATCCACATATGTTGTGGTCTTTCAATAATATATTTTCCTTTTTTAAATAAATATGCTCTTTCCAAAGTTTTAAATCCAAAATAATCAATTAAATAATCTCTATTATAATCAATCATATCATTTAAATTTGTAGCATACTTACTAACAAATATCCATAAATTTGATGATACTAATGGGTTATGATTGCCGTGAATATCATAAAAATTATATAATTCTTCTACTACATTTGAAAATAACGAATTAGTATTTTTTTGATGATTAGAAATAATAATGCGTCCAGCAAGAGTGCCATAATCAGGATTTAGGGTAGAAAGTGAAGCGCATTGTTCGGCAGCCAATTCATCTATTTTTGTTGTAGAAATTGTATCATATAACTGATCAATTACTTTCATAACTAATTGTGGATAATTTATATGAATTGACGCTTCTTCGCCTAATTTTTTGATTCGCAATTGAATTTTATCAAATGCAATTTCTTCTAATTCACCATTTCTTTTAGTAACACGCATGTATGTTGTTTCCATAGTATATATATTTGGTAGTTTAATTTTAAGTCACTTTTAAAATTAAATAATTAAGTTTTTATATAGATTTATATTATATGAAATATAAATTTGTTATAGGGAGTATTATATTTTTAATACTAATATTAGTATTAAGTTTAATTAAAAATGTTGAAGGATTTAGTGGGTTATATGATTTATCAACGCCTGGAACTTTTCCAAAATCTGTTAAACAAGCAATATTAAATGATTATCCTCTAATAAATAAAAATGAAACTTCAGACAATAATTATAATCAAATATGGTGGCATTATCCTGTATTTAAATTAGGTTCATATAAACAGATAACTAACAATTTGAAATATTATGATAATCCAGATAATGGAACTTGTTCACCTGCAGATTTTTGTGGCGCGTTATATAAAAATAAAAAAGATACTAACACAAATATTACATTGCCATTACCTCCAGTGCAACAAGGTTTAAGAGTTGGTTATTTTATAACTGAACCATAGAGTTGATAAAAATAAAATAATAAATAAACCCTTAAAATAAAAAATTGACTTAAAAATTATAATACTTATTGTAAGTATCATTAAATAAAGAATGCAAGTTTTAATAAAATTAGATAATCTTATTGAAGGACAAGTTATTAAACGCCCTTCAAAATATATCAAAACTCCATATGTTGCTGATATTTTATGCAATGATGAAGAAGTTTTAGGTCATACTGCTTCATTAGGTTGCTGTGGACTTGCTGACGTAAATGCGTCTGTTTTAATATCTCTAAGTCCAAATTCAAATTCAAAATCAAAACCAAAAAATAAGGCAAATATGAAATGTACACATACTGTATACTTATCAGTATTAAGAGAGAGAGAATATGAACAAATTATTGGAATCCATCCAAAGTTGGCCGAAACATTAACCGAAGCAGCTTTGAACGCAAACTTACTGACGAAATTACAAAATATTAAAAGATATAGAAGAGAAACTGCTATTTATGTTAAAGATAAAATAGATTCACGTTTTGATTTTACTGGTATAGACCAAAATAGTATTCCATTTATAATGGAAGTAAAAAATGTGCCATTAGCAGACTATGAAAATGTTAGCTTTAAAGAGAGGACTAAAATGAATTTTAATGATAGAGACTTTAATTCAAAAGTATCCTATTTTCCTTACAATTATAACAAGAAACCTTCTGAACCTGTTAGTCCAAGAGCATTAAAACATATTAGAGAATTAACATTGATAAAAAAAGAAACATTGATACAAAAAGAAAAAGAAATTCAAATTCGTTGTATAATGTGTTATGTTATACAACGAACTGATACTAATAGATTTCAACCATCTGTTATTGATCCAGAATATAGAGATGCGTTTAAAGAAGCAATAGAAGCAGGTGTAGAGATAATTACAATGGTTGTTAGTTGGAATAGAAATGGCGAAGCTACTTTCATTAGGGATGATTTACCTATTGCTCTATAAAATAATACAAAAATATTATATCATTATTAAGGTAATATTAAACATTGTCAAAATCAATGTCGATATCAAACTCAATATCTTGGGTTTGTTTTTTTATAACATTTATTTTGGATGTTTCTTTATTAAAATGTAACAAACAACCTTCGGATGGTTTATCTACATTATTATCCGTTTTTTTTGGTCTGCGATTTGGTTCACGATGCCCATAACCAGTAACTCTTTCTTTTGTAATAGTGTTCCAAATATCTTCTAATTGTTTAACATTATCATTAAACCATTGTTGATTTCTACAAACTAACACACAACTGAATTTTTCTAATTTCCAATAGTGTGTCTTCATATATATATAATTAAATTCAGAGTTACCCTGATAATAATCTACTATGTTTTCTTGCCATAAAGTAATATCATTAGAATGAATCATATCTAATGGTTTATGAACGTAAAATGGTTTACCTTCTTTTGTATGAAAGTAAATCATAAGTCCTTTCATACATTTGTCTTTTGATAAACATAAATTGTCTTCATTTTCAGTATCACATAAAAATGATGTACAATCAGGATATTCTGTAAATTTTGTTTCTAAAAAGTCACATTCGTCTAATTCACAAACTTCCATTTGAAGTTGCATTTGAATCCAATATTCTTTTTTAGGTATTCCATTTATTTCTCGATTAACAATATTTTTAATTTCTAACATGCGACCATATCGCTTTGAATGTGGATCAACATTAATTCCGTCTGGAGATGCTCCGATAAATAAATAAGTTTTGTGTTGAATGCACCCAAAATCTTCTATTTTTGTATCGTACATATCTTCATAAATTTTAACTGAGAGTGGTTCATATTTTTGTCCCCAATGAAGTGTAGTGTTAGTATTTACCATTATAACTTCTTTTATTTCTTCTGCATATAAAGTTGGGTTTAATGGTTTACATTTTTCATAAATAAGTTGATTTTTTACCTTTTGATTTTCAAATGCTTTATACGCATTTGAAGCAGTAATTAAATTATGTCGAAACTCATACCATTCTTTTGTTCTTTGAACTGGTTGAGGTTTATTCCTGAGAACATTTATTTGTTGTGTAATATAATTATTATGTGGGTCTTCTAAAATAATTGTATTAGAATAAGAACGTGGCGGCATATAATTTTTAAAAAAATCGTCTTTAGCGTATTCAATAATATCATTTATTTCGTCTTCCGCTTCTTCTGTATAAAATATATCAAATTCAAATAGTGAATACATTAATTCTTGAATATTTTCGTCAAAAATATCTTCAAAATCTGGATCAGAAACAAAAGTAGGGTAATCTTTAATAAATTCTTCCATTAAATATAAACAAGTTTCATATAATTCAAAAAAATCGGAATCATTAAAGTATTGATATTCTATTTCAGGTATAATTTTATCAGTAATATCAATTAGTTCAGACATATTTATAATATATTATTTTATTTTTATACTATTTTTATTATTAAATATTACATTAAATTACTTATAACCTACTTATAAATAATAAAAATAGTAGTACTAGTATTACAATAATATTTAGTCGTCTTTATCAGAGTCAGAATCATCTATATTTTTAATATTTTTGGCAGTTCCTTGTTTTTTCTTTGGTGCCAATCCTTTTAAAGTAGATACTCTTTTATCTATATTTTTAAGTGTAAAATGGATTAATGGTTTATTAAAAAATAACGCTGGTATATTTTTTATTTCACCGGTATCCTTATTATAATTAACATCTTTAACCCGTTGTAATTTTTTTTTATCTAAACATTCTTTAAAAAAAGAAATAAGTTTATCATATTCTAAATCAGTTAAATTATTCTCAACTTTATAGTTCTCTGCAAATAAGGTTAATTTTCTCATTTTAGCAGTTTTATCTAATTTGCTCCAAGGTTCATTTGAGTTTGTAATTTTTTCATTTTCAAGAAATTTATCTAAATTTTCTAAATCAATTGATGATTTACTTTCAGAACGAGAAAATTCATTTTGTAAACTCGTAAAAAATGACGATTTGCATTTAACTGGGGTTAACTCATTACTATCACAATTTGGTTGTTTATTCATTTATACATTATATTGTAAAATAGATTTTAACTTAGTTTTATATAATAATATAAAAATATGTATAATAAAATTATGTTTAAATTAATTTTATTATAAATTAATATAATATATTAATGGATATCAATAATAATAATAATTCTAATATAAAAAACATAATATTAGAAGAACCACACAACAATAAATCTACAAAAAAAATAAATTGGGAAAAGGAAAAAAAAATGAGAGTAGAAACAAAAACTTGGGGTTTAAACGAAGAAGAATTGTCTCATGAAACACAAATAAATATTTTAATGAGTAAAATTTTTATTAATAATGAAAATAATAACAAATATATTTCAAAAATGTTATCTCATATAAAAACAAAATTATATTGTTATAAACAACAGGATATATTAAAAAAAATTTTAAATGAAAAAGAATTTGTTAGTTTTGAAGAGACAATTAATTTGTTAAAAAACTCAAATATGAAATGTTGTTATTGTTCTAATGAAGTTTATATTCTTTATGAACGAGTTAGAGAATTAAAACAATGGTCTCTTGATAGAATTAATAATGATATTGGGCATAATAATGGAAATTTAGTTATAGCCTGTTTAGAATGTAATTTAAAAAGGAGAAGAACTAACAAAGATGCTTTTATGTTTACAAAAAATATGGTTATTATTAAAGAGGGAGTTATTAAATAAGATTTAAGTTTAATAATACATTATTTTAACAATCATTATAATAATGTACAATACCTGGAAATGGAGTACCGGCGAAACTTATTATAAAAGCGCTAAATCAGAAAAAAAAGTTTCTAAAAATGAAGAACAAGTATATGATTCACAAACAAACGCTATAACTCAATCTTTAGCAGATGAAACTTTTTTTAATCAAGATTCTGACCTATTAAACATAACAAACTCAATGTTTTCTAGAAATCAAAGCGGAAGCGGAACCAAACGTGAAGATTTAGATACAAAAATAGCTGATAGAGAAATGATTGCTCAAAGAGGATTTAATCCTTTTTTACAAACCAGTTATGTAAATGATATTGTTACTCGTGACATGTTTTTAAAACCTATAAATACAACATTTGAAAAATTAAAAGAAACTCCTAAAGAAGAATCAAATACCTAAAAATAAATAGAATTAATATTCTTTTTATCTGTTTTCTTTTTATCTCCTTCTTTTTTAAAAGATATTATGTTTTAAATACTTTTAACACACATTGTATGAAGTAAACGATTTGCTATGTAGGCTAAAAATGTATTTAACAAAATTAAACATGAATTAATGATAAACATAGCATTAACCTGTTTAACATGATTTACCATAAAATAAGTTGTTGACAAAATAGTTGCTACAAATATTACACCACACGCGATTGATAATGCATAAAAGTAAATACAATATTCTCTGGGCAAAGGACCAAAATATTTATCCATTAAAGAAACAGACATAATAATATTAATTTAGATAATAAATAATTAATTATCTAAATTATTTATTTAAAAATAAAACTACTTAAATAAATAATTAAAGCCTTATTAATGAATAATTCTAATTATACAACACAAAATGATTTATTGCTTAAAAATTTAATGATTTTTTATAAAACTTATGACTTGGATGGAATGTATAATCTCAATAATAACTTAGATAAAATTTTAAAGATTATTACTGGTGAAACTAAAATTTCACTTCGAATTGTTGATTGGTTTGCTACTAATTATGCTAAAAAATATTACACTCTTTATGTTATTGAAGGAACACAAGATAATGTTACTAGACGTTTTAAAGTTTATGATGACTATAAACTTAAATTAAAGGCTTATTCTAAGAAAAGATTCGACCCTTTTTGCAGATGGGATCGAATTAGTATTCCTTATAAAAATGGAACATCTATTGAAACCACTATTGGACAATTAAACTTTTTTAAATGGACACTTGAGAATAAAGTTATTGATTATATTGAACAAAATTACGCTGATATTGAAAAAGACATGAATAATCGAAATAGCACTTCTAAACGTAAAGAAATAATTACCGATAATTCAAAAACAAGAAAGAAAAGAGAAGAATTATCTATTTCTGCAACTAAAAGCATTAAAAAAGAAAAGGTTGAAATTATTGTTCAATTTCATTAAAATATAATTTTACAAATTATTAACGCAAGTTTCAATACAAAATTGAATCATATGTTATTCTATTTTATTTTGTCACATTTTTACATCGATATTAACTTGTTAAATAGTTATTTATTTTGTTAGTTTATTTTAATTAAAAAGTGGATAATATTTGTTAGTTTATTTTGCTAGTTTATTTTAATTAAAAGATTCAATAATATTTGTTAGTTTATTTAATTAAAAGATTCAATAATATTTGTTAGTTTATTTTAATTAAAAGATTCGATAATATTTGTTAGTTTATTTTGTTAGTTTATTTTAATTAAAAGATTCAATAATATTTGTTAGTTTATTTTAATTAAAAGATTCGATAATATTTGTTAGTTTATTTTGTTAGTTTATTTTAATTAAAAGATTCAATAATATTTGTTAGTTTATTTTAATTAAAAGATTCGATAATATTTGTTAGTTTATTTT
>Ga0265594_1003486_pt1 | contig 10432 bp, 17 predicted proteins | sample saktaG_11_FD_190147 | JGI IMG/M metagenome (GOLD analysis project Ga0265594, IMG submission 190147) | Saline water microbial communities from Sakinaw Lake, British Columbia, Canada - sak_2011_5_24_80m | ecosystem: Environmental > Aquatic > Non-marine Saline and Alkaline > Saline ... | reverse complement strand
AAATGGGTTTTCCGATTTTGTAAGATTGTGTATAGATTTGTCCGTCTTTTTTTATTTCAACAGTCATTTTTTTAGATAGTGCTGCAACTACAGAAATTCCAACTCCATGAAGGCCACCTGAAACAGCATAAGCCTTGTTGTCAAATTTTCCGCCTGCGTGTAATGTTGTTATGATTAATTCCATTGCAGGTTTTTTGTAAACTGGGTGTATGTCTACGGGCATCCCCCGGCCATTATCTTCCACAGACACAGAACCATCTTTGTTAATTATAACATTTATTGTTGTACAGACTCCTGCAAGACATTCGTCAACAGAATTGTCAACAACTTCGTAAACCATGTGATGTAAACCATACTTATCAGTAGAACCAATATACATCCCCGGTCTTTTTCTTACAGCTTCCAGACCTTCCAGAACTTGAATATCTTTTGCTGAATAACTTGATTTTTCTGCTTCTGCCATTTTCGTAGTTCTAACTCTTTTTTGGAAAATTTTATTGATTTTTTAATTAATTTTAAGAGAATTTCTCTCTTAGATATTTAGAAAAATGAATCTTAGTTTATAAAGCTTTTGGGGGTTTTGTCGACGATGAATCTATTTTTATCTTAAAAATAAAGAGTTTTCAGATTTTGGATACTTATTTGGTTTTTACTATATAGTGGTGATTAATAGTAAAGTTTATAAGGGTTTAATTTATTAAATTATTATGGAAAATAGAAGAGAATTTTTCGGAAAATGTGTAAGTGGATTAGCCAGTTTACTTGTAGGTGTAAATGCATTTGCAGAAGAACCAATAACTAAAAGGATACAAGAAAAAGTTTTAAGGGTTATTGATTATGTAAGGGCAAATGGGCAAAAAATGTCTAGTCTTAATGGTGGAAGCCAATATCAACTTCAAGCACCTTTTGGTGCTGAAAAACCATATTCTTTTAATGTAACTTATAATGAAAGAGATGAACTTCAAGAATTCGGATATGATGGAGCCTTACCTACTGCAAAAGATAAAAAAGAAGATGTTTCTTTAGTGAGAGATTTAATAAGGACTAAGGGGATTTGTGGAGTTGATGATAGACTTATTTTATGGAATAATAAAACTTCTTCTCAAAGAATGATTAAAGGCACAGCTTTTGCCGGAGAGCCAGATACAGATAATATGAAATATGCTAATGAAAAATATTTAGAAGCACTTGATTATTTCCTTGAAAAATTTGATAAGGATAAGAAAAAATAAAATAGATAAATTTTATAAATGGTATTAAAATAAATTTCTGATGGAAGAAAGTATTAAGGAGTATAAATATGGTGGGAGATTATTTGGAAGATTAATTAGGGGGGATTCTGGAGATACACATTTTGAACCTTGTATTGAAGAATTTGAACTTTTTGATCTTATAAGAGAAATGAATGTTAGCGATCAGGTCCATATGGAAAGGAAAGCTTTTGCTGTTTTTAGATTGCTAAAACATTATGGACATAACCCTAAGGATTGTCTTGAGAATGAATCTATTTTAATTCACCTTGCTAATCTTGGACATACAAGCCGTTTTAAGTTGCAAAGACAGGATACAACAGCTTATGATTTGGTCACTCAAAGGGGCTTACTCAAAGGAAGATATAAACATAGATTAAGTAGTAAAACACTAAGATTACCCAAACCCCAAAGAGTTAGTTTTGAAGAAGAAAGGGAAGAATATGGTTGGACTGCTTCTAGGGTAGTTCAAAAAATTTTAGCTGAAAGAACTGTGAGGGGTCGGGGGCGAAGATTTAATTCTAGATGATATTTTATTAGGACTCTTACTCTTTTTTATCAACCTTATTAACTTTCTGAACCCACTTCACTTTCTTATTGTTACGTCCCATTTCTTGGTTTTTTCTGCATTTAGATGAACAAAAATAAAATGGTGTTCCTTCTTTTTGGACTACAGTTACTCCTTTGGGGAATTTATACTCTTGTTTACAAAATATGCATTTGGGCATTAGCTAAAAACCCCCTTGGAAATTTTTGTTCTTAATCTTCGCGCCTCAATTTCTGTTTCTCTTAACATTAAAACATCTCTTTTTCTTACAGGCCCTCGAACATTTCTTCTCATTTGTTTTCCTTGATTTCTTCCCTTTAATACTCGGCATTTTACTTGAGTCAACTCTCCACGAGTTCCTGTTCTCCCGGCTATAAATTCTACAACTGCTGGAACTGCACCTTCTTCTGTTAATTTTTCAGAACCTTTTGAAGAACCTTTGGAAGCAGAATTTGATTTTTGCTCTTTAATTTTTTGTGTTTTTGCCATGTAAGTTTAAAAATAATTATTTAATTGAATCTAATTTAGCTTCCCCTAATTCGATAATTGCAATTGCACTGCACTTGACATTTATTCCTGCGACGATTCCTAATTTTTCTTTAGAATCTGCTTCAACAAATTTGATGTTTTTTTCTTTGCATAAAAGGGGGATGTGTTGAGTTAGTTCTTTTGGTTCAATATCTGCAGCTACAACAACAAGTTTTGCAACTCCTCGCTCAATTGCTTTTGTAACTTCGTTTATACCTTTGTCAATTTTCCCTGTCTTTGCTGCTTTTTCAACAACATCATATATTGTAATCATTTTGTTTGTTAACCAATAGAACTAATCCTCCCTATTGGTCATTGGATAGTTAAGAAATAATAATTGGGTTTAAAAAGCTTTTGTTATAATCTAAACAAACAAAAAACTAGCTTAAGGTTAATTTAAAATTTATTAATTGACAAAGACTCTTTGTGGGCGTTTATCATAATGCTCTGCAAAGCTTCTGCGGAAATTCTTCTAAATCTAAAATATGATGCGGAAGAATTTCTTCAAGTGTTGCCAAGATAAATAACTCCTATTAACCCTTAGAAAATATTTAGTTATTAATTAAAATATAAAATTATTTAATTAAAATATATTTTTTTATCAAAGAATACAAACCTTCTAAAACTTTTACACCAACATAAGCTTGGAATAATCTCAACACAACAACATTACAAACTATCCTTGTGGTTGTTCTTGAACCCTCTTTTATCAGATTATACATTCCTTTAAAATTAAAATTAACTTCAGGCAATCCCTGGTTTTGTAAATACACTCTTACCCTATTAAAATATGCAGGAGTTCCAGTGATTGGAAAAAAATGAAGGGGATTCAATGCAATTGGGTCTTCGCCCATTTCCAAATCAAACTCTCGCATTTCTGTTTCTAAATCTTGAGTCATGATTTATCTCTAGGATTAGTGGTTAAATAGTTATCTTTTCGATTCCTTGAGATATATTAAATCACATAAATATTTATTAAGCATAAATTAATAATTAATTTTATGGTGGCGCCAAGATCTGAAGATATTGCAAGATATATTGTTAGAAGAGTTTCAGGAGGAGATAAATCTGGATGGATTGATTTTGCAACATGGTATCATAGGGCAACTGGAGAAGCAAATAGGTATGCGCAAGAGATTATTGATGATGTAACAATATGCTTATTAACAGGGGGGTTACAGCAATATCTGGTAAGGGATATATGATTGAACAAGATGGGGTTACAAGACCCGATATTACAGAAACTGCTTTTCCGGGGAGAACAAGATTTGTAAGAGAAAGTGATGCTTCGGCTCTTGTAGGGGCACTTGGTTGGGAAGGTTTAAGTGTAGTAAAAGTTGATTAGTTATCTCCCCAAACTTTCAAAATTCTCCTTGTACCAATCAAAAGTTCTCCTAATTCCTTCTTCAATTGAAACTCTTGGTTCATATCCTAATTTTCTAAGTTTGCTTATGTCAACTTCAACATTTTGCGGTTGTTCTTTTTCAGATTCATAAAAACCTTTGCTTCCTTTTCCTGCCAAACTTATAATTGAATCTGCAACACTTTCAAGAGTTGTGGCTTTTCCAGAAGAAATATCAAAGGCGTCATTTCTTTGTTCCATTGCTAATAAGAATCCTGAAATAAAATCATCAATATAAGTGAAGTCTAATGTTTTATTTTTATTTCCGAAAATCTTTAATTCTCCTCCTGCTAAGGCAGTCCTCATCCAGATATCCACCAGTCTTGCTGTTTTATCATCAAAAGGACTATAAACTGTACTCGGCCGGACAATAACATAATCAATCCCATAACATTTTGAATAAGCCTTAAGTAGTTCTTCCCCGTAAAGTTTGCTTGCTGTGTAAGGATTTCTTTCTTCTGACAAAACTCTTGAAGAGGATGTATAAACAATTTTAGGAATATGGTGTTTTCTGCAAAACTCCATTACTTTTTCCAGGTTATGAGAATTCTGGAAAGCTAGTTTTGGGTCAGAGATTATTTTATTAATTTTGCAAAAGTCAGCTAGATGTATAAGCATATCGACTGGTTCTTTTAATTCTTCTTTGTTAATATCTTCAACAAATTTTCCATCTCGTTTGTCGACTAATAATACTGGGGTGTCTCCTCTTTTTAACAAGGCATTTAATAGAGAACTGCCGATAAGTCCTTTGTGTCCTGTTAAGATAAATTTCATTTTACAAAACTTGAATTTATGTAGAGTATATAAATATTTTTAAAGTCCATAATATCAAAGTTATTATGACTCAGGCAGTATTGGATGTTAAAGCAAATAATTTTATTTCAGGAGAAGGTTTAGACACAAAAGTTAAGTGGGATAATTTAGCTAGATTTGAAAGACAATGTAGGCATTCAGGAAGTTGCGGAATACAAGTTTATGAGGATGTTGAAAATAATGTTTGGCAAGAATTATTAGAGCGGAAAGTCCTTAGTTATTCATCTGAAGGAGCTTTTGCTTTAGTGGGAGAAGGAATTATTGTTGGGCCCAGATTATCTCATTTCCCCATGCCATTATATTTTAATTGGAGAAAAGATGCTTTAAATTATGCTCAAGCTTTTTTAAAAAGTCCAAATCATCATCCGGTTCATTTATTGCAAGGTGTTGAAGAAAGAGTTAATAGATGATTCATTTCCAGTTCACAACAACATCATCAGTTCTCTGCCTTGGTGCAATATCAATTTCTTCTATGTTAAATTTTAATCCGGCTTTGTGCATTTTTAGTCCAAGATAAGCAATCATTGCAGGGTTATCAACAAGGAGGGAATTTTCAGGACAAAAGAATTTAGCTCCTCGTTCTTTACACATAATTTTGCACATTTCTTGAAGCCTGGAATTGCACGCAACCCCCCCACCCAATAATAATTCTTTTTTTCCAGTATGGGCAAGAGCTCTTTCTGCTGCTTCAACTAACATTGCAAATGCTGTTTCTTGTAAAGAGAAAGATAAATCTTCTAATTTGTATTTCTTGCTTTCCAACATTTGTCTTAGTTTTGTAAGCATTCCTGAAAAAGCAACATCCATTCCTTTTATTGAATAAGGGAGTTGTACTAATTCTTTTTTATTTGCTTTGTTTGCAAGTTTTTCAATTTTAGCTCCGCCTGGAAAACCAATTCCGGCGTAACGTGCAAAAGTATCTATGAAATTTCCGATGCCTACATCAAGGGTTTCGCCGAAAATTCTGTACTTGCCTGCTTCATATGCTATAATTTGTGTGTTGGCGCCTGAAGCATAGAGTAGGACAGGAGATTTTGCTCCGGTTGTTTCACCAATTTCAAGGTGGGCAATACAATGGTTTACAGGGATTAGTGGAATCTTTAATTTTTTAGCAATTTGTTTTGCAAATTTCATTCCTTCAATTAAACATGGTGCAAGTCCTGGTGCATTTGAAAAAGCAATTGCTTTAATTTTATCTTCGGTTATGTTTGCTTTTTCCAAAGCTTGATTATAAAGTTGCTCTGCTATTTTTGCATGATGGGTTGCTGCTTCAAGTGGAATTATTCCCCCCTGTTCTGTTGTATAAGTTTCTTTTTCATTGCAGAGGATTTTCCCTTGCATGTCTAGAACTGCCACACCGAAGGTGTGTGCCGTGGATTCTATGCTAATTATCATATATATTCCAGAAAATAAGTATTTATAAAGTTTGATAGAAAAAATTTAGTATTAAAATAAAAATTAAAAATGAACCCGCCCCTCCTTTCGGACAGGTTCATGAATGTGAATTAAGTTTATTTCTTCTTTTTCTTAGTTGCTTTTTTCTTTCTTCCGCCTCTAGCCATCTTTGCTTCGCAAACATTTCCTTTTCCGTCTACATAATAAAGATAACCAGATTTTCTTTTGATCACGTTTTTTACAATAACTTTTCCCATTTTTACCCTCCTTTCAATTAATGTTACTAAATAAAATTTGTATTTAAACCTTTCGCTATTCTATCGACGGACATTTGTTATTTTTAAGTAGTTGTCGAGGAGGTTTTAGGCACTTCTAAAAGATATTTACCTCTTCCAGAAATATAAAATTTCCAGTCATTCACATTTTCAACTTTAGTTGCTTTTTTATTTTTATCAAGCCAAATTGCTGTAAATGGTTTGCAGAAAAGAGAGTGGATTGTCAGTTTTTTTTCTTTGTTGAAAATGAATAATAATGGTGAAGATTTTTTTTTGAACATTAGACCTCTTGCTTTTTGAAAGATTGATGTAAGGGGGTTTACCTTTATTGTTTTTGTTGTTTGGTTTATTTTGTATTTAAATTCCATCTTTTAACTCGACATATTTATTATAAACATAATCAACATTTTTTTCAGTAACAACATTATGATGCTTGAAACCTCCGCCGAATGTTTTTGGTATATGCATTAGTTCGTGGATGATTACTTTTATTTGATCTTGTTCTGAAAGTTTATCAAATCTCTTAGAGATTGTCTCAATTAAGTAAAATCCTTTTCTATGGAGGGCGAGTTGCATTGCTTTCCCTAGGGCGTGGCATCTTGCAATTGTTCCCCGAGATTGAGAGCCGTGACTGCGGATAAATGCAACATTGTCCAATTGAATATGGTTCCATCTAAGAACTTCAACTATCTCTTCTGCTTTTTGTTTTAGGTCTGGGGCGTGGTGGTATGTTATCGGCATTTTTCCTCTTTTATCTACTTTGATATTTTATCTTTGAATTTTATTATTTATAACTCTTTGTTTATCCAACACCCCCGATAAACTAAGAGAAATAGATTTTTTACAAAGATTTAGTTTGAAGATAGTTAAATATATAAATAAGGGTACATTAAATAACCTAGGAGTTTAGTTGAAAACCTTACTGATTTAGGAACATCGTATAGTTTGATTTATGAACCTTCACAGCACTTAAAATCTTTAAGAGATAGGCCTGGACATTTAGTTTTAGAAGCAGAATCATATGAAGTAATTAGAGAGCCAGATGTTCATTTAGATTGGGATTATGAGAAAAAAGTAGCTAGATTAGCTTCAGAGATGGCTATAACTAGACAACCTTTAACTTCATTAAGACTAGGAGAAACGCAATCAATAGAGGATTATCTATTTAGATTAACTGAAAGAATCTTACCTCTTGTTTGTGATGATTTAAAAGCACTATTTTTTGGAGAGCTTAATTTTTTACCACCACATATAACTGCATTTGCAATTGCAACTCATCTTAAGGAAGAAGCAATTAGACAAGGGGAATTAAGAGGAGAATTTACAAAGAGGGGATATCAAATATCTTCTGCAGCTTAATTTTTTATCTCAACTATTTTATTTTTTGATGTCGGATTTTTTATTTTTATGTTTTTTGAACTTACCTTGAATTTTTTAGATAAGAGTTTTATCAATTCTATGTTTGCCTTGTTTTTTTCAGGAGGGGATTTTAGGTGAGCAACATAAAATTCTCCTGATTTTTCTATCTGACTCTTTTTTGAATTTGGTTTTGCTTTTATTTTTATTTTCATTAAAGATAGAGATAATTTAAGTTTTTAAAACCTCATAGAGATAAAGCCCTTCTTTGCTTATGCCTTTTAATGAAAAGCCCGGACAATTAAATTGAGGGGTATAAACATACTCGATTTGTTTTTGCAAGGCAATGTTAATTTTTTGCTGACAACTTGCTGAAGAAAATTGAAAGAATAAATATTGCTCATTACTAATTGTACCTGGTTTGGTTGTTATAGGGAAGTTGTCTGTTGCTATGCCGATTACTGTGCCTTTCCAAGGAATACTTAAGAAATTTTTATTATGAATCTCTGAAAATAAAACTAAATCATCTTCTTGGAGGTATTCCACTGCTGGTGCTGCTGGAGGAGTTTTTGCTTTTGTATTCATATTTACTAGTTCCAACTTTCTCCACCCATCATGATTGGTATATGAAAATGAAATAATTAAAAATAAAATCAGAACTGAAACTTGAAGAATACTCATAATTTTATATTTTTCTATTTTTTCAAGATTGTTTAATTTTTTCACTACCCAGTTTATTCCAAATCCACTAACAATCACAATTAAAAAAGAAGTGACTACAACTACCCGTTCATAATCAATCAAAAATCTTGAATTATAGTATGAATAAAAAATCCAGTAAATAATACCTACAATAATTGGAGAAATCAGCCATACCCTTTGTTTTTGTTTTTCAAAAAATCCAAATATCGCAAAAAACAAAATCGGGAGGGGAATAATATAAAAGATTGAAAAATTTGGTATGTTAAACGGAGTCAATGATTGGAAAAAGATTCTGGAAAAAATGTAAGAAACAGCACTAATTAGGGGGTATTGTTTTGTTAAGAACATAGTAAACGAAATCAAAACTGCTGAAGTGAGTATTAATCCTAAATAAATCATAATATATTTTGCGTTTTGCTTTTTAGAGATTAGGAAATAAGAAATTAAACTTATTGCTGAAAATAAAAATAAGGGGGGGTAAAATATGAGTGTAAAAAACCCTGTAAACAAAATCATTTTTTTGTCGTCAATAGATATGAAAATAAATTCGAGTAATAAAAAGATTATCCCAAGGGTAAGTGGAATTAAATTCCATAGTCCTGGAATATTTCCCCCATTGATTATATAGGAAAGTGAAATAGCGGCTATTGCTGAAATAAATTGATTGATATTATTAAATCTTAAGATAAAATAAACGAGAACGCAAATAAGGATGCCTGAAAAAATTGTTATTATTGTATATTGTGTTAATGGGTCTAAATCCAATGAGATGATTATTTCTGCGATAAATGAATGGAACGGAAGCTCTAAATTCGAAAAAGGCTCGAGGTTTTTTGTAAGAGGATTTTTTAATGGCAAAGATTTTGAAGAAATAGAATAATCAATAAAAGCTACAGAATACCATTCGTCTGAGAAATATGGGTATGGATTCTTCATATGTTCTGCAGAATTTAATGGTGAGGTGATTGTGGTAAAAGTTCCAGTATAGTTATAATGAACTGAATAGAGTTGAATAAATAAAATAATTATTACAAATATTAACACCCAATCAATTTTTATTTTTTTTAGCTGATTAAGATTTTTCCTTGTTTTATGAATAATGCAGACAGAAGCCACTAAATTGATTACAAAAATTGTTGAATAATTAAAAATATGTAAAGATTGAGTCAAAACTGCAACAAAAAGATGAAAAGCGATTAAGAAACTAAGTATGTAAAAGAAGCCCTTTTTCTTATCTTCAAATTTTGTGATAAGCAAAAAAGGGATAAGCAAAAATAACACCCCGATTAATAATTTTAACATTTTACCTCCTTATTGATATTTATCATAAGTATTTAAAATTGTTGATGGTTAACTATAAATATCCAAGGATTTTTGGTTAGATATGAAAATATCAGTTGTTCTTCCGTGTAGAAATGAGGAAAAAACCATAGGAATTTGTATTGAGAAAATAAAAAAAGCTCTTTTTGGGCAGGACTATGAGATTATTGTTTCTGATTCTTCAAAAGATAAAAGTGCAGAGATTGCAAAAAAAGCAGGTGCAAAGGTCCTGAAACATAATTTAGAAGGGTATGGTAATGCTTATCATGTTGGATTAAAAAAATCTAAAGGAGATTATATTATCATGGGGGATGCTGATGATACCTACGATTTTTTGGAAATTCCAAAATTTGTTCACGAACTTGATAAGGGCTATGATTTTGTTGTTGGAAATCGTTTTGCAGGAAAAATAGAAAAAGGAGCTATGCCTTTTTCTCATAGGTATCTTGGAAACCCTGTTCTTTCAGGAATTTTGAGATTATTTTTTCATTCAAAAATAAAAGATGCCCATTGTGGAATGAGGGCTATGAGAAGAGAAATCTTAGAGAAACTTAATCTAAGGACTACTGGAATGGAATATGCTTCTGAGATGGTGATAATGGCTGAAAAAAAGAAACTTAAGATAAAGCAAATACCAATTAGTTATTATAAACGAAAAGGGAAATCAAAACTAAAATCATTTTCAGATGGATGGAGACATTTGAGGTTTATGCTTTTATATTCTCCGTTGTTTTTATTTTTTCTTCCGGGATTGTTTTTATTTTTATTTGGATTCGGAAGCATTGTTTGGATATACCTTACCCCTCTTAAGATTTTTGGAATTACTTTTTATTTTTATCCGATG
>Ga0265594_1003485_pt1 | contig 10433 bp, 10 predicted proteins | sample saktaG_11_FD_190147 | JGI IMG/M metagenome (GOLD analysis project Ga0265594, IMG submission 190147) | Saline water microbial communities from Sakinaw Lake, British Columbia, Canada - sak_2011_5_24_80m | ecosystem: Environmental > Aquatic > Non-marine Saline and Alkaline > Saline ... | reverse complement strand
ATTTTTCTAACAACAGCTGATTTACAATTTCTTTTACTCTGTTGCCATCCACTTGCCCTTGAGCTTTTTTCATCACTGCACCCATTACTTTGCCCACACCACTGACGTCACTAACCCCCAATTCAGTAATGGTATCTTTAACTATTTTCATCAAATCATCTTCACCCATTTGTTCTGGTAAATATTCAGTTAAGATTTTTATCTCGGCTTCATTTTTTAAAACCAAATCATTTCGTCCACCAGCCATAAAATCTTTAATTGCATCCTTGGTTTGTTTTATTTGTCTGGCAACTATTTGTTGAATTTCTTTATCATCTAATTCGGCTTTTTTATCAATTTCAGCATTTTTGATAGCCGACAATAACATTCGCAAAACCGAAAGACGGAGCTCTTCTCTTGATTTAAGAGCTTCCGTCTGTTGTTTCACGATATCAGCCCTAAGAGTCATAGACTAATATTTCTTTTTAAACTTATCTTCTTCCGGCGGTAGTTTGCCGATTTTACGCAAGTAATTTATTTTGGAGATTTTTTGTGAACGAACCACAGCTTGTTTTTTTTGCAAATTTTTGCTTTTGGCTGGCTGAAAAAACTGAATTTTACGAGCCTGCAAAAGCTTGCCTGATTCCATCCAACGTCTTTTTACACGCCTGATAAAGGCCTCAAAAGATTCTCCTTTTTTCCTTTTTATTTCTGACACAATTATTCACCTCCTCGTGAATAGATTAGTTAATTATACCTTCTTTATTATACACAATAAAAAATATAAAGTCAAAAGTCTATAAAAGATACTAATATACAAATAATACGAATTATACTAATGCTATACAAATATTCATTGTTGTCGGATTGAAATTAAACAATACTTTTTTACATCACCAAAATTTTGTTTTGAAAAATAATTAACAAAGTAAACATTAGTATAGCATTAGTATAATTAGTAAATTCGTATATTAGTATGTTTATCTCATATTTCGTATCCTTTATTACTTTTTTAGCTTTTTATCTAATTCTGTTTTGAGTTTTTTCTGGTCTACAATCTCTTGAATACCTGATTCCATATCTCTAATAATAATGGTTTTATCTTGAACTTCTTTTTGTCCCAAAATTAAACAATATGCGCTCTTTTGTTTATCAGCTATTTCTAACTGGGCCTTCAGAGCTGTTTTACCCAAATTATGACCAACTATGATTCCCTCTTGACGTAAATTTTCAATTATTTTTAATGACTTCATCCTGGCCTGCTCACCTAATTGAGCTAAAAATATTTTTGAATTAACGTCCTCAATTTCCATTTTACCTTCTTCAATTTGTTTGCGCCAAGCCAAAACCACTCGTTCCAAACCAATTCCAAAACCACAAGCTGGGGTAGCTTGTCCGCCCAATTCTTCTACCAATAAATCATATCTACCACCACCGCCCAAAGCGCTTTGCCCGCCCTCCGAAAAGGAGGGAGATCCTTCTTCACTTTCTTCAGTATAAATTTCAAAAACTGTTTCAGTGTAATAATCTAATCCTCTAACTAAAGTGGATTTCAATACATAAGGTATTTCCATTTCATCCAAATATTCCAATACTTTCATAAAATAATTTTTTGAAGCTTCGCTCAACCAATCAATTATTTGTGGAGCTTCTTCAATTACAGTTTGGCATGATTCTTCTTTGCAATCTAAAACTCGCAAAGGATTTTTGCTAATCCGCTTGCGACAATTTTCACACAAATAACTTCGTTTGGTACGCAAATAACCAACTAATTCTATTATATAATTTTGTCTATCTTCCAAAGTACCAATACTATTAATATGAATGTTTGTCTTTATACCTAAATCTAACAGGAAGTTGTAAGCCACGGAAATTGTTTCGGCATCCATAGCTGGATCATGAACACCAAAATTTTCACAACCAAATGAGTGAAACTGGCGATAACGTCCGGCTTGTGGTCGATCGTGACGAAATAGCGGACCCCAACACCATACCTTTGTTGGTTGGGGTAGGCTTAACATACCATGACTAATATAAGAACGAACTACACCAGCTGTAAACTCTGGACGCATACCAACTTTACTACCATCTCTATCTTCAAACACATACATTTCTTTGTCCACCACATCAGTACCACGACCAATTGATTTGACAAACAAACTAGCATCTTCCAAAATCGGAGTTTCAATATAACCATAACCATAAGCATCACAAACATCTTCTGCTGTATGATACATTTTTTTCCAAAAATACTGATCTTTTGGCAAAATATCTTTCATACCACGCAACAAAGAAATAGTTTTAACTTTAGAAACCTTAACATCAGCGGTGGCCACTTCTTTGTTTTCTGTTTTAGCTGAGGCCTTTCTTTTAACAGCTTTCTTTGGATCTTTTTTAACATTCACTTTAGTTTTTTTATTTGTCATAATTTTATTTTTTCAATGATACCCACAGGGCATCCCTCTTTGGGGATAAATGATAAAACGATTGTCATCCAATTATTTTACGAACTTTATGGACTTTATGAACTTTATGGACTTTATGGACTTTATAACTATAAATCATATTCCGGTGCGGAAAACTTAGTAATTCTGGTAAAGGGCCAGCCCCGTAAAAAAGCTCGGCCGACTATTGTACCCTCATTAATTGGCCCAAAGCGACGAGAATCGTAGCTAGCATCACGATTATCACCCAAAACAAAATATTGATCTGGCCCAATAGTTTGAATAATTGATCCAGTCGTATCTTCAATTAAATATATTTCTTCTACCACCATACCCTGAGGATGTTCATCATTGTAAATCACGACCTTATTATCCTCTACTTTTATTCTCTCACCAGGTAATCCTAAAATTCTTTTTAAATAATAATCTTTGTTATTATCTGGAGCTTCAAAAACTATTACTTCCCCTCTTTGTGGTTCACGAAAACGATAACTTAATTCATCAATTATCAAATAATCTTTTTCATAATAATTTGGTTCCATTGACTGACCTTTAACATAAAATGGTTTGAACAAAAAATATCTGACCACACCAATAGTAACACCAGCCAATATAACTATTTTTATCAATTCCAAAAAAAATGTGCCAGCTACTGCCAAAAAGTTTTTTTCTTTTTTTCCGACTGTTTGGGGAATATCAATATCTTCAATTATTTCCTCTATTTTTTCTTCAGTTTTTTTAACCATAGAACTTGTATTTTAAACCTTAGAATTTTTAGTATTATACACCTTTTTTTTGAAAAAAGCAAATGAAAAGCCGTCTTACCAGACAGCTTATGGTGGGCGATCGAGGAATCGAACCTCGGACCTCTACATTATCAGTGTAGCGCTCTAACCATCTGAGCTAATCGCCCTTTAAAAAATCAAAATAATTATATACTATACTCCAAAAAAAATCAAGACCTCTAGTGGACCCAAGAAGATTCGAACTTCTGACCTCTACAATGTCAATGTAGCGCTCTAACCAACTGAGCTATGAGTCCACGCTGTTGGGATTAATGTCTAAAATAATACACCAAAATTAAAATTTAGTCAAGAAAAAACTCCGAATTATCGGGGTTTTTCAGATCCTTGGTGACTGGACAACAATATCTATATCCCTAAGTATAAGTGGGTGGCCGCAATCCTAATCCACGGATCAGGATAATATGAGCTTCCCAATACTAAAGATATGTCGGATATGATATATGCTGCCCAGTTTTCAGGATCAATTATAGTATATTATGAATGAGAAATGGTGTCAAGAAAAAATATCAACAACTTTTTTAACTTCCGTTTAGATATTTTTATATAGCTATTACGTAATTAATTACATAATAAAATACATAACAAAAATATACAAACGGAAGGTGGCAACACATACGAAACCACCCCCCTATAGATCACTTACTGGGTTGCCTTCTTTGCTGATTTCTCAGCTTCTTTCTCAATCTCTTATTACCGACCATTATCCCCTTGGTCGGTAATATATCCTCTTCTTTTTTGGCCAATTTTCTTGATCCAGCCTCATTGTGTGGAAAGTCTTTAAAAGTATAAACAAACTCTCGGTCACGACCGTTAACCTCAACGGTCAAACTAATCTCCACCGGTGACATTGATAATGAAGATACAACCCTAAGGCTACTGACTTTGGTTCGCATAACTGCGAGCTCCAAAACCAAATCCCTTACCGCCGTCACCACATGTTCACCACAACTCTCACGGACACGAGCCAGACACTTACGTACTTCTTCAACTGGTCCACCAAAACCACCCCTACTGTAAGAATCCAGTAAACCGAGCAACTTCTCTTTGTCCAACTGCCACGACAAAAAATCTGATTTTTCCATAGTTCCCCCTTATGTTTTTACTTCTACAATAATTATAGCCAAGAAAAAAGATAAGAGTCCCCTTTCTTGGCTATAATTATTATTTTTTATGTGTTGCCTAAATTATAAAGAACCAAAGAACAACCATATTACTTTCTCTCATCATCCATATAAACATGCAAATATTCAGTCTTGTCGTAGTCAAAAATTTCACCCTCAACAAAAAATCTTTTAACCTCGGCCTCAGCTGTTTCTACACTATCAGAGCAATGGACCACATTACACATACCCATAGCAAGATCGCCACGAATAGTACCACCATCTGCTTGACCGGCATTTGTCACGCCAGCAATCAAACGAACTGCCACCACTGCATTTTTTCCTTCAGCACAAATTGTCACCACTGGACTTGATTTCATAAAACTTTCCAAACCAGGATAAAATGGTTTTTCTACATGATGAGCATAGTGTTCGCGTAATTTTGCTTCGTCTAATTGCATCATTTTCAAACCAACGACTTTCAAACCCTTCATTTCCAATCTTTTCAAAACTTCACCAACCAAACCACGTTGCACACCATCTGGCTTGATTATTAAAATAGTTTTTTCGTAAATTCCATTGAATTTCATATAAATTTAGTTTAAAAATTATTGACCATATTATAGAGGATATTTTTATTTTTGTCAAGAAAAGCTTGAACTTTTAGGGGGGAAATTATATTAATATCCTATTTACTATACATCAAAGATCATTGATATCCTTCAAAAATCCCCGCCTTTTTACCCCACCGGAATCCTCTGGTATATAAGTAATATCGCCATCACTATCCGCATTAATCTGCGAATAATCCGCATCATCTGTGTCTAAATCATCCCACACTGTTCCCCCACCGGCAAAATTCATATCAATCAAATTACTATTAATTTCTTCCAAAAACATACTCGGTCCTTGTGAAAAATTATTAAATCCACCAGACAACGAATAAGTAAGATGTAAGTATTTTTTGGCACGCGTCACGGCCACATAAAACAAACGTCTTTCTTCTTCTATCCCCTCTGGTTCATGCAACGCCCTATCGTTGGGAAATTGACCTGATGCTAAATTTATCACAAACACCGCCTCCCATTCCAAACCTTTGGCTTGGTGGACAGTGGACAAAATTATTTTTTCCTCATTGTCAGTATTATTTTTCAATGCATTATTAAAACCTTCCTGCAAAGTCGCCTCAGCCAAAAAAGAATTCAGATCTTTCTGTCCTGTGTCAGCCAAAGGATCGGCCTTGTCAGCAAACTCAGCCAACTGTTCCAAATCCTGCACCCGCTCACGATAATCCGGATATTCATTTTCCAAATATTCTTTATATTTTGATCCTATCACTTCTCTTATTAAATCTCCAACGCTACTGCCTTTACCTTCTATAATTTTGGCAACAGCAGAATAAACTTGCAAAAAATCTCCCCATCCAACCTGTGCCTTTGCTCCTAAATTTGCACCAACTTGTTCAAGTTCCCCCCTATCAAGGGGGGTGCCCGAAGGGTGGGGGGTGTTGGCACGCAGACATTCCATAATACGCTCAACACCAGCTGGGCCAATCCCCACTTGCATATTCAAAACTCGACTCCAAGCCAATCTATCTTCCACATTATTTAAAATTTTTAAATATGCCAATACATCTTTAATATGGGCTCGCTCAAAAAATCTTACTCCGCCACGATAATCATAAGCGATATTTCGTTTGACCAATTCCATTTCCAAAGCTTGACTATGATGCGAAGCTCTAAACAGCACAGCGATTTTATCTGGCTCAACCCCTTCATTCATAAGCTCTTCAATTCTACTTACTATAAAAATTGCTTCTTCAGTTTGATCTTGAAATGCATGTACTTCTGGTTTGGCAAACTCATCCACAACACTTTTTAATTTTTTTTCATATTGATTCAAATTATTAGCAATCACATCATTAGCAACCTGCAAAATATTAGGAGTAGAACGATAATTAGTTTCTAGTTTAAAAATTTTTGCATCCGGATGTCCTTTTCCATCCGTGGCGGAGAAATCCAAAATATTTTTTATGTCAGCCGCCCTAAAAGAATAAATACTTTGCGCGTCATCCCCCACTACCAATAAATTATTATGATTGCTTGCCAATAAATTTATAATAGAAGCTTGAATTTTATTAGTATCTTGATATTCGTCAACTAAAACATATTGAAATTGTTCTGCATATTTATTTCTAGTATCCAAATCTTTTAACAACAGCAAATACCAATAGACCAACAAATCATCAAAGTCCATTACATTGGCCTCTTTTTTACGATTACGATAATCCTCAGCAATTCTTCTAATTGTATCAGCAATCTCCAAAAAATTTGGATGTTTTAATTCCAAAGTTTCTTCAATTGTTATCTCAGCATTGCGAGCATAAGACATAATTGATTGAATTACTTTTGGTGATGGAAATCTTCTTTCTTTTCTATCAATCCCCTCAACTTTGAGACAAGTTTTAAGCAAAGCCAAACTATCGTCACTATCCAAAACTGAAAAATTATTTTTAAATCCTAATTTGGTTGCATATTTTTTCAAAATTCTGTAACCAATATGATGAAACGTCCCCGACCATGGTAAAATTGTACCCGTAGAGACGCGCCACGGCGCGTCTCCATTCTCAACATCCAAATTCTGCCCGCTCATCAATTCCTGCACTCTCTCCAACATTTCTCTTGCCGCCTTATTGGTAAAAGTCACTAACAAAATATTTTCCGGCTTCACGCCTTTTTCTAATAAATATGCTACCCGATAAGTAATTGCCCTAGTCTTGCCCGAACCAGCTCCAGCCAAAACCAAACACGGACCATCACCTTTGGTGACGACTTCTAATTGCTCCCTGTTTAATTCCTTTTCCCAATTAATCATAGACATCAAGACTATTTATCCAGCGTAATTTTAATGAAGCTGGAGTTATCTGATTATACTATATATAAGAATATTAATAAAATATGAAAAAAATATTAATAAAATATTTATTCGTTAGATTTTTTTACTAATTTTATTGTAAAGAGTAAAATTAAATTTGTTAATGAAATTATCTTTCATTGTATAATATAAATTTTGCTGACTGTACGGTGATCATATTTTGTTAATATTTTAATAATATTTTATCGTTCTCTCCGACAATATATTCATATTATTATCATTGAATCACCAAAATAACTTTTCTCCCCTCACTCACTCGACCATCATTCCAATCATGAATAGCATTCATCAAATCATTATATTTATATTTAAAATTCTCACCAAATTGCGTACCCGGATCATTTGTAATAAACTCATCCTCATCATAACCGCGGATAATTAAAGCATGGTATTCCGGTCCGCCGTTTCTAAAATGCGGATTTGGTAAAACTTTTCCATAAGCCAAAACCAAAACCGGATCACCACCTGCAACAAATCTTTTAATCTCTTCAACATTTGGATTTTCAACAATCGTAACTGTCTGGGTCGTGTTATGTGAGTCGTGTGTCGTAAAAACATACCACTCTCCCAATTCAGCGACTTTTTCCGCAGTAACACTCATCTCCCACCCCCGTGCTTCTTCCCATGCTACCATTTTCAAAATTTCATCACGAGCAAACAAAGGACTCAAACCATACCCTTTGTAATATGCATCTAGCATCAAAACTCCCGCCTCCTCACACGCATCTTGCCAAGGTTCTTCCCAGTTTTTTTCTGGCGCTTGTGATGTAAAGGGAACATTTAAATTTATTTTATTAGGTATTTTTATATCTTCTTTTGTATCCAAAATTAATGTACTTGAAGCTGATTCATTGTCATATTGTTCTATATTATCTTCAATTACTTCCGTGCCCTCCTCGCCAATTTCCGTGTCCTCTGTGTTTTCCACCACTTCTTGATCAGATAAATTATCAATCAAAATATTTATTTTATCATCATAAATTTTTGTTACTGGCGATAGAATAAACATTTTTTGCCATAAAAAAATAATACCAAAAATTAAAATTAAATTCAGTCCGAAAAAAAATAAATTAAATTTAAAAAAACTTTTTTTCATAACACAATAAAAACGGTAAGAGAAGGCGGGGGGCCTTCTCTGCCGGTTGAGTACATACTCTCTAAAATTGAATAGAAATTTTCTATCCAAATTCGCAAAGAGCATCATATAATTCTTTCTTTGCTTCACGCCGAAAGACCTTCCATCGTTCTGCCTCCAAAAAACCGGCTGGTGTCACTTTACCAAATGGAGTAACCCAACCTCTCTCCAAGGCAATCGCCAGATTACCATTATACTGGTCAAAATATAAACCAACCAGTATGGACAAAGCGATATCATCCTCCTTTTTTTGCACTCGACAAAAACGTGATTGGCCATCTAGTTGGCGATGAAAGAATACTCTCTTACCTTCGGAATACACCAAAATGAAAAAAACCGAAAGTTTCGGAGCTAACTCAACCATTTTATCCTCCAAATGTAAAGAACGTCTAATCTAATAATACCTAATCTTGATTTATTAGTCAAAGTAGATTAATATAAACTATATATATTTAAAATTATATACCAATATACAAATAATACGAATTATACTAATGCTATACGAATTCCAAACTAGAAAAATATTAGTATAGCATTAGTATAATTCGTATTATTTGTATATTAGTATGTTTATCTATGTTTTTTGAAATCACTCACCGCGACAAAAAGACCAAAGCCAGAACTGGTATTATCCATACTGATCACGGCGATATTGAAACACCCGAATTTATGCCAGTCGGCACGCAAGCCACAGTAAAAACTTTGGATAGTTTGGATTTGGTTAATCTTGGTGCACAAATAATTTTAGGCAACACTTATCATCTACATTTACGCCCAGGAGAAAATCTAATTGCTGAAATGGGTGGACTACACAAATTCATGAACTGGAATAAACCCATTCTAACCGACTCAGGTGGTTTTCAAGTTTTTTCTTTAGGACTACAAAAAGAAGCCAAAGGCCAAGGTAGTCTAACAAAAATTGATGACAATGGCGTCAGCTTTCAATCTCACATTGATGGATCAAAGCACCACTTCACCCCAGAATCGGCTATTGAAATTCAACACAAAATCGGCGCTGACATCATCATGGCCTTTGACGAATGTACCCCCGACCAGGCTTCACTGAGCTACGCCCGGCAAGCTTTGGACAGGACTCATGACTGGGCAAAACGTTGTATAAAAAAACATACAGAATTGCAAAACACTAAGAACTATGAACTCCGAACTAAGAACTATTTGTTCGGCATCATTCAAGGTGCTAACCACAAAAAACTCCGCCAAGAAAGTGCCAAAGTAATTTCTAGTATGGACTTCGACGGCATCGCTATTGGCGGTGAATCAATCGGCTACAACATGTCTGCCACCAAAAAAATACTTGATTGGGTCAATCCGATTTTACCCGTTGACAAACCTCACTACACCATGGGCGTCGGACATTCACCAAAAGATTTATTTGAAGTAGTGGAACGCGGAGTTGATATGTTTGATTGTGTCTCCCCCACTCGAGTGGCCCGCAACGGCCGACTCTTTGTCCATCCAAATATTGGTAAAAAAACTTATATTAATATTTTAAATACTGGTTTTAAAAAAGATTCAGGACCAATTGATCCTGCTTGTACGTGTCCAGTATGCTTGCCTCGCCAAAGCTCTGAAAGAGCGACGGCGGGCACAAATTACACACGAGCATATCTGCATCATTTATTCAAAGCCGGTGAACTCACTGCCTACCGCCTCGCCACAATTCACAACGTACATTTTATGTTGAATTTGATGCGAAAAATTAGACAAGCTATCAAAAATGATAATTTTAATAAATTAAAAAAAGAGTGGATAAATCCAGCACCATAAAAAACACTAGTTTACATTTGTGTTTTTTATGGTGCTGGATAAAATAAAAAATAACTTGACAATAATTCTCAAAGTTATATTATATGGATAGTTCATTATCTCAACTTACGCGCCCCGAGCGCGAAGGAGGTGTACTTTGGAAGCACTGCCCGACATCTATTGGGTTTTGATTATTCTAGGAGTGGCTTCTCTAGTGGCAATTGGTCTTTTCAAGCGCCACCGCGACAACAAGCAGTTCAACTTGCCA
>Ga0265594_1003483_pt1 | contig 10435 bp, 16 predicted proteins | sample saktaG_11_FD_190147 | JGI IMG/M metagenome (GOLD analysis project Ga0265594, IMG submission 190147) | Saline water microbial communities from Sakinaw Lake, British Columbia, Canada - sak_2011_5_24_80m | ecosystem: Environmental > Aquatic > Non-marine Saline and Alkaline > Saline ... | reverse complement strand
TGTTTTACCATTTAGCTTACCTCCTTTTTTAGTTAAAAGTGGTAAGCTACCTTATTTTATATGGTTTCACCAAAGCCCGTTTTATTTAAACATCAATAACAACCTGACAAACCCAAAGCTCGCCTTCGGCTCGCTTCTCCTTCTTCACAAACATCTGATTATAAGTCACAGCCTTAACATCAATATGGCAGGAATAATTCTTCACACTATCTCCAAGAAACTCTGCTTCTAAATTAAACCCAGAAATCTTCACCTTAACTTTCCCAACAAAAAAATTCTCAGAATCAACTAAAAATAAAAGCTCTTCTAAAAAATTGTAAAGCAAAGATTCATAATCTTTTCCTTGAACTTTAATTTTCTTTTTTATTTTACTTTTAATTTTGTCATCAGACATAGCTTTAAACATAGCTAAAGCTGAATTTTCAAAAGCTTTCTCCAGTGTTTTTCCAAAAGCCTGAAACTTTATATCTGCTGTATGTTCTAGAAATTTAAATTTCTCCATGACTAATAAGTAAATAAGAAGTGGTTTTTATATGTTTTGAGATTTTAAATTTTGGTGTATAAGAAAAATGAAAAGCTACACTAAATCAACATTAAAACATCACAAATTCTAAATTTTTTATTAATCTCTAAATCCTCTTCGACTTGTGAGAAGTATCTCATCTATCCTGGCAACACCTAAAGAAATTTATCCCAAGCATATTAAGATAAGGATAAATTTCCGCAAAGTCCTTACAAAGCATTAGAATCAATTTCTTTCACGAGCATTTTGTAAAATTAATAAATTATTTATTTAGGTTTTAACTTTTCCACAAGCCATGAACATTGCAATAAGCTCTTGCAGATATTGGCTTAAAACAAAATTCTTTTTCAGGAGTTTGGCCTGGCTTGAGAAATACTCTTAAAGTTTTGCTTTCTTCAGGAGTAGCTTCAATCCATTCAATATAATGTTCTTCTGTCATTGGGTGTTCTATGCTTCCAACTTTTATCTTATTTCCTTCTATTACTGGAACATGTTTTTCCTTGCTTGCATCAACAGTATTTTCCTGCTGAAGTTTCATTGGCTGTCCACAGCAGACTAAAGAGTCTGCTCCTTCATGGAGAACTTCAATTATGTTTCCGCATATTTCACATTTCCAAATTTGATTTTTTTGTGTCATGTTTTATTTTTTATCTCCATAACCTTTCTGTTGAGTTAAATAATCAAATTTGGGTTCGAGTAATGCTGCTCCACCTCTTGCAACAATTCCAGGATCTATTCTTTGATTACGCCCAAGTCTAATAGCCCTATTTGTGGGGTCTAATAATACTAAAATTCCTCTTACAACATCTTCTACAGACATATCTTTTTGTGTCATATTTGATTAAAGTGGTTAGAGTTTATATAATTTTTGGAAGCTAATAATAAACTACAATTAAATCTTTAATCCAGCAAGTCTTGCAACTAACCCTCTGAGAATCTTGTTGCCTTCCCCACTTACAATAGTATGGGGAACTCTGATTTTTCCCCCTCCCCCTCTTGTAACAATAGAAGCTCCAGAGGTTATAAGTCCTTTCTCTGACAAATATACTTCTGTATCTAATCTTAATGTTCCAAATCCACAAAATTCTCTTAGCCTGACTACAGATTCATAGCTAGGAAATAATTTTCTTGCTAAATATGTTCTAATCTCCATCTTAATACCTCTCAACCCACAACTCATAATAAGCTTGAGTATGTTTGCATGCAGGGCAAACATCTGGAGCTTCCTTACCTTCATGAACATATCCACAATTTCTGCATTTCCACTTTACAACTTTATCTTTCTTGAAAACTTTTCCAGATTTCACATTTTCCAAAAGTTTTCTGTATCTTGCCTCATGCTATTCTTCAACTTCTGCAATTTCTTTAAATGAATCTGCAATTTGCTTGAAACCTTCCTGTCTTGCTATTTTTTCAAATTCAGGGTAAATGCTTCCCCATTCTGCTTTTTCACCTTCTGCCGCTGCTAATAAATTTTGTTCTGTTGTTCCAATCTTTCCAGCAGGATATGTTGCTGTAATCTCCAAATCTCTTCCTTTTAAATATTCAAAGAAAATTTTAGCATGTTCTTTCTCATTATCCGCTGTTTCTAAAAATATTCCAGCTATTTGTTCAAAACCAGCTTTTTTAGCAACAGATGCAAAATAAGTATATCGATTCCTGGCTTGGCTTTCGCCTGCAAATGATTTTAACAAGTTCTTCTCTGTTTCACTTCCTTTTAATTCCATAATTGAGAAAAGTGAGTGGGGTTTTTATATCTTACCTTAACAATGTTGACGATGCTTCCCTAGACATTGGTCAACCCTAAAATAATTTCTTAAAATCAAACTGCCATTGCTCTCACTCCGCTCCTTACGTCGCTCCCGTTCGAGCAAAAGAAGTTTATGAATCTCACAATAAAACATCGACGGGTTATCAGTGATTATAAATTTTTTGGGGGGGGCAAAAATGTGAGAGTGAGCTATGCGAACGGATTTTTGCAGGGGTTGTTTTAGATAATTTTTAATCAATTACTAACATCAGCCACATGAACATACCCCCTATAAAAACAGAAAACTATTTATATTGTTAATAACACTAAAGAATATGGGGAATACAGATTATTTTCATCAACTTGAAGATTCAAGAAGACACATTTTTGGAAATGGTGAACTTGGTTTATTAGCAAGTGTAGATCCTCAAGTAGCTGCTGAAATAGCTTCAAAAATGCCTTTACCAACCAAAGACATAAAATATGTTGAATGTCATGAAGATAATAATGGAGAATTTGTTCCTGTTAAATCTTTAGAAAAAAATGTTTCTCAGATAAAATAATCACTTAACTCTAAACTTCACCAACCACCGAAATCTATAAGGTGCAATTTCCCCTGCTTTTTTAATTTTAATTTTCCCAATTTTTCCCCCCGCATCTTTTTTAATTTCTTCAATAACACTTTCTCTCTCTCCAAAACCATGATAATAAATCAAAGTCCCTTTTTTAGAAAGTTTAAGTGCTGTTTTTAGAAAAGTGTTTTTTAAATTTGCACGAGGCATTAAAATTATATCAAATTTTTGCTTTAATTTAGTAGGAAGTTTTTTTGCATCGCCGGAGATAATTTCAATAAAATATTCAAGATGATTTAATTTAATGTTTTCTTTTGCATATTTATTTGCTTTCCTATTTATTTCATTTGAAATTATCTTTACTTTTTTATTTTGTTTTTTTAGTATTTTACCAAGGGTAATTGGCAAGGGAGCAACACCTGCGAACATAACAAGTATTTTCTGATTGTTCTTTATTTTTTTTGCAAGTTCTTCAGAAACTTCTTTTCTATGTGATGCCAGTCGTGGGGAAAAATAAGTTTCATTTATATCAAATTTAAACTTGCAACCATTTTCAAGATAAGTTGTTTCTTGGTTCTTATCTCCAGCTAAAAACCTTATTTCTGCTTTTCTTAATCTCCCTTTTATTTTTCCAGCTTTTTCAAATACTCCTTTAATTTGATTATTTTTTCTTAAAAATTCTTTAGCAAGTTTTTTCTTTTTATTTAGCAAAGTTTTTTCAGGAAATTTTAAAATAGCAATACTCCCTAAAACATCTTGTGAAAATTTCCTCATATCAAATAATAAGAATCAGGATATTTAAGTTTGTCCTATTTTCAAATCTCCCCTTTTGTTCCAACAGCAGTAGGAGCTTCTCCACCATGCCATGTAAATCTCGGCCTAACACGAATAGGATAAATTCTTTCTGAATTATCATCAAGCACAATCGCGCTCCCCTTTAATTTAGGAAGAGCATCCATCTTTCCTTTGATACCCTCATAAACATAGGACTGCATAATTTCATTCAAAGCTCGAATATCCTGTTCTGCAGTAACCCGATGAGAGATAACAATATCTGATTGAGTCATTGCATCAGTATGAATTTTTCCAGGTTGCTGAGTAGCCATCACCATAGAAATTCCAGGCTGACGTCCTTCCCTCAAAAGTTGAACAAGAGCATCTGTCGCCGGAGTCTTCCCTTCACTTGCCTTAGGAATAAACTCATGCGCCTCATCAATAAAAATCCAAACAAGAGGCATTTCTCTCTGGAGTTTAAAATGCAGATAATCAATTCCATGCTGAATCGCCTGAATCTCTTCATTTCTACGAGCATTCATTCTTTCATTAAATAATTTCTTGCAAACAATCCCAATAACAAGACCACGAACATTAAAACTCCCAACAGAAGCATACATAGACAAATCAATAACAGTCGACTGCCCAGGAGAAATTATATCTTTAATTGCAGTCCCTTTTTTTTCAGAAAAAATTTTCCATGTCTCAGCAGCATTAAAAAGAGCAAGTGTAGAATTTTTTATCTCTTGAGAAAAATTTTCTTTTTCAACAATCCCATTCTGAATATCATTAAAATCATAAACTCCTTTTTTCTTCAATTCAGAAACAACACTTTCAATTAAAACAGCAACAGAATCTGTAAAATTAAGTCCAAAAGTTGTAATCCAGTCATCTGCATTTAACTCTGAAATCTTAATTGAAAATTCCACATCAACAGGAATTCCCTTGTCTTTATATTCTTGAAAATAACCAAACGGAACAAAAATCTTTACAGGAATATTCTGAGGTTTAAGTTTCCACTCTTCCAAAAGAAATTTGTCTTTCTGATTTTGAAATTTCATTGTCCAAAAAATCCCCATTGTATCAAAAATCAAAGGTGAAATATTTTGTGCTTCTTCACGAGGAAGAGTACAAAGAGCTTCTGCAATTGCTCCCAAGGTATAACTTTTTCCACTTCCCCTTTTTCCAGCCACCAAAATTACATGACTCCGCGCAACATCCATCAAAATCGGATTTGAAAGAGAGGTATAATTCCCCATGGTTACATAACTCTTTCCAATATAAACAAGTCCTTTTTTCCCAAAAAGTTTTTTATCTGAGGCATCTCGGCCGATAATTAAATCATATGGCATGGAAAACACAAGAAAGAGAGGTTTTTAATTTTTGTTAATCTTCATTATTTCTCCCAAACAAAAATCCGCACTTTTTTTGGTAAAAACTCAGTCGCCCCGAGCTCAGTACTTATAATTCTCTCTTCTACAAAAACCTCCTTATTCTCTGGAAGTGCAGGTTTACAACTCTTATCTAAATTGCAAATTTTGATAGTCACATTAAAATTATCCGAAAAACTCAAACGCGCAAAATTCTGCAAATAAACCTCATTCCCTGCAAGCGCCTCCAATCTTAATTCATTACTAACTGCAATTTCATCAAGAACTTTTTTCTGCAAAAAATAAACATAATCAAAAGACTCTTCTTTCACCTGGTGCTGTGAATAAATAACTAGCAATACACCAAGAAGTAAAAAAATTGCAATTACAGCCTCGACAATTCTTATCCATCCTTTTTTGTTTTTCATTACCATACCTTAAATACAAACTCCTTATTTATAATTGAACCATTTGAGAATAAAACTGGTTTTGTCGCAATCCGAGCAATAACATTAAGCCCTTCAGGGATGTTTTTTTCCATCTCGCTTCCATCAAAAGAAACTGCAAAATCAATTGTAGAAGGAACTCCTAAACTCTCCCGCAAATCCTCATACTTACTTTTATATTTATCATTTAATTCTTGCAACACCTCATTAGAAATTATATTCCTTGCTTCAATACTACCAACTATAAAATCCTTACAATTTCCAAAATCATAATTATTGTCAATACCTGGAGAAACTAACAGATAAAAACTATCTTCAACTTCGTTTACTTTCAGGACAGGGTCATTATCCTCAATAATTATCGGAGATTTGCTCCCCCTAAATTCGCTCCTTTTAACTTTCTTAAAACCACAATCTTCCTCTTCACTATTTTCTATTTTGATAAAAACACTTTTTAATTCAACCAAAGTCTGTTGTTCTAAATTATATTCAAGCCCTGCAAGAACAGATTCTGAAAGTGTCGCCTTTTCATAAGGTTTAATAAAAAAAAGCAAGAACATCACAAAACCAACAAATAACAAAAAAGAAATTATCATTTCTATGTGCCGGGATACTGCATTTTTGTTTTTCATTTTGAAAACCCCTTCAAGATTTTTTTAATTCTAATAACATCTTTTTCATTATCCTTATATATCTCCTCCTTTGAAGAGCAATGCTCAGTCTTAGCAAGTTTTTTCTTATGCACTAAATCAAGCCTTTCAAGTCTCCATGAAATCATCCCCCACATATGAGCTAAAAGTCTTAAGTCAAATCTTTTCTTTGCATTCTCAGATTTTGAAAACCCATAAGTATCTAAAAACAACTTTTTCTTTTTTTCATTTAAATTATAACTCCAAACAAAAAAAACTAAATCTGCTTCAGGAATATTATAATGAACAAACTCCCAATCAATTAATCTAACACCTTTTCCATCATAAAAAACATTTGTTCTTGTTGGATCCCCATGATTCAAGGAAAGATATTTTATATGGCTAAATAAATTTTTGTTTTTATTAAAAAGAATTATACTTTCATCATAGAGCACATCTAGTTTATTTCTTTTATCACTATCAAGAACATTCCTAAATTTTTTATATTTTTTAACACCAACACGTTTTGAAAGAGGCGCCAACCTTCTCCTCACTTTTATTTTATGCAGTTGTTTATACCAATTTGCCATTAATTTAATATATTTATTATCTGCTTTCTTTGGATGATTACCCTCGATAAATTCCTCTACAAGAAAATCTCTATCAATAATCTCACGAGAATCGTCAAATAAGAAAACTTTCGGACCTAACTTACCCTTTGTCTTTTTCAGAAATTTATACTCTCCTTCTAAGTTCTCAAATTGCAGGTTCTCTCCAATCCTCAGCACAAATCTATCTTGGTTAGTATTAATAACGTAATTCTTATTATGCGACCCCATTCCTAAAAAGTCAAAACTAATAAAATCAACTTCCAATTTATTACAAATTTGCTTTACTTGTTTTTTTGTTAGTTTCATCCCAAAACCACCCCAACCCCTGTCGATATCAACAACGCCAGCACAACCAATATAAACGAATGTTTAATTCCATAAACTATCGTTCCCTCTGCAATTTTTCCAATCACAAGTCCTGTAAAAAATGACTGAACTAAAATTAAAATAAAAAGCGGAGTTGCAAACTGTGCTTGAGAAACTGGCTGGACATTCAGCGACGTTCCTTCAACTTGCGCAATATCTGATGTCCACGGAAGAATCATATACTGCAAAATAAGCATAATAACAATAAAGACAAGGAAAATAATATAACCCTGAACAACCAAATTAGAAACCGCGCTCTTTCTTTCTTTTTTCAAATCATCAATTTGATTAACTGATTGAGCAACAGATTCTAAAATTGTTTCAATATCCCCTCCAGCCCTTTCAGCCTCAGAAATCAAACCAACCGACCTCTGAATAACCGGATTATTTGTATCCCTAGCAAAATTCCCAAAAGCTGTTGTCAGGGGAATTCCCATTGAAATTTGATTAGCCATTTTTTCAACATTAAAACTCAAAACCCCATAATCCCTCTTCTTCAAATTCACAATTCCCTTACTTATCGGAGTTCCGGATTTTACATTTTCAACTAAATCACGCACAAACTCCAAGAACCGCATTTCAGTTTCCTTTTCCCGTCCGCCCTTAATAATCACCCCAACAACAAAAGGAATTGCAATAATAACCAACCCAATCACAAGCAAGAAAAAAAACAGTTTCTTATTCAAAATATCTAATAAAAAAAGAATAGTATTAACTAGAGTGATTACAATTCCGGAAATAATTCCCCCCCAATGTTTTTTTGTTAATTGTTTCATCTAAACCCTCGGCTGCTTCAAATTTAAAATAAATAAAAATATAACATTAAGCAAAGCTGTCCCACCCACCACCAACCCCATCAAAACCCCAAAAGGCAACCCAATACTCAAACCAGTTACATTCATAACAATCAACATCACCACCAAAATCAACGGCGCAGCAATCATAATACTAATATAAACATCCATAAAAGTTTCAGCAAGGGAAGTATACCTCTTTCTTTCTAATTTATAATCTGTAAGAAAATTCTCAGCTTTTTGCTCAAGATAATTTTTCAAATCACCCCCAGAAACAATATTTGTAGCCAAACCAGAAAACAAATCAGCAAGATTTTTGTTCGAACTTGTTCTGGTTGCATTTTTCAGAGAACTTACCAAATCATAACCATAAATTTCAACCTGATTAACTATTTTTCTCATTTCAATTCCAATAGTGGGATATTCAGGAGACATCGCAATTATCTTGAAAATCCTCGTCGGTTCAAGATTAGAACCTGCAATCGCAGCCATGTGAATTGTAGCAAAAGGCAATTCATCAGAAATCCTTCTCTTTACAGAACTTCTTTCAGAAGCAGGATAAAAATAAAATCCAGTTATTAAAACAAAAACAAGGACAAATGGAATATAAAAATATTTAATAAAAGAAAAATTAATAACAACTGCCAAAACTAAAGAAAGAAAACTTACAAGAAATACCAAAAGATTAACAAATAATGCAATTGAAATATAAGTAGAAACTGAAAACCTAATATTCGCCTTTCTCAAATCTTCTCTAACCCCTGAAAAATGTGGAGCAAGTTTATCAGACATTTTTGAAAAAATCATATTTGAAAGTCTTGCAATCTGGCTTGGCTTTTTTCCAATTCCTTCACTCTTCTTAATATTTCTTAATCTTTTAAAATTAAAATCTGAAATATTCAATTCCTTAGCAAACCTCCCCCGATCCTCTTTGTTAATACTGATTAATTTTTCCCCGCCAGAAATCTTAGTTATCGGATTTTCAGGTTCTTTTTCAATTAATGGTTTTTCTAATTTTTTTACAGGAGAAATTTTCTCAAGCAAATTAGGAACAGAATTATTCAAAAATTTAAGTTGATTTTTCAGAGAATTCAAAGATTTTATATAGAACTCTTTTTCTCGCCCGCCAACATTTTCCATATTCCTGCTTAACTCTTTCATCTGAGAAACAATTTTTCTTTCTTGCTCAATATTATTTTTCAAATCAGTCACCATCACATTCCTCCTTTATTTTTTTATAAAGGTCTAAGATAAATACCTTTATTTTTTTGGAATCTTCAATCCGATTATTTTCCACTGCAATTTCCAACTTGTCAACAGCATCGCTAATAGAATCAATCAACTGGGCTAAAAATTCTACATCACACTTCATTTCAAATCCCTCATTTTCTTTAGTTTATTTAAATATCCCTCTCTAACCGAAGGTTTTTGTTCAAGTTGCGATTGAATGAAAATATTAACCTGCTTACTCATACTAATCCCGTGCTCCTTGCAAAACTCAGAAAATTTCTTATAAACATCTTCATCTAAGTTAAAGGTCTTCAAAACCATCATTAAATAATGTTATTTAACTTTAAATAACTTTTGTTTTTTGATGAAATTAACTTTTCTTAGATTTACCCGCCATCTTCCATAACTCCCAAAACAACTCCCTATACTGATTTACAACATCCTTACTTTTAATTAAAATTCCGGTGGGAACTTCACCCCAACTTGTAATTGCCACCTTATCCCTAAAAATCGCCATATTTGGTGGGAGTGGGAAATCCGTATATCTCTCTTTAGTTCTAACAAAAGGGGTCACCTTTCCTTTAAACTCCTTTTTATGAATACCATAAACAATTATTTTTTTCTCTGCCCTATATTTTCTAAAAGGAAGATAAATCTTAGACATTGACTCTTCAAAAATATCTAACATTGTTCCAAAAAATAAATATTCCTCTCCAGGTCTTGAATCTTCTATTAAAGTGTGATACATTGCCTTCACCCCTTTAATCCCAACAAAAACCTCTGCATCAGTCTTAACACTCGCAACCTTCTGAATCTCCTTCAAATCAGGCAAAATCTGCTTAACAGCCTCCTGCCTATCCCTCAACTGCGTAACAAAAACTTCTGGTTTTGCAGAACTAAAATGCTTAATCTGCCCCTTCTTAACAAAACTAACAACCCCTTTCTCAATTAACCGGTGGATTGTCCGATAAAAAACAGAGTTCTGCAACCCAGTCTTCTCCAAAATCTTCGCAGCAGTTGTCTCCCCAATCTGCAATAAAGCAAGATAAACTTTCTTCTCATTCTCTGTCAACAATCCATCTAACTCTTCAAACACCATAAACCAAATAGCAAACCCCAATATTTAAGCCTTTCTACTCCTCTCCCTATTAGGAGAACATATACTTAAATACACACACGTTACTACTTGATTAAAGTAAATAATGGAGAAATAAGATGAAACCGACAAAAGAAAGCATTGAACAAGCAAAAGAAGACGTCGCTAGAGATTTCTCTCCTAGACTTGCTGATGAAATTGAAAAAGTACTTGTAGAAGATTTTCCAGAAGGTTCTAAAAGAGAGTTGTTAAATCCAGAACAATTAGTCCATCT
>Ga0265594_1003478_pt1 | contig 10442 bp, 10 predicted proteins | sample saktaG_11_FD_190147 | JGI IMG/M metagenome (GOLD analysis project Ga0265594, IMG submission 190147) | Saline water microbial communities from Sakinaw Lake, British Columbia, Canada - sak_2011_5_24_80m | ecosystem: Environmental > Aquatic > Non-marine Saline and Alkaline > Saline ... | reverse complement strand
ATTCGCAGTGTGTGCGCTGTGCTCGGCTATACATGTCCGGAAATATGTACGCCTCTTGAATTGATGGGAGAAGATGATGAAAGATGAAGTAATGGCAGAAGTCTGGAAAGCCAAGGATGCTATCTCCGCTGAACACCAATATGACGTAAAACGTCTGGTGGCGCACCTTCGCGCCAAGGAAGCGTCCTCCGGTGCCCGCGTTTTTGACCTCCGCGCCAGAAACAAATCCAACAGCCGAACAAGAGCCTGATCCGTACCGTGAATCCGCAACGGGTTCACGTCTGGATAGGCTGACGTGTGTGCCGGGCATGGCACGTAACGTGTGGGGTGCAAGTCCCCAAGGGCGCGCCCGAAATGGATCTACCCGTGTTGCACACATGAACGTACGGAATCGCCCGGTGCGTGATCCGCATGCCGGGTGATGTGGGAGGGGCGGCGCCGCGAGGCGCCCCTATCCCGATTGGCGAATGGAGAGAGAGAAAGGGAAGACCGCAGGAAATCGTAATCCGTTCTCGTCGCCGGTGTCGTCCACCGGGAAACGGAAGCATCGGTTGACGATAGCGGGCGACGAGAACGGTGGACGATTGGGCAGGCTCAGACTAGGTGCCGCCCTTCCGCCGGAAGCGTGGACCGGGAGCAGAAAGACTGACGGGGCGTCAACATCATGCAGATCAACGGTTTGCGTCGAATTCATATCGTTTCTCCCGTGGATTGCGTCTGGCCGTTATGCACCGCTGGGGCGGAACGAGGGAAGACCCGTCCCGAATGGCGCTAAGTTAAGGGGCTATTGCCATCTTAATCGTAATCCTAATCCTAATCCTAATCTTGATCTTAAACGAATGGTGGAGAACGGATTACGATTACGATTAGGATTAGGATCGGAAGCATCGCTTAACTTAGCGCATTCAGACCCGTCCCTAGCCAATCTTCCCTAGCCAATTTAGCCAATCCGTTCGGCGAAAAAAACATAATTAACCATACAATTATATTGCTCATGGCGGCTCAACGTGCTAACGTGTGTAAACGATCAACGGTGAATTCGAATGGGATGCCGAGAAAGACCGGGAGAACCGGGAAAAGCACGGCGTCACCTTTGGCCTGGCGCAGTACGCATTTGCCGACCCCTTGCGCGTGATTGCGCAAGATGTGACGCACAGCCAGCAAGAGGCGCGCTACTTCTGTTTGGGTCGCGTGGGCGAAGGCATTCTCACGGTCCGGTTCACGTATCGCGAAGGTGTCATCCGCATCTTCGGCGCAGGATATTGGCGGAAAGGCAAAAGAATCTATGAGCAAGAAAATCACATACACTGACGGCCCGATTGGCGAGGTCAACGTCATTCGGGACTTTCTCCCCGCACCCGCCGAACTTGTTTTTCGCGAAGAGCAGGTCAAGGTCACGATTGGCCTGAGCAAAGAAAGCATTGATTTCTTCAAGCGCGAAGCCAAAGCACATCACACCCAGTACCAAAAGATGATCCGACGACTTCTGGACTGGTACGTAGCACAACACCAATGATGCCCGCCAACCAAGCGATGCACCAGCGGCCGGTTGCTGTGGCCCGGCAAGGGACGGGCCTCTTGCCGCACGCGGGATACAACGCTATTCGTTCGGCCACAGAAAGAAACCGAGGAGGATTGCGGAGCATGATACACCGTGAACAGATTGAATGGCACGACATCTGGGTGACCGGGGCCGATGACGGTGTGATGCCGCGGGCGCTCTTCGTGGGTGATTCCATCGTCCGCTCCTATTCAATAATGGGCTTCACGGGTGGGGTTACGATGAGACATCCTACGCGAATGGGCTTCGCCGCGTTCTTGATTTCATAGCGGGCCGCTGTCCTCGCAGCCTTGTGATTCTGGCCAACACGACGCCGGTGCGCCGAAAGGACGACATCAGCACATTCGCATCCGAGACGGACCGTGTGCGGGAACGAAATCGTCTTGCGCGTGGTATTGCCGCCACACACAAGATGCCGGTCAATGATCTGTTCGGTTGCGTCGCGGACCATCCCGAATACTTTACGGAGGACGGTGTTCACTTCAACCTGGAAGGTCAACGTGTTCTGGGGAAGCAGGTCGCCCGAATCGTCTTGAAGGAAGGCAAACGCGGAGCCGAACCAACTTTTGCTGGCGACGTCGCTACCCGCGCCGCGCCAGAGACGTGACGTTCAACAGAGAAACAGTGGAGGGACAGCCCTACAGTCTCACACGCGACACCGCACGCTCATCCACAATCAACCGCCTGCCGCGCGGGGTCACAACCGCTTCTTGGCGAAGGCCCGGCCGGAAGGTGACTTCAGATAGCGCTCGAACGCAAGCGCTTGTTCGCGGTCTGTGAAGGCGACCGCCGTCTTGATGCGCTAGCAGCGAGCGAAGGCTGGTCGGGGCGGCGGGATTTGAACCCGCGACTTTCAGCGCCCAAGGCTGACGCGCTACCAGGCTGCGCTACACCCCGACATGGCAGGCCGCGCATGAAACGGCGGCATGCTGAGTTCGGGACATGTTAGCAGAGACGGCGGCTGGTGGGAATGAGAAAAGGGAATGAGAAAAGGGCGCGTTGCCTTTCGGCGGCCAAACGGTTATGCTGTGGGGGTCATGACGGTCGGGCAATTCCATGAGATCTTGCGGCGGGACGGGCGGTACGAGACACCGGCGGCGGAGCGGCCGGCGGTGCCGATGCGTGCCGGGTTCTGGTCGACGTTCCGTTTCTCGTGTTGTTCCGTCGGGACGATCCTGGCGGCGGCGCGGCTGAACTGGCGGGGGGGGTTCAACACGGCGGGGTGGGCGCGCGTGGTGTTCGCCACGTGGCGTACGGCCGAGAAGATGGGGGCGGTGATCACCGTGGAGGGTTTCGACGCCCTGCGCGAGGTCCGCGGGCCGGTCGTTTACGCGGCCAATCACATGAGCATGCTGGAGACGCTGCTGCTGCCGACCGTGCTGCTGGGGCATTCGCCCCTGTCGATCGTCTTGAAGAAAAAGCTCTTGTCTTATCCGATTCTCGGCGGGCCGTTGCGGCGTATCCAGCCGATCGCCGTGACCCGCAAGAATCCCCGTGACGACCTACGCGCCGTGATGGAAATCGGGCACGACCGGTTGGCGGCCGGACGCTCGGTGCTGCTGTTTCCGCAGGCGACGCGCCAGACGATCTTCGATGCCGAGCGATTCAATTCGCTGGGCGACAAGCTGGCGCGCACGGCGGGCGTGCCGCTCGTGCCCGTGGCGCTCAAGACCGATTTTCAGGGGATCGGGCGGTTTGTGAAGGATTTCGGACGGGTCGATCCGTCGCTGCCGATCCGGTTTGCGCTGGGGCCTGCTTTGTTGGACACCCCCGCGAAAGGGGAGCGTCATCGCCAGTGTGTGGCGTTCATTGAGGAACGGCTTCGGGCGTGGGGAATGTCCGTGGCAGCCAGAAAGGGGGGTGTATGATTCCGGATCTGCAAGCAAGCCTGCTGTGCGACGATGTGCGCCAAGAGCGGAATGGCAAATTTATTCTGATCGGCATTTTTGAAGGGTTGGTGGTGGCACACCTGCCGGCTTCCTTCCACCGTATTTGCCTGGTCAACCGCTGGTGCTGTGGAGAAGGAACATTCAAACAGCGCTCGCGCATCGTCGCACCCGACGGGCAGACGACGGTGTGCGAGGGGCAACAGGTGCCGATCACGCTCGCGGGGCAGGAGCAGAACGCCACCAGTGTCGAGGTCTTCGTCAACCTGCGGTTGGCGAGCGAAGGAATCCATTGGGTGGAGGTGATGCTCGACCAGCAGTTGCGCATGCGTTATCCGCTCCACGTCCGCCTCGTCCCGCCACCCTCGCCGGCGCAGCAGGTTTCGCAGTCTCCGGACACGTGCGAGTAGGGCCCGAATTTTCCCTTCAATCTCACGAGGCGCCTGCAAAACCCTTGGAAGCGCCGGGAATCCGGGTTCAGGATGCCAGGGTTCAGACCGGAAAAGCCTCCTGAACCCAGAACCCTGAACCCTCCGCTTGCATAAGCTGGAGGTTTTGCAAGCGCCGCTCACGATTCAGGAACACAAAAAAGGTTTTTGAAACCCCATCTTGACAAAAATCAAAAAAATGTCATACTGACACGTTTTTGGGAGAGTTGGCGACTATGGCAAAGACAACCATACAGATTGCATCGACGGGATCCTGGGTGCCATCAAACCGAATTACCAACGAGATGCTGGCGCAGCAGTTGGATACGACCGACGAGTGGATTGTTTCGCACACCGGCATCCATGCGCGGCATGTGGCGCAGGCGGGCGAGACCACCTCGTATGCCGCCGCGCAGGCCGGGCGCATCGCCTTGGAGCGGGCGGGTGTGGAGGCGGATGCGTTGGGATGCATCCTGCTGGCAACTTCGACGCCCGACTACACCCTGCCTTCGACGGCCTGCCTGGTACATCGCGAATTAAAGGCGGGTCGTGCGGCGGCATTCGACTTGTCTGCGGCCTGCACGGGTTTTGTCTATGCGCTGGATGTGGCGCGCGGCCTGATGGCCCGCGATCCGCGGCCGATGCTGGTCATCGGCGCGGATCTGATGTCGCGCATCGTGGACTGGACCGATCGCAACGTCTGTGTGCTGTTCGGCGATGGCGCGGGCGCCGTTGTGCTCAAGCCTGGATCCGGCGACGCGGGTCTTGGCGATTCGATCCTGCGGGTTGACAGCGATGGCGCTTTCGCGCTGCGGCGTGAAGGGGGGTCCCGTCTGCTTGCCGCGGCGGAGGCCGACGCGCCGTCCGGTCGGCCTTTCTTGTACATGGAAGGCAAACCGGTCTTCAATTTCGCGGTCAAGGCGATCGACGAAGTGGTTTCGGAGTTGCTGGAGAAGTCGGGGTTGACGCTTGATCAGGTGAAGCTGATCGTCCCCCATCAGGCCAACTTCCGCATCATTGACGCGGCGGCGCGACGTTTGAAGACCAGCACCAACAAATTTTTCCTGAACATTGCCGACGTGGCCAACACGTCGGCCGCCAGCATCCCGCTGGCGCTGGACGCCCTGGTCACCGCCAACCGGCTGGAAGCCGGCGACAACCTGATCTTTGTCGGGTTTGGAGCGGGGCTCACCTATGGCGGGATGCTTGTGCGCTGGGGCTGCAACGCGCCGGTGGCGGTCGTCTAAACAACCGAATTATCGAACGAAAGGCGGAACACAGTGGGCAACAAACAGCGTGTGGTCGTGACGGGCATGGGCGTGATTACGCCGGTCGGAAACGATGTGGCGACTTTCTGGAACAACATCAAGAACGGTGTCTCAGGCATCGGCCCTCTGACCAAATGCGACACGGCGGGTTTGGACTCGCGCATTTCGGCCGAAGTCAAGGGGTTTGACCCCAAGAACTACTTTGAAGTCAAGGAAGCGAAGCGGATGGCGCTGTTCACGCAGTATGCCGTGGCCGCGGCCAAAGAAGCCTGGCGCGACGCGGGATTTACAGGACCGTCGACGGATCCCGCGCGGACGGCGGTGATCCTCGGAAACGGGATTGGTGGCCGCGAGGTGGACCATGAGGCCCACAAGACGTTGTTTGAGAAGGGGGCGTCGCGCATCTCGCCGATGGCCATTCCCAAGATGATCGTCAATGAGGCGGCCGGCAACGTCTCCATGGCGCTCAACGCGAAGGGACCGGTCCTGACGATTGTGACCGCCTGCGCGTCGGGGACAGACGCGATCGGCGCCGCGCTCGACGCGATCCGGGCAGGCCGCGCGGACGTGGTCATCACCGGCGGCACCGAGGCGGCGATCACGCCGGTGGCGATCGGCGGCTTCTGCGCGCTCGGCGCCTTGAGCACGAAACGCAACGACACGCCGGAGAAAGCCTGCCGCCCGTTTGACGCCAACCGGGATGGATTTATCATGGGCGAGGGCGCGGGGATCCTCATCCTCGAGTCGCTGGAACATGCCCGGAAACGCGGCGCGCGGATTCACGCCGAGTTGGCCGGCTACGGCGCCACCGGCGATGCGTATCACCTGACGGCGCCCGATCCGAGCGGTGAAGGCGCGGCCAATGCCATCCGCGTGGCGCTTGCCGATGGCGGGTTGACGCCGGACGACGTGGACTATTTCAACGCCCACGGCACCTCGACGCCGATCAACGATCCCATGGAGACGCAGGCCATCAAACTCGCCTTTGGCGACGGGGCCCGGCGCCTCAAAATCTCATCCACCAAGAGCATGACCGGACACCTGATCGCCGCCGCCGGCGCGATCGAGGCGATCATTTGCGTGCTCGCGGTGCGTGACGGGTTCTGCCCGCCGACAATCAATTACGAGACCCCCGACCCCGCCTGCGACCTGGACTACGTTCCCAACGTGGGCGTGGCCATGCCGGTGCGGGCGGCCGTGTCGACGTCGCTCGGCTTTGGCGGGCACAACGGCGCGTTGGCGATCAAACGGTTTGATAACGCGTAAAGAGGGACACACGATGACCAAAACGATGGATGAACTCCTGCCGCACCGCCCCCCATTCCGCTTCATTGACCGGCTGCTGGATGCGCGGACGGACGGCTGCGTGGGCGAGTTTACGTTTGTGCCGGAGACGCCCTTCTTTGCGGGGCATTTTCCCCACTATCCCGTTGTTCCGGGCGTGATCCTCGTCGAGGCCATGGCCCAGTGCGGTGGCGCCGGCGTGGTGGAGAGCGATCTGGCGAACTCCAAGAATATTTTCCTGGGAAGCGTGACGGAGGCGAAGTTCCGCCGACCCGTCCGCCCCGGCGAAACCGTTCGTTTCGAGATCGAATACGTCAAGACCTCCCCGCGCTTGCTGCGGCAACGCGGCAAGGCATATGTCGGCACCGAGATTGCATCCGAGGCCGAATGGATTTGCGTGATGGGGAAAGTCTGACCCGTTACCGCCGAACAGTTCAAAAAAAACCCCGAACCCGGAGAACGACCAACATGGGATACAACTGCGTGGTATGTGTGAAACAAGTGCCGGACACCAAACGGATCACTGGCCAGGCGATGCGGGATGACGGCACCGTCAATCGCGCGGCGCTGCCGGCCATTTTCAACCCGGAGGATCTGAACGCCCTCGAAGAGGCGCTTCACGTGCGGGACCAGCACGGCGGCACCGTCACGGTTATCGCCATGGGGTTGCCCGCGGCGTGTGACGTCCTGCGTGATTCGCTCTTTCGCGGCGCCGATCAGGCGATCTTGATCACGGATCGCCGGGCGGCGGCTTCGGATACGCTGGCCACCAGTTATATCCTTTCGTGCGCGATCCGTAAGCTGAAGCCCGATCTCGTCTTCTGCGGCCGCCAGGCCATTGATGGTGACACCGCGCAGGTCGGCCCGCAACTCGCCGAAAAGCTGGGATATACGTTGGTCACCTATCTTGAAGAGCTGACCCTCGACGGTCAGGCGGCGTGCGTCCGCCGCAATATCGGCAATGGGTTTGAGAAAGTCCGCTCGCGGCTGCCGGCCCTTTTCACCGTGATGGAAACGGCCAATCATCCGCGTCCGCCCGCATTGCGCAAGGCGCTGAAGTGCAAGAAAGCGCGCGCGCCGGTTGAGATTGCCAAGGCGGTGGAGGGTGCGCTGGGTTCGGCCTCGGCTGAGGCCAAGGCCCAGGAGACCGCCCGTCGCATCGCCGAAATGGAGGCGAAAGGGCTGCTGATCGCGCAATGGAATCTTGACGATATCGAGGCCGATCTGGGTTGGTGCGGCGGTGCCGGCAGCCCCACGAAGGTCCACCGCATCCAGTCCATCGTGCTGGCGGGCGGCGATTACAAGGAGTTCCCGCCCTCCGATCGAGGCGTGGCCGAACTCATCGGCGAGTTGATCCAAGACCACACCATCGGGTGAAGACAGAGAGGAATCCCACATGATCGAGATGAACCGAAAAGGCGAAGTATGGGTTTTTGCGGAGCAGGAGGCGGGGCATCTTTCGGATGTGCCGCTGGAGCTGCTGAGCAAAGGACGCGAGTTGGCCGACCAGCTTGGGGTGCCGCTGGCGGCCGTGCTCCTGGGCCACAAGGTCCGTCCGCTGTGCGCAACGCTCGCGAAGCATGGCGCCGACGTGGTCTACCTTGCCGAGGATAGCGTGCTGGCCCAGTATCAGACCACCAGTTATACCCGGGTCGTCTGTGACCTGATCACCGCGTACAAGCCGCAAATCTGCCTGTTTGGCGCCACTGCCATGGGCCGAGACTTGGCACCCACCGTGGCTTCCGCAATGAAGTGCGGGCTGACGGCGGACTGCACGGATCTCCAGATCGGCGAGCATACCGACGTGCAGACCAAGGAGCACATCTCCAATCTGCTGCTGCAGATCCGCCCGGCTTTTGGCGGCAACATCATTGCAACGATCGTCAACCCGCACCGCTGGCCGCAGATGGCCACCGTTCGCGAAGGGGTGATGCGCATGTCGGTTGCCGAGGCGGGCCGCACCGGCAAGACGATTGCCTTTCCGGTGTCGCTGGCCGGAGTCGATCTGCCGACCGAGGTGCTGGATTCGCAGCGCCGTCCGAAGAAGGTCAACCTCAAGGGCGCTCGGATCATTGTCACGGGCGGCGCGGGCGTCGGCAATCGTGACAACTTCCGATTGATCTGGGATCTGGCAAACATTCTCGGTGGGGCCGTGGGCGGTAGCCGCGCGGCGGTGGACTTGGGGTACGTCGACCATGACCACCAAGTCGGCCAGACCGGCACGACGGTCCGTCCGGCGCTGTACATCTGTTGCGGCGTGTCGGGGGCGGTACAGCATCGCGCCGGCATGCAGGAGTCGGCCAAGATTCTGGCCATCAACATCGACAAAGATGCGCCGATCTTCGGTATCGCGCATTTCGGCATCGTGGGTGACATGAACGAGGTCATTCCGCGGATGATCAAGACCATCCGCTCGGGCGCGGGCCTTTCCGATGCGGTCAAAAGCGCAAGCAAAGCATAAGAAAAAGAGGATTATCCACCATGGCGAACTTTTTCACCGACAACGAGGACATCCAGTTCCTGTTTCAGCACATGAATCTGGCGCGTGTGGCGGCACTCAAGGAGGAGGATTTCCGCTATGCGCGGGAGTTCGATTTTGCGCCGGCCGATCCGGAGGAGGCGATCAACAATTACCGCCGCATTCTGGATGTGATCGGCGAGATCGCCGGCGAGCGGGTGGCGCCGACCGCCGCCGAGACCGACACGATCGGCAACACGTTGAACGCCGATGGCAGCGTCACCTACGCGCCGGGCATCGCCGAGGCGATCAAGCTTATGGGGCAGGCCGATGTGATGGGCTTCACGCTGCCCTACCGCTACGGCGGGCTGAATGGGCCGCATCTGCTGTATACGATGTCGAACGACATTGTCAGCCGTGCGGATGCCGCGCTGATGAACATCTACGGGTTGCAGGGCATTGCCGAAACGATCAACCTGTTCGCCAGCGAGGAGATCAAACAGGATTACCTGCCGCGCATGGCCAGCGGGGAATGGACAGGGGCCATGGTGCTGACCGAGCCGGACGCCGGCAGTGACCTGCAGGCGGTGAAGACCAAAGCGTATCAGAACGCCGAGGGGCAGTGGCTTGTCCGCGGCGTCAAACGCTTTATCACCAACGGGTGCGGCGAGGTGCTGCTGGTTCTGGCCCGCACCGAGCCCGAGATCGCCGATGGCCGCGGACTCTCCTGTCTGCTGGTCGAACGCGGCCCGCAGGTACGCGTCCGCCGGCTGGAGAACAAGCTCGGAATCCACGGCAGCCCGACCTGCGAGATCTTCTTTGACGATGCGCCTGCCAAGCTGATCGGCGAACGTCGCCGCGGTCTGATCACGTACGTCATGAGCCTGATGAATGGCGCGCGCATCGGAATCGCGGCACAGAGCCTCGGTATCGGTGAGGCGGCCTACCGTGTGGCACGGGACTACGCCCACAGCCGCAAGCAGTTCAACACCGCCATCGAGAATTTCCCGTCGGTCCGCGACCTGATCGTCGATATGAGCCTCGATGTGCAGGCGGCCCGGGCGCTGAGCTATTTCGCGGCCTTTTCCGTGGACCTCGAGGAGGGCTTCGGCAAGCGCCTCGGCGCGGCCAGGGGAGCCGATCCCGATCAGATCAAGCGGCTGCGCGCGGATGAGCGCAAGTACAAGGCGTTCAACAAGATGTTGACGCCCATGGCCAAGTACTACGCGTCGGAGATGTCGATGCGCGTCTCCAACAGCTCGATGGCTGTGCTCGGCGGCAGCGGGTACATGAAGGACTACGCGGTCGAGCGCCATCTGCGCGACAGCCGCATCACGACCATCTACGAGGGGACCAGCCAGCTTCAGGTCGTGGCCTCACTGGCCGGGGTCATGGGCGAGACGGTGAGCGATGTCATCCAGGAGATCCAGGACGACCGCGTCTGGCCGCACGAGATCGAGACGCTGGTGGTCCATATTCGCGAAGGTCAGGCATTGCTGGCCGAGTCGGTCGCGTTTGTGAAGACGCAGACGTCCAGCAACGCCTACCGTGACCTCC
>Ga0265594_1003477_pt1 | contig 10443 bp, 9 predicted proteins | sample saktaG_11_FD_190147 | JGI IMG/M metagenome (GOLD analysis project Ga0265594, IMG submission 190147) | Saline water microbial communities from Sakinaw Lake, British Columbia, Canada - sak_2011_5_24_80m | ecosystem: Environmental > Aquatic > Non-marine Saline and Alkaline > Saline ... | reverse complement strand
GATTTTGTTGGCTTGAATTGGGCGTTTTCAATAATGTTTTCACGAACATTGTCTACCCCAGTATGTGAGGCAGCATCAATTTCAATGACATCAATAGAGCGTGAGCTGGTTATTTCAGTACATGAATCGCATTTATCACAAGGTTCAAAATCTTTTTCTTTTTTTTCCAAACAATTGACTGCTTTGGCCAGAATGCGGGCAATGGTAGTTTTGCCAATACCTCGGGGACCAGAAAATAAATAGGCATGAGCTACTTTGTCGCCAGCTATTTGGTTGGAAATAGTTTTGACAATATGGTCTTGACCAATAATGTCAGAAAAGGTTTGGGGGCGGTGTTTGTGATAGAGAGCCATAAGTGATTAAGTAGAAAGGAATAAATAATAAGGAATAAAATAGTTTTGCGGTGATGATATTATACACCAAAGAACAAGTTGTGACAAATTTATGAGTAAGTTAGAGTGAAGATAATAAAAATGTTAGTTTGAGGTTATACACACCCTAGGTCTTCCCCCTTGCGTAGATAGGTTTTTTGTGGTACAATGGTATTGTTCATTAATTAAAGCTTTATTCTTAACCTAAATTTCTTATGCCAAGAAAAGCAAATCCAGCTTTGCTAAAGCCATTGCCACTTTCAGCAGAGTTAGAAGCCGTAGTCGGTAAGGGTCCTATGGCCCGTGGTCAAGTAGTAAAAAAACTTTGGGAATACATCAAGAAGAACAATCTACAAAATCCAGCCAACAAGAGAAACATCTTTGCAGATGACATGCTATTACCTCTATTTGGTGGTAAAAAAGAAGTGACAATGTTTGAGATGACAAAATTAGTTTCTAGTCATATTAATCAGTAATTAGTTTTATAGGAAAAAATTAAACACCCTCAGCTAGAAGCTGAGGGTGTTTTTTTGTATTTTTGATAATTATTTTAAGGAATCCCAAATTTGATCTTCTTCAAAACCCCATTCCAACATTTTTTTGAAAATTTTTATGTTGATGAATTTATGAAGATGATTTTGGATGGTGTATTTATGTTCTGTTTGGGGGTGTTTAATTAAAACATGGCTTTCTTTGCCATGTTTTGATTCTATGACTAGGCCTAGTTTATGACACGCCTTAATCCATTGAGATTGGGTAATGTCAGAAAAACTTCTACTAGGCATAGACATTTTGTTTTATTGTGACAGGTTCGTTATTTCCTCGTAAAAGTAAATCACTACAAAGATAGGATGGAATTTCAAAATAAGTAAAAACAGCATCTTTTATGGAAGAAGAAATATTTTGAGTACTAGTACCGCCAGTTATAATACCATCAATATTAGTAGATTCAGCTGTCCAAGATCCGTCTGGATATTGTTCAATTTTAAATTCTACACTGCCAATTCTATCAATTTCTTTCTTCATTTTAATAACTCGTTCGTCGTTAGCTTCATTGAAATTATATCCCATTTTTCTGGCTAAATTTGATAAATTGTAAATATATCGGTTTAGACGCATAAAATTGTATTATTTTACTTGTTTGTATTATATCACAAGTCTGAGTATTTTACAGCTCATACATCAATTTGTCAAGTTAAAATAGGTATTTTAAAAATATTTTATTCTGCTTTTTTTATTATATTCTCCACTGCACCCCAATCACTGTGGCCGTCTTTGGGGATTAGGATGACTACGTCGTCGCCGGCTTTGCCTTTGAAGAAGGTGACAGAAGCTGTCAAAATTTTATAAGTATGACCATCGGCCAAAACACTATGTTGTCCGATGTTGGGATCGGAGACAAGTTCACCAGTGACTCGTTGGCGTTCAATCGGGCTAATTTGTTTGTAAACAAAGGAACCATTTTTGGTAATAGTTAATTTCATCATGTCGCCTTCAACTAATTTTGATTTGCTGGCGTAGTTTGGTGGTATGGCATATTCTCCGCCATCACTGCCAATCATTTTTTCGCCACTAAAAACTCCTTCAACTATTTTTTCACCGTTGGCCAAATTGGCAATGTCTGGATTTATTTTTTCACCTTTTTTGATGACCTCACCATCAATCATCCGGAGCATAACATCAAGTTGATCTTTCATTTTGTAAATCATTGCCTTCAGGTTTTTTGTATCTAGGACAGTGTCATTTTCAGCTTCAGCTGGAGCTGGGGTAGCTTCTTCAACTACTGGATTATCGGTAGAGGTATTAAAATCGCTATCAGCAAAAAGATCATCAGCTTTTTTATCTAGTATGTCGCTTAGTGAATTCATAAATATTTTATAAAATGCTTGAAAGGCCTAAAAGGCTAGAAAAGCTTGAAATGTTTTAGTGAGTATTAGTATAACATTTATTTTTTGTTTGATCATTATTTTATGTGGAAGAATAGGGGATAGGCTGTTAACAGAAAAAGCCTTTCCGGCTTTTTAAGCATTTCCAGCTTTTCAAGCCTTTTTAAAGAGTAGCTTCAATCATATCATTTTTTGATTCGCTGGTTGATTCGCCCAATTTTGTTCTTTCCATTAATTCGGCTTCTACAATATTTTTGTCTCGGCCATATTTGAGGCGGGAAAGTTCTTTGATGGCAGAGGCTAATTCACGATTGCCTCGTACTGGCGGATAGGCTTTCATTAAAAATGGTTTACTGGCTTGATTGTCAATCAAAAGTTTGACATAAAAAGAGTATTTGGGACAGTTTAATAAATCATAAGAACCAAAAACTGGAGCAAATTCTTTGGCTAAAATTTCTGAATCTTCTGGACCAATACGACCGGATAACATTGTACCAACATTACCCAAAATAGCGTCACGGACATCAGCCTTGCCTTTGTCGTCAGTTAATTGCCCCATATATTGGTGGGCGATAATTAAATCAAGGCGATATTTACGGGCTTCGGATAAAATAGTGGAAATAGAGTCGGTAATAAAGTTTTGAAACTCATCAATATATAAATAAAAATCATGACGATCTTCTTCGTTCATATCAGCTCTGCCCATAGCTGCCATTTGTAATTTGGCTACCACAATTAGACCAAGAAGTTTGGCATTGACTTCACCGGTTTTTCCTTTGGCCAAATTTACTAGTAAGATTTTTTTGCTGTCCATAATTTCGCGGAAGCTGAAAGCGGAATGTTGTTGGCCCATAATATTTCTCATCATTTCATTACCAACAAATCGGCCAACTTTGGAAATTAAATAGCCAAGCATTTCAGATTTGTGGAAGTCTGATGTTTTGGCCATTTCTTTTTCCCAAAAAGCACGCACAACTGGATCGGTTAATTTTTTTAAATATTCTTTTACATAAGCATCGTCAGTAAACATACGAGGAATATCTATAATCGTACCCGGATTGCTTAAATCAGCCATGAGAGTTAGCATAACGTTGCGCATATTGTGCTCAAACATTGGGCCAACCATTTCTGGTGGAAAAAGTTTGTAAAAAATAGAAATCATTTCTTGAACAGCAAAGTCTTTTTGATCTTCTGTTTTGGCTTCTAACATATTTAAACCGACAGGTCTTTGGACATCAGATGGATTAAAAATTACCACATCGTCGGCACGGTTTTTTGGAATATGTTCCAAAATAGCTTCAACCAAATCACCGTGAGGATCAACAATTGCCACACCCTTTCCCTCAATAATGTCTTGAATAGCAAGATTGGCAATGGTGACAGATTTTCCAGTACCTGATTTTCCAATAATATAAAGATGACGGCGACGATCAGCTTCTTTTAATTTTATATCTTTTTTTATACCACGATAATCAGCATAACCGAGCAAAAGCCCTTCGGTAGGAATATTTTCTGGTGGTGGAGCACTACGACCAGACAACCATTTTATGTTTGGGGCTTCGGTAGAATGAAGTGGTAAATGCCAAAAACTAGCCATTTCCTCGGTATTCAAAATCAAGAAACGTTTTTCATTGAAAGATCTATAAATAAAATCACGAATTATTTGAGCTTGATTACGAGGTATGGTGGCAAAAAATTCATTGCCATAACGATATAAATTGTATTGACTATAGGCATTGATGAGGTTATCCAAATTCATGCGAGCGGTTTCAATATTGTTTGAGGCACTAAGCAATCTTATACTAACGTCCATGCCACCTTTGCTGATTTTTTCTTCAATACCTTTCAAAGTTTCTTCTTCCATGGCCGACATTTGATATTTTTCTTCAGGTTTTGCTAGGTCTTCCTTTTTTTTCATTGTTTTGCCAATATCTTGGAAACCTTTTTTCATAATGCGACTAAAAGCACTGCGACTGGTGACCGTATCAAATTTTTCACCTTTTCTAACATCGTGAACAATTCTAATACCAATACGACGCCAGCGACGATGAGAGGAACGAATTACATATTGAATTGCCAGAGAACTTTCCGCCTCATGCGCTTTGGCCAAAATATTCAAAAGTACGGATAGGGGATCAGAATCGGTTTTTTTGTAAGTCTTGAAAGGAAAAACTTTTTTTTGTTTACTATTTAAATAAGCGCCAACAATATTGCTTTTTTCTGTAAAAATATTATAATCAGTCATTTCTTCAATTTCAGCATGGGGATATTGGGAGTGAATTTGTTGTTCAATAAAAGCTCGTGATTGCTTTTGAATGGCAATATAAAAAGTAATAAGACCTTTGTGGGCAATTATTTCAAAAGAAATAGAATCATTTCTACCCAAAAGCCAACGAGTAAAACCACGTTGGGCACGCATACCAGCTAGAGAAGCAAAAATTGTTTCAGTTAAACCAATTTCTTCTCTAATTTGTTCCAACCTGTCGTCTTGGCTACCTTGCCCACCTTGACCTTCTGATTTTCTTTCTTTAGGAACTAATATTTGCAATACAATTCGTTCAAATGCTTTTACTTCGCGTAATTCGGTGCGAAAAAATGCCCTCAGCATAAATAACACGGCTGTAATCAGTCCTCCTCCTAAGACAAACAAGAGAAATAGTAAGAAGACAGGATCGTTTAATAGTCCCGCTGTTGGTGTGGCGAAGGTTGATTGTTGGGTCGCTGTGAAGAGTTGGAACATAGTTTATAAATTTTCAATTTGAAAGCCGTGTCATTGCGAGCATAGCGAAACAATCCCATGCATAGTAAGAAAAAATTATGATTAATAATTATTATTGTTTATAATAATAGCGAATGGAAATATTTACTTGAAAAGTTTTGAGCGCTGATGACTGGGATTGCTTCGTCGGTCGATGCGAATCGACCTTCTCGCAATGACACTTTTTATTTTCCACTCGTTTTTCTAAGGGCAAGTATTTTATCCGTCTTTATCTTCGCCTCTTGTTCTAAGAAAAATTTATTAATACCGGGCAACATTTTGAGCCATTCAAAGATTAATTTAAAAATAGTTTTGACTTTGACGTGAGTATTTTTTAGTAGAGCCCTAATGGCAAAAGCGGTTTGTTCGCCTTTGATTTTGAATTCTTGTTTTTGGATTGTCGTGAGTTCATTGAAAGCATCACCCAAATCTTGTTCCATAATTTTTTCAACTTGGATTGTGAGTTCATCGCGGACTTGGGGAATTTGCGTTGATTTTTTTTTGCTACCACGGAGTTTTGATTTTAGAGAGTTGATTGATTCTTCTAAAAAACCTTCTTCCTCGGTTTCTACTTTGGGTTTTTCTGGAATAAACTCAACTGCACCTTCGGGGGTAGGTGTTTGTTTTTCTGGTTCAGATTGTTTTAATTTCCGTTCAGCATCTGCCTGTCCAGATAATTTTTCTTTGGTTGTCTCATCTGCAAAATCTTCTTTTTCAATTTTTGGATGTTTTTGATCGGACATAATTAAAAGGCTTAAAAAGCTTGAAAAGCACAAAAGGCCTGAAAGGTAAAAGTTTTCTAAGCCTTTTAAGCCTTTCTGGCATTTCAAGCTTTTATATTATACCAGAAAAAAATAAAAAGCGCTATAAGTGGTTGGAGGTTTGGATTACTATTTTAAAATTGATTTATTTAACCACCATTTTTTAAACATTGGAATGCTTAGAGTTGATAGTACAAATGCGAGAGAGGGGACAATCGCGTTCAAAAATGGGTGTGATAATTTTGCAAAATAGAAAAATACACTAATCACGATATATGTTAAACACAAAATAATTATTTTTCTGGTCCAGCTCGTTTCCCAAGCCTTGTCGGCTTCCACGCGCTGGTTGCGTTTTTTTATTTCTTCTATTTCAGATTGTAGTTGTTCGAGGGTTGGCATAGAGGTTAAAAATATTTTGTAAAAAATTTGCTTTTTTGCTGATTATTTGGTAATATCGTTATGATAGTCTTCAAGGAGGTGTATCATGAAGATCTGTCGGTTTCATGAGGTTGTCGTGGTCTAGCGGTGCGCGCTCGACTCCCAGCGTTAGAGAGGGTTTAGTTTTTGGTCGGGTAGACCCTCTCGGACCGCATCCGGCCGTTTACGGATGATTCTCCGCAAGGAGAACGACAACAAAGGTTTTACGGGGGCAGATACGGCTGCCCCTCTTCTTATTTTAATTTCTTTACATTTTTATTTTTTAAAAAATTATCTTTTGATACTATTGATCGGCGGGTTTTGCGTTCAATTTGTTTTCTAGCGGTGCCGGCAATTTGTCCGCCGACTCGGGCATCGTCTTTGAGTCTCGGTACGCCTTTGCTATCTTTGGTGCGATGGATTTCTGTGGTAGTTCTTTCTCCAAGCATTGTCAAAATCAATTCAAAGTCGCCCATGTGGTCACGGAGGTTTTCTTTTTTTAATCCTTTCATTTTTTTATACTCGGCTGGGGTGATACCAAAAGTAGCTTTGGATATTTCAGCGGTTAAAATTTCATAATCTCGTTCGTTTTGGGCACCACGTTTTTGCCATTCATCAGTCAATTCCTCGCGAATAGCAATCCCGCGCATTCTCTTTTCAATCCAGTCTTCAGGATAACCTTTGAGTTTGTATAATAATTTAGTGCGTTTGGTTGCCAGTTCTGGATTTTCAATTTCTTGCATCCTCTCATAGCCGACTTTTGCTAGCCAACGTTTGAATGGCTCGGCTTTGGGTGAGGGGATTGATTGAATTATACGAAATAGTCCTTCTGGGGTAGCACAATCAGTTTCGTATTTTTTGCCATCAGATGATTCTAATTTCAGTCCGTGACAAATTGTCACGATCTCACTTCCTTCTTCATTTAGCCTTTGTTTTAATTTTCTCCAGTAAGCTCCAGAATCTGGACTTTCTGTAAGTGCTCCGCATACATCTACTACAGAAAACCACCATTCCTTGTTGAATAGTGTTTTTCTAATTTTTTTGCCTTTAAATAAGGCGATTTGGTTTCTGTCCTCCATATTTTATATTATTTTAGTACGTACTATTTTAAAATTGATTTATTTAACCACCATTTTTTAAACAATGGAATGCTTAAAGTTGATAGTACAAACGTCAAAGATGGGACGATGGCATTTAAAAATGGCTTTGATAATTTTGCAAAAAAGAAAAATATACTAATCACGATATATGTTAAACACAAAATAATTATTTTTCTGGTCCAGCTCGTTTCCCAAGCCTTGTCGGCTTCTACACGTTGGTTTCGTTTTTTTATTTCTTCAATTTCGATTTGGAGTTGTTCGAGGGTGGGCATAGAATTATTTTTAAATTGTTAAATTACCGCCATTGCGAGGAACGAGAATAAGCGACACGGCAATCCCATTGTTTGCAATTATTAAGAGGGGATTGCTTCGTCGTACCTCCTCGCAATGACACTGTTTTTTTATTTTTTAAATTTATCTTTTTTTTCGTAATAACTGTACTTTTTTACTTGGTTTTGTCTTATTCCAAATATTCGTTTAGTAATTTTTTAAAATATTCTTTTTTGGCTTCCTGATGAACACAAAAACAATGTGTGATGGGGTGTGCTTCGGGAGAATATTCGTAGTGGGCGCGTATTTCTTTGTCTTTAAACAAACGGATATGATATTGAAATTCCTTGCCTTCTTTTTTTCGCATGTTCAAGATTTCTCCCGGATCTTTGAGCGCGATGATTGCTCGCTCAAAATTTATTTTTCTTGTGAAGCAGTACCATTGGCCACCATAATTTCCCCCTCTATCAAAATTACACCATCGCTATTTGCCACTTTTATCATTTCCTCCGTAAAACCGCTTTTGCTGAATAAAATATAGTATTCTTTTCTATCGTCTTTTTTCCACTCCACTTTGGTCGCCTTCTTTTTTAGCTCTTCATAAATATTTGTGCCCACCAGTTTTTCGGACCATTTACACTCGCCAAAAATTATTTTCTTTTCCGAAGAACTAAATCCCACTACATCAATTTCTTGTTCACTATCCCAATAGCGACCCACTCGTTCAAACGCAAAAATTTTATTCTGCCAAGTGATTAACAGCTCAGTCGCGACCCGTTCATACACTTGCGCAGTGATACTCTTAAAATGGGAATTTACATTGTCGTTATATTTTAAACCACTAAACATTTTTTCCAGCACATAATTGTAGTTGTCCATTTCTAAGTAGCTTTTGTAAGGGAAAATATATTGGAACCAAAAAACGAAAAAATTATCGGAGATTTTATATAAACCCCGGCGTGATTTATCGGGCTTATCTTCGGTTATAGGTACCTCGCGCTCCACCAAATGCAAATTTATCAGTACGGAAATATATTTGTTCGTAGTGGCCTTATCCAACCCGACTTCATTTACGATTTCACTTAGTTTTCTTTTACCGAGCGCAATCGCACGTAAAATTGCTAAATAATTTTTGGTTTCTCGCAGTTCTTCTTTGAGGGTGAATTCCACTTCGTTGTACAAAAAAGCGGTTTTGTTAAAAATCTTTTTCTTGATTTCTTCGGATAATTCACCGTCATCCACAAACTGTTTAAGATATGCGGGCATTCCGCCAGTGATGGTATAAATATTTAAAAAATCAGAAAAAGTCTTTTCAGGGAAAAATTTTCGGGATTGAGAAAAATTTAGAGGATCAACCAAAATTTGACCGGTGCGACGGCCAAACAGGGGAGCGCTTTGATTTAATGTTTCCGATTCCATCATGGCGATGCTTGATCCGGACAAGATTAAAAATATTTTGGTATTTTTAAAATATTCATCCCAGCCCTTTTGAAAAAGGGAACTGGTGGATTTATCATTTTCAGTCAGATATGGATATTCGTCTATCGCCAAAACCAAAGGTGTGTCAGTTGTTTTTGTTTTTAAATATGAAAATGCTTCTATCCAATCATCAAAACCATTTTTGATTAAAATATCATCCTTAAAATAATTGCCAACTATTTGGCCTAACTCTTGTAATTGATCCTTGGTAGTGCGCTTGTCGGCCAAAAAATATATTGCTGGTTTGTCTTTGATAAACTGTTTAATCAGTTCAGTTTTACCAACGCGACGTTTGCCATAAATAATAAAAAATTGGGCAATACTGGACTGCCATTTTTCATTAAGTGCTTTTAATTCTCGTTCACGGTTGATGAAAGGCATATTTTTGTAGTGCGGTACTTTAATTAGTATACTTGTAAGTAGTATACCTTATAAGTATACTATTTGTCAATAGTGCTTTTTTGATGATGTATTAGCCTAAAATTGTTGTTATTTTAGCTAACTCCTTTATATTATAACCACCATATTTTTTGTTTAATTTTAAATAAAAAATTTTCAATTACAGACTATTTATTTCCTGTCCATCCTCCGTATCCTTTACTTCCCAACCAAGTTTTTTAATTTCATCTCTCAATCTGTCACTTTCTGCCCAGTTTTTTTGCGAACGAGCAATGGCACGAAGGTCTCGAAGTTTCCCTACTTCCTCGGGTATTCTCGATTCTACTACTTCTTCTTTTACATCAGCTAATCTTAGACCAAGGATTTTATCAAATTTAAGTAGAGTATCATAATTAATAGTTCCTTGCTTCAGAGCTTCCCAAACCAAAGCTAGGGCACCGGGGGTGTCTAGGTCGTCGTTTATTTTTTTTAGGAATTTGGCTCCCACCCCCTCACCGACTTCGTCGTGTGCTCCCCCTCGGGCAGGGGGAGATAATTTTTGTACTTCTTTGTAAAGACGATTTAATCCAGTCTGTGCAGCTTCCAACGCTTCCCAAGAAAAATTCAATTGTTTGCGGTAATGAGTTTGCAGTAGAAAATAACGATAGGCGAGGGGACTAATGCCACGAGTTTTTAAAGTTTGTAAAGTTATAAAATTTCCAGTTGACTTGGCCATCTTTTCTGTGCCCATATTTAAAAATTCATTATGCAACCAATATTTGACCCAAGGTTTTTTGTTTGTGACAGCTTCGGATTGGGCGATTTCGTTGGTGTGGTGGACGGGGATGTGGTCAATGCCACCGCAGTGAATATCAAATTGTTCACCAAGATATTTCATTGACATGGCCGAGCACTCTATATGCCAACCTGGAAAGCCCATGTGACCAAAAGCTTGCCATTCCATTTGGCGTTTTGGTGAAGCAGGGGATCCTTCTCCGCCCAAGGCGGATCCGCCTTGGGCGG
>Ga0265594_1003475_pt1 | contig 10443 bp, 8 predicted proteins | sample saktaG_11_FD_190147 | JGI IMG/M metagenome (GOLD analysis project Ga0265594, IMG submission 190147) | Saline water microbial communities from Sakinaw Lake, British Columbia, Canada - sak_2011_5_24_80m | ecosystem: Environmental > Aquatic > Non-marine Saline and Alkaline > Saline ... | reverse complement strand
ATATTTGGGAGGTTAGTATGAAAAAGAAATTAACATTAAACCAAACGTGGATACTGTGTCTACGAATGTGGCGATGGATTGCAAAAAACTGGAAACCAGGAAACAGTGTTCTGTACCTTAAAAACAAATGGCTAAGAGAAAACGGCTTCAAAGATACGCGTACCCGCCCCATAGGCAAATGTTTTTTCTGTAGTTATTCGCCTAATACTTGTTGTAACTGTCCTGGTAAACTTGTTAATCCCATTTTTAATTGTTTTAATGATCGGTATTGTTTTATTACAAAACCAAAAGAATTTTATCAAGAACTTCTAAGGTTAAACAGAATAAGAAAATTAAGGAAGACAAAATGAACAAGAAACAAAAATTATTTGCAGGATTTTTGGTTTTATTTTTAGTAGTATTTATGAGTGCAAGCTGTATTCAGGATGCTATAGTGCCGACTTATATTGAACCAGACTTGATGACTGCTTATGAGGCAGCACCCGCCAACGGGCTTTATACCACATTGTTCGACGCAAAACGATTGCAGAAAAACATAACTCATAAGTTAGAATACCAAAAACTCATAGCTAAACAGGGTAACGAAGACCTTAACATTAGCATTGCTGCTGGTGAAGAAATCAAGAATACTGTTTTTGATCCAACTGGACCTTTGGCTCTGATGTTTCCCGCTATTGCGGGGCTTGGTCTCGGTCGTTATATGAAGTCACCAAATGAAAAGAAAGTAGAGGCCGAACTTGTTGGACTCCAAACAACTAAAACCAATTCCTAATTTTCCAAAATTAGAAAAGAAAGTGACAGTGTAGTTATGGTTCATTGTCGAGACCACTTAATAAATTGGCTGGTCAAGGAGTCTAAATCTGATGTCCTTCTACACAATGCTCTGACAGAATTGGGTAGTCGGGTCGAATTGTTTGGAACGTTCGACCCGCTGCCCGGCAGTAAGTATCCAGGTTGGTTGGTAGAGGTGACATCATATAGAAATAGAAAAGATTTGATCGCCATAGTAAAAGATTATTTAGGCAGACCTGTTCGATGGTATATTGCTGGAGGGATTGATTGGAATAACTGGAAAGGACCAAGTAATGACGTTCTTATAGGCGGGGATGATAATGGGAAAGAAGTGGCTTAAAGAAATAGATAAATTCCAGGCGTACAATTTGGTTGAACAGTATCACTATTCTAAAGTAATGCCACGCCTTACTAAACATTATATTGGACTGTTTGAAGGCAAAAATTTTGTGGGGGTTGTCACACTTGGGTGGGGAACACAGCCGAAAGGCACCATCAATAAACTGATTCCTGGAAAAACCACAAAAGATTATTTTGAAATTGGTAAGATGTGTTTATTAGATTCGTGTCCCAGAAACAGTGAGAGTGCGTTTTTAGCCTTAGTTGTGAAGTGGATGAAACAAAATACTTTCTGTGACTTCTTATATACATTAGCAGATGGGATTGTGGGGAAGGTAGGATACGTCTACCAAGCAAGTAATTTTTTGTATGGGGGTTACTTTTGGACAGATGTTTATATAGCTGCTAATGGTGAAAAAGTTCACCCGCGTACGACCAAACCGCTTCTTAGAGAAAATGAAACCTTTTTAGCTATTCAATCAACAAGGCCACCAGTGGTTAAGAAGTTGTTTTGGTTAACTAAAGACTTCATGCAACACAAAGGCATCAAACGTGTGAAAGGGAAAATGTTTCGTTATATGTACCCCCTGTCAAAGAAGGCGAGACGTCATCTTAAAAATCTGAATTGGAATCTAAATCACCCCAAAGATACAGATTTAGAGTGGAAAGTGCTGAACTTTTCAACTGGAAAATATGATGTAACAACTACAAAACCCTTTATGGATTTGTCTGTTGTTAAATATAACCAACGGAATATAACTCAGTACAAACAGCATGAAGGTGATATTAATGGACCAGTGGGAAAAGGCAAGGCAAGGTTTCATAGAATCGAGAGATGTGCCGCTGTACGTGCTCCGAAAGACGAAAGTAAGGGTAAGTGTAAGACAATGTCGCCAGTGGTTGTTAAACGGAGCTATCCTCCGATTGTTTCCCCGCCACTACAAAGTGACAAGTAATAAGTACATATTTACTACAGAAAAACAAATTGATAAATTTCTAAAGAGGATGGAACATGCAACAAAATTCAAAAATTCCGCTTATGGTTACAGGGGCAGACTCTTTGATCGTGTTAGAAGGAAAGGTTTTAGATGACCTAATGGCGAATCCACGGCCTATCCTTTGGAATAGAGAAGGACTCTACTCGTGGATACCAGCAGTGCGGGTTCGCAATAGTGTTAATCTGCTGAAAGATGAGGCAATATCAAAAAAGAATAACAACGATTCGACTGTACTACAGTTAATTTACAATGTTGTCAACACTGGACAACTGGTTAGCGTTGATAAAGAACTGGCCCAGGCCATAGAAGAAATGTCTAAGTCACCAAAGTAATAAGGAGTGAAGTAATAGCTACTCCAGTAACCCCAACTAAGGCTATAATTATTTGCCAAACGTGCTTGAGGTGGTTATTGAGCAGTTTTGTATTTCGCCTGGTTTCTCCGATGTTAAAAAGTATAAGTTGTCTGTCTGTCATGTCTTTCAATTTCATCGTGATTATAGTCCACCTTTCTTTGGCTTTGACTTTGTTGTTACTGGAACCCAAATCTGTCGCCACTCTTCATTCTTAGTGTAAAAGACATAATCTTTAAGCGTCCAGTCGTCTCCCACTCTTGCTATTTCACGAACAGCACTGCTAAACGGCATCATTCGTCTGAGTGTTTTAGCTAAATCTTTCCATGCCCTTTTTCTTTTCTCTGGCGTCCTGAACCCGGTCATCAATGAGATCATAGACACTACTAAACTAAGGAGTGGCGGCAAGCCATTGGTAGGATCGGGCATCCACAGGGCACCGAGCATTGCTAAACCAAACACGTCTTGAGCTATCCTTGCCGCACCATATATCCCACCCATTCCCTTGAAAATACGATACCTGGCCCCTGGAGTTAATAACCTCCCACCCGTACCATCAGAACGAACTCGCGTGCGTCCAGTTATTAAGTTGTGGTAGCCCTCAGCAAGAAAAGCTGTGTAATAATTCATCCACCACGATTGATATGCAGCAAGAGCACGCCCACTTTGTCCTCTAATTATAGTGGGTAAGCAGTGAGCCATGTACTCCCACTGTGTCTTAGCCACGCCATCGCGGATGTCGTTCATCATATCTACTTCTTGCGTTTGAAGGTTTTCAATAGGTATACCAGTCCTCTTGCTCACCTTGACTATATTCTTGTAGTGTGCCGAATTCATAGTATGAGACTGTTCAAATCTGTGTTTCCAGTCATAATAGCTTGATATTGCTGAAACTTCTACATTGCTGGCATAACGGTTGCCAACATGAGAGGTCTTAAAACCTATCATACCATACTGTGTTAAATTTGATAACAGTGTGCCATCATCCAGAGTATCTTCTGGCTTTGTTATCTTATACCAATCCTGTTCTCTAACATAGTCCAGAACTTTAATCTTCTTACCTGTCACTGGATGCGTGATCGTATCTTGTTTGCCGAACTGTGCTCTACCTAAGTCACGGTATCTGTGGAATGACAAGTTGAGCAATCTTTGTCCAAAGTTCCTGGTGATATTTCGCAATCTAAATGGCATAAATGCAGCGTGCCAAACCTTTCTCAACCCGCCAAAGAACGATGCAGCCGGGTTAGAGATTTCCCTGTTAATAGGTCTTAATACTTTGTTAATCATCTGCGTGACAGTTTTTACAACCTTCGCCTCGTTGAATATTCTGTCAGCAGTGATCTGCTTTTCGAGTATGTCATAATTCAAATAGTCAGCAATGTACTTATACGCCCTATCACTAATCACCCTATTACCATTTGAATCTCTGGTGTCACGCAATTCACGTAACTGTTCCCACGTTTCTGCTAACGGGTTCGCCAGCATAATATCATGGAGGTCATAGTTAATCAAACCGTGCATCAGTTTACCAAGGTCGCTTTCCATGTGGTCTTGAATCTTTTGGTTAATCTCTCTAAAAATTCTCTGATAAGCAGTCGGATTATCAATCACTTTGGGAACGTTCTTCATTAACTCTGCTACATAACCAGACTTGTGCACATACTTTCCGTTCAAAACCTCAGTAGCCAGTGCCTTAGTCCAGTGCGGTATATAACCTTTGAGATCATTAATCGGCTTGAGGCCCATCTTTTTGCGTGCTACATTTGCCCGTTCCAGTAACCACTTTGTAATATCACGCATAGCATTGAACGCCTCAACCTCTGTCTTAGAAAGCTCATCAGCAATTTCAGCAGGCAGACGTTCGTAGGTATCGAGCAAGTCTACTATGCGTCTGACGGGTTTGGTACTGCGTTTCATAATGCGTCTGGAAATCTTGTCACCAAGTGTTGCCTGCTTGTTCAGCACACGAATGGTCTTGTTAACTACTTTCCTCAGATTCCCCTTCAGATGTTGCATCTTTTCAAAATTACTAAACAATTCTGCAAAGCCCTTGATCTTAAATGCACCAATGCGGTCCATCACTTTACGCTTGTTAGTGATTATAGCAGCTACGCCAGGTTCATTGAACTCAGGCATTTCTAACTTGTCTTTGTGCTCTACTTTTTTAGGATTTTGTTCGTCAGGTTCTATAGCACGTTCAACTTCAAGTAATTTTTCCCGTGTTTCTACGGATTCAGTTATGTCTTTAGTGGCCCTGCCACCCTCCTGTGAAGCCCTTACTACAGTTTGTGCATCTTCCAATGTCATCCCTTCTTCAACAAGAGATGCTATCACCCGATCAAGACCTGGACCTCTGCCCTGGTCTGTGGTTAATTCTCTTACATCAATCTCTGCTTCAGTGGCTGGAAATTCTATCACTTGTTCAGGAGTGACGACTTCACTCTTAGGTGCATCCTGGATGCCACTAACAGTTCCCTCTTCAACCTGTGTTAATGTCTCTCCAGTTTCTTTATCAAAAACAAGACCGTCTTTTAGTTCAGTTTTCTGAGATGCCTTATCACCAATATTAGACGGGGTTTCAATAACTATTCTACCGCTTTCAGTTTGATATACATTGGAACCTGGAGGAATATCTGTACCGGGTCCACCAGTCCTGCTATCAGAAGTGGTCTTGTAAACGTTGATACCTTCTTTACCAAGAAGTGGAGGGGTCTTCTGGGCAACATCTGTACCGGGTCCAGCAGCCAATCGACCAACCCCACCAAGAATTGGACCCGCCACAGCGCCGCCTAAAGTAGCTTCACCAAGGCGTTCGCCGATAGCCAACCAATCTGGTGAACCGTCTTCTTTTCTGGGATACTCATTACGAAATATAGCAGGAATAGAAAGACTTACATCCTCTTGTAAAAACTCTTCTAAGGCTTCTTCAATGGATAAGCGTGCAATTTCTCCGCTCCATCCCTTCATTTCCTTACCGGCGTACTTCATTCCTTTGGTTCGGGCCAGTTTAACGAAATTCTTGAGTGAATGTTTCCCACTCTTTGAAAATTTCATAATCTTGCCAATCTGTACGGCTTCTATAATTGCGTTAAGTGACCCTACTACCACGCGTTCCGTATTAACTTGATCCATAAATTCGGGATTCGCAAAAACCTGACTGCGCGTTAATTTATAATTTTTCATTATTGAAGTTATTGCGTCTTCGGCAGCATTGTCACCTTCAATTACAAAACCAACAGTAGCAGCACCAGCAGGACCGGCTACAACACCAGCAGCCCACGCATTAGCCATATACGGTACAGCTTCAGATACAGTGCGTGTGGTCCAAGCAAGTGCACCTGAGTAACGCCTACCAAATTTTTCCTGTGCTGACTGTATCCTGCGTTTGGCCTCTCGCAATGGTGCCGTGACTTCTCTTGTTTCCTTAGCCATTTTTGTTTTTTGAATTTTGGTTAGCTGCGGTGCAAAAGGAGCACCAAAGCCGAGTGCTCTGTTAGATGGTGTCGCGTTCAGTGCGGCATCAATGGTTCCTACCAAACTTTTGGCAACACCAAGTTCTGCACTGACTACTCCACGACCAACTATGCCGGGGACGTCACGGACTTTGGCTTTGGGCAGTGTGGAGTCATCTTCTGGCACAATATTTGCTACCAAACTTAAAGCCGCATTTACTGGATTGGAGAAAGGCATTGCACCTAACACGACTTTAGCTTTGTCTCGAAAACTTATAGGTTCATCAGGAATGAATCCACTCGTACTATCTGGTACAAAGCCAATCGTGGTTGTTGGGTCATCTGGAATAAATGACATAATTAAATCCTCTTAAATCCTTGCGCTATATATGAAGCAAGTTCATTCTCGGTCACTGTGCCAGTCTGTCCACCTGGAGATTGGACCCTGACCCTGCCTTTATTCTGTTTACTAATCGCGTTGGTGATTGATTCTCCAATCCCGCCACCTTTGGCATCACGATCAAGAAAGATGTCTGCTCCATTTCGGCGGTTTTCTTGGTCTCGGAATATTTGTCCATAGCGTGGGTCTTCTGCCAGCATGTTAGCATGAAGAGCCTCTCTAAGTTTCCCTTGTTGTTTGATTAGGTTAGTCATATCATCTATGATGGCTTTGTCTTCCGGGTTTTTAGGGTTGAGTTTACGCTCTTCGCCGGTTTCAGGATCAGTGTATTTAGCCTTTCTATCAAGAGACCAATCATTCCAGTTAGTAACTTTGCCTGGAGTGTATCGCTCCAGCATTTTGTCTATGCTGCCTATGTCACGGATCAATGCAGCTTTAGTTTCTTTTGGGTCTGGTCCCTGTTTTTCTGGTCTCAATGCAGTTATAGGAATATCTATTCCAAGTGCTTTATACTCTGCTTGTTTAGCCAGGTAAGGATCAGTTATAACGCCAGTTTGCGTAAGCTGTCTGATTGTTTGCAGTCTGAAGTCACGTTGTGCATTAGTCCATTGCATCTTCTGTATTTCAGCATCATAAGCACCCTTCATCTCACGATTAGCGGGAACATATTTGTTGTCTATATCTGCAAGTCTGGATAGTGCTTGAGATTCCAAAGTTTTCTTTTGGTTTAACAGGGTTTGTTTGCGCCCAGGGTCTTTTTCAGCATCCCACTGTCGTTTCAAATTGGCCTCTGCAAACATGTATTTACTATGGATGGATCGTTTGTCATCTTCAATTTGCTGCTTCATAGCTGAAGCTGCTTTGTTAAACTCACCCTGTAGTCTTTGCAACATTTGTTTGTCATGCTGTTGTATTATAACGTCAACCGGTGGCGGGGTTCCTGTATTCTGTTGGGATTGTTTCTCAACTAATTTAGGAACACCACTGCCACTGTCTACCCATTCTAATCTTGTATCTGGCATTATTCCACCACCTCAATTATAAACAATGGTTTAATCATTTCCATATCACATATCTCAGCCCAACAACACCTGTTCTTATAAGAACAAGAAAATTTATCTGTCCTAAAACATGGGCGATGTCCTTCGGCTTGCTGCAACCATCTAATTTTATGTATGATTTCCTGGTTCATTATGCTATTCGAGTAGCTAAAACTCTATAATAACCTTCGAAACGCCACAGTCTTGAAAAACTACAAGTTCTATATAATCATTTACTGCCAGATTGTAAATTGCAGAACACCCGACCCTGGCATAGTATATACCAGCGTTCATAAATCCTTGTTCACCAATATTTGTTGTATTGTTTAATAAAATATATACCCAACGGTAGCCCGCAGCATTTGCAGCAAAAGTTACACAACCTGTTATTATATATTTACCAGCAGTCTTACAAGTCAGTCGTGTATTATTAGTTGCATTATCGTGACAAGTATCCGTATCCCATCGCTCTTGATTAAAAGTTAATTTTGTTCCAACACCACCAGTAGTAATTACTAAATTAGCATTACTATAAACTGCTACTCCAATATCATCTGAACCACCACCAGCAGCAGCTTTCCAAATAGCATTACCTGTACCTGTGTCTTTCGTAAGTACATGTTCGTTAGTAGCTGCCCCTACTGCAGATAAAGCATTAATAGCTGCCTGTGCTGTTGACTGTCCAGTACCACCATGAGCAATGCCCACATCTGTAGCTTCCCATGTTCCTGTAGCTATTGTCCCAAGAGTGGTAATAGAGTTAGCACCTGTCCATGAACCCGCCACTATTGCAGCAAGATTAGCATGATAGGCTTGAACGTCTGAACCAAGAACCAATATTGAATATGCCCCAGCCCCTGTGCGGTTCAGTATTCCATTAGAAGCAAAGTCTCCGTCCACTACGACATCGGCGTGAGAAGTTTCGTTTCCAGCCGTATTATCTGCTGTAGCATCGGTACACTTGGCAGCGGTAAAATCGACAGCTATTTCAGTAAACCCTGTTGCAATAGAGCCGGACGCAAGAGCACCAACTGTTGTAATGTTTCCTGAACCAGCCCAACTTGACAAGGCAGTGTTTTCAACAAGATTCAAACTTAAATCAGATTTGGTTTCTGCGATAGTTCTTACAGCATAAGTGTCTTCAGCAGTTAGCTTAATAAAGCTGGCACTTGCATAGGTCAAAGCGGCTATTGAATCAAGACTTGCATCCCACGCTTGAACACTTGTACCAACATCTCCGTCAACTACTACGTCAGCGTGAGATGTCTCGTTCCCTGCGGTATTATCTGCTGTAGCATCGGTACACTTGGCAGCGGTAAAATCGACAGCTATTTCAGTAAACCCTGTTGCAATAGAGCCGGACGCAAGAGCACCAACTGTTGTAATGTTTCCTGAACCAGCCCAACTTGACAAGGCAGTGTTTTCAACAAGATTCAAACTTAAATCAGATTTGGTTTCTGCGATAGTTCTTACAGCATAAGTGTCTTCAGCAGTTAGCTTAATAAAGCTGGCACTTGCATAGGTCAAAGCGGCTATTGAATCAAGACTTGCATCCCACGCTTGCGTGTTTGTGCCAATTACCAACCCAAGTTCTGTTGGTGTGACACTATGCGGGTTGCCAGAAGCTAATTGACTATGAGAATAAGCGGTATCCCAATGTGCCGAATTGTTTGTAATTGCAGATAGAACGCCTGCTGTTGCTAACACTATTCCACCAAGAGACCCGATGGTCGCACCGGCAAATGTGGGACTGTCAACCGTATCAAGGTCTTGCGGCCCTGACAGCGTAATAGTTCCGGCAGTATTGGCCACTGTTACCCGTTTTGCAGTTCCTGTAATTGTTGCAAGCACGGGGTCATTTCCTGTAGAGCCAATAGGAATCTGCCCATTAGAAGCCTCCGCAAGAGGGGTCACTGCCCCTGTTCCAGAACCAAGTAACAAGCCGTGATCTGTCAGTGTGGCCAAACCAGTTCCACCCTTAGCGGTTATCAATGGGTTAACCAGGCCAACGGTAATCGAGCCATCGCCATCATCAGCAATATCTATTTCATTAGCAGTTCCAGTCACAAGGTCAACTAAATCTTTAGATTCAAACGCTTTGTCAGCATCTGTCCAAACAAGCCTGGATGCAGTAAGTCCGGCTAAAGTTATACTGTTGAATGTGGGTTCTGCCGTAGGCCCAAAAAGATAACTATCAATTTTTTGAAAGTTACGCCTAACACCTATCCAATTATTTGGCAATATTTTTTCAAAGTACATCTATCACCACCTTCATTCATTATATTGCCCCTGTTTTAGAAACCCTGTGCTGATGGGTCCAGCCACGTTTCTGCCATTTCTTGCAGTGTAAAAGGTTTCGACTGTATAGGTTCATAATTACTACCCCCATAACCACCGCCGCCACTACCGCCGCCACTACCGCCGCCATATCCGCCGCCGCCACCGCCGGTCATTGCTGTCGGTAACTGCCTTGGCCCCCATATACTATCACCTTGGTTGTTCCGCGCATTCAGACTTGCGTAACCCAAGCCCAATTCAGCACCAAATTGTGTATTTTGTTGACCCAACTGAGCACCAAATTGTGTATTTTGTTGACCCAACTGAGCATAATTAAAATTTAATTGCTGCCTTGCTTGCTGGTCCTGTTGGGCAAGTTGCTGTCGTCCTAACTCAACTTGTGGCGTAATGCCGTAAGGATCGCGATAAGAACCAAGAAATTGTCCAAGGTTAGTCTGTGCTTGAGCTAACCTTCCTCTGCGCATGTCTTCAAATTCAGCGGATAGGCCAGCAGATACAGCACCCGGACGGGTAGTTCCACCAAGTCCGCTGGTAACGGCCGCTGAAGACGCGTCTGCCCTGGCATGTGCCTCCATTCCTTTACCATAGTTCTTATCAAACAACGCAATCGCTTTTTTAAGTTCAGCAATTCCACCCAACTCTCTTGCTCGTTGTGCAGCCTTATCAGCAGCAATCTCTTGTTCTTTTTGCCACTGTTTCAGTTCAGCAGCCTTAGCTTCTTTATCCCAGTGATTTGACATTATTATACCTTTCCAGAGGGTCCGCCTTCTAAAA
>Ga0265594_1003473_pt1 | contig 10446 bp, 7 predicted proteins | sample saktaG_11_FD_190147 | JGI IMG/M metagenome (GOLD analysis project Ga0265594, IMG submission 190147) | Saline water microbial communities from Sakinaw Lake, British Columbia, Canada - sak_2011_5_24_80m | ecosystem: Environmental > Aquatic > Non-marine Saline and Alkaline > Saline ... | reverse complement strand
GGGGTTGAGCCGAGTAATCGGCTTGCCCATATTTTAACCTCCTTTTTATTATTAGAAATAATAAATTAATTGAGTTCAATTAATTTGGGATGGAGCTGTTCAAACAAGAACATTTATAAACCTAGTTTTTTACAAATTAATTATATAAAATAAAAACATATCAAATTATTATAATTTGTTAGAGAAATATTATACTATTTCTCGATTGTTAACTTATGTTAACTGATTATTAAAAGAATTTGAACATGGAACAATTTACAAAACTATTAGGAATAAATAATCCTATTTTGAAGTCAATAAGTGATAGAGGATTTAGAGTTCCTACAGAAATACAGGAAAAATCTATACCAGAGATTTTAAAAGAAAATGATGTTATAGCAGGAGCTTCAACAGGCTCTGGAAAAACACTTGCATTTGCAGCAGGTTTAATTAAAAATATAAAAAAAGATTATGGTATTCAAGGACTTGTTCTTACTCCAACAAGAGAATTAGCAGAACAAGTTGCAAATGAAATTTCAGATTTCTCGCAAAATAAAGATTTAAATGTTATTTCAGTATATGGGGGAGTCTCTATAACAGATCAAATAAGAAGATTAACCTCAGCAGAAATTGTTGTAGGAACACCTGGAAGAATTCTTGATCATATTAATCGAAATTCAATTGACCTTTCTTTAGTTAACACATTAGTTCTTGATGAAGCAGATAGAATGCTTGATATGGGGTTTAGGGATGATGTTGAAAAAATAATTTCAAACTGTCCCAATAAAAGACAAACAATGCTTTTTTCTGCAACAATTTCCCAAGATATTATTCTCCTTGCCCAAAGATATATGAAAAATCCTATGGAAATTTTAGCAGAACCTAATGTAGATCCAGCAAAACTTGAACAAGTATATTATGATATTGAAGATAATTTAAAATATTCTTTATTAAAACATCTTTTAGAAAATGAAAAATCAAAGCTTGCAATAATATTCTGTAATACAAGGAAAAATGTTGACTTTGTTGCTAATAACTTAAAATTTATGGGTATAGAATCTCTTCCAATACATGGAGGATTTAGTCAAGAAAAAAGAACAAGAATACTTAAAAGCTTTTATTCAAAAGAAATCCAAGTACTTATAGCTACAGATGTTGCAGCAAGAGGATTAGATATTAAAGGAGTAAGCCATATTTATAATTATGACATACCCCCTAGTAAAGAAGAGTATATTCATAGAATAGGAAGAACAGCAAGAGCAGGAAAAGATGGAAAAGTAATCAATCTTTTAACAAGCAGAAATTATGAAAATTTTCAAAATCTAATGGCGGGAGAATTTAAAATAATTCAAAAAACTCCTCCATTTATAAAAAGAGCAAGAATAAGATGGATGCCTGAAAAAAGAAGTGAAAGAACATATAGAAGAAATAATGGTCAGAATAGAGATTCTGGTAATTCAAATAGATATTCTAATAATTCGGGTAGATATTCAAGTAATTCAAGTAAATCTTTTGGGAATCAAAATAGATATTCTAATGATCGAGGAGATAGAAGGTTTTCTAATGATTCAAATAGATCTTCTGATGGCCAGAGGGATGGAAGATTTGATAATAAGAATTCTCAAAATAATAGGGGTTTTAATAAAAGGAAGTTTAGATAAAAAATTCTTGAAAATTATATTTTGTTTATATTTTTGAAAAATAGTAAGTGTTTTGTTTGATATAAATATAAGGTTTTTTATATGTTCATTAAAAAACTTATTCTTAATCTTTCTTCCTCTTTGGGATTAGCTATTGCTTGCTCATATGTTGCAGTTATGCCTATTTGTTCTAACCATAATATTGTGTGGCCATATCTTGCTTCAGCAAATTTTAGTGCATCTGCAAGATCTGTTTCTTCTTTTCTTATTTGCTTTCTTCTTTCCACTAATCTTCGCTCAAATTCTTGTAATTGACCTTCAGAACATAAAGAAACTAATCCATAACCTATTCCATGACTACTTTTTGGAACATGATAACAATCTACATCTACTTTTTCATTACCTTTTCCATTTTCATATCTTTGTATCTCTTTAATTACTCTGCTTAACTCAATAGCTAATTTTGGAATCTTTCCTGGTTTAAGGGAGGATTTTTGAGCTCCCCACATGGGGCTTGATAACCCTGCTATTGCAAAAACTATTTGCCCATATTTTCCAGCTGGTTTAATTTCTCCTCTTTCTTTGCTTTGAATAACTCCTTCTCCTTCACTATTTCCATTATAAAAAACTTTATCATCAAAAGTCTTTTTAAAATCATGGCTAGCTAATAGATAATTAAATGTTTGTCTTGTTCTAAATACCATTTTATATAAAATATTTAATATGTTTATAAAATTAATCTTTTTTTACTACTTTTAAAACAACCTAAATCTTTAAAAGTGTTTTTTTGTTTAAAAAAGTATTGATAAGGGAGGTTAAAATGGAAGAAAACGAAACTGAAGAAACAACTGAAGAAACAGAAGAACCTGCTGCTGAAGAAACAGAAGAACCTAAAGCAGAAGAATCTGATGATGAAAACGGAGAATAATAACTCGGTTGTTAATTTTATAAAAATTTAATTTATTTTTAAAATCCTATTTCTTTTTTATTTTTTTAATGAATTTAAAGTAATATATTGTATTGAACTTAGAAAATCTTTTACATTTAAGTTAAGGTTAAGAAGAACAGGTTTGTTTAGAGAATTTTGTTGAAGAAGAAGAGCTTATTACTTATTTTTATTATCAATTTGAATTTCATCACAAAATACTCTGATTAAGAATCTGAGATGCAATTCCATTTACACCTGCAACTATATAATCACTTTCAAGTGCAAAACCTAGATTTTCTCCCATTATCTTGAAATTATTTATTCCAACTACTTTTCCATCTGTATTTATTAAAGGACCTCCTGAATTTCCAGGATTTAAAGCAGCATCTGTTTGTATGTATGCTGGAATATTGTTTGCACCTAATCTATCTGTTGCTGAAATAATCCCTTCTGAAACAGAAAAAGACAGCCCAAGAGGATTTCCAATTGCAATAACTTTTTCTCCTATCTCAGTATTACCAGAATCTTCAAATTCTAAATAAGAATAATCTCCTTGTATTTTTAATAAAGCTAAATCCAAGTCAATATTATAACCAACTAAAACCATTGATTTTGTTTCTTTATCTGAAGTTATTGCATTTGCAAATTTCGCTCCTGCTAAAACATGAGCATTTGTAATTACATAACCATCAGATGAAATAATAAATCCTGTTCCTTGAGCAATATTTGTTTTTATACTAACAACAGAGTTCACTGTTTGTTTTATTATTCCTGAAAAATCTGAAGATGTTTTTGCTTTTATAGCACTTAATTCCATTTCAAGAGAATCATCAATTTCAATTAAACTATCTGTTAATTCATTTATTTTATTTTGAGTTTCAGCATTATTTAGGTCTATTTTTCTGTTTAGCTCTGTTTGATAAAATTCAAGGTTATTTGATATTTGAGATGATTTTTGCCATAAGATTATTACAAAGCTAAGTTGTATAATTAAAAAAATCACAATAAGCACTAGCAAGTGTACTAGGTATTTTCTTGAGCATGGATGTTGAACTGAACTAATTCTTGTTCTGATTCTTGATTTGGTTTTCATTTTTTAGAAAGTGTTTAATTAAAGTAGTAAAGAATTTTTAGTTTATATATTTTGGGATTATTTTACTCTAATCCCACAAAGTTTAAATAATAACTGAATTATCTTATATAATGAAAGAAGAAAAAGAGATGAAAGGTCCAATGGACTTTCTTATTCAAGATGCTATTGCAAATATAAATACAAATGGTGATGAGCAAAAACCAGTGAATATTAAAACATCTCTTGAAAAATCTTTTAATGAAAAATTAACAAATGCTCAAAAATTTGAAATAGGATTTGGTTTATTTGAAGATAAAAAAGCAGAGGTTGGTGGATTTAAAAGAGATAACTCTGAAGTGGAGAATGATTCTGTTGAGGGAGATGATTCTGGAGCTCTTGATTCTGGAGTTTATGGAGCTGATATTGTTAAGAGGGAAAATAAAGATAATGTAAATGGTTCTTATGGTTCTAATGAAGATTCAGATAATTCAATAGATAATCTTGATTCTATAAAATGGTTTTCTGAATTAAATAATAAAGATGTTCAATCTGCTGGAGGCAAGGGTGCTTCATTAGGTGAAATGTTTAATAATAAATTTCCTGTTCCACCTGGATTTGTTATAACTGCTCAAGCCTTTGGAAAATTTATTAAAGATGCTGGTTTAAAAGAAAAGATTCATGATATTTTAAATGAACTTGATGTTGATGATACAGAAGAATTAACCAAAGCTTCTAAGGAAATAAGAAAACTTATTGAAGCTCAGAATATTTCTAATGAATTAAAATCAGAAATTTTAGAATCTTATCATATTTTAGGAACTGAAAAAATTGATGAACTTGGGATTTCTGAAGATGCTTTAACTATTTTAAAAAATGCTCAAGAACCTGCTTTTGTTTCTGTTAGAAGTTCTGCAACTGCAGAAGATTTGGTTGATGCAAGTTTTGCAGGACAGCAAGAGAGTTTTTTAAATGTCAAAGGAGAGGGGCAGTTAATTGAAAAAGTTAAGAAATGTTTTTCTTCACTTTATACACCAAGAGCAATTTATTATAGAAAGAAAAAAGGTTTTGAGGAAAAAGGAGTATTGCTTGCCGCTGTTGTCCAGAAGATGGTTGATTCTGAAAAATCAGGAGTTGTTTTTTCAAAAGACCCTGTTAATTTAGATGATAATGTTGCTATTGAAGCTGTTTTTGGATTAGGTGAAGGAATTGTTGGAGGTAAAATAAAACCAGACCATTATCTTGTTTCAAGAGAATTAAAAATTGAAGAAGGCAAGGTTGCTGATAAAAAAATAGCTATTGTTAGAACAGGAAGTGGTGAAAATGAAACTATTAAATTAAGTCCTGAAAAAAGCAAGACACAAGTTTTGACTAATGCAGAGGTTTTGGAAATTGCTGATTATGCAATTAAATTAGAAGAGCATTATAAAAAACCTCAGGATATTGAATTTGCAATTGAAGGAAAAGAGATTTATATTCTGCAATCAAGGCCTATTACAACTTTAGGAGGTGAAAAACAAAAAGGAAAAATTTTATCTGGAAATGTTCTTTTAGAAGGTTCTGGTGCAAGTCCTGGAATTGGAGTTGGTGTTGTTAGGATTATTAAAAGTATGGAGGATTTATCTAAAATTAAAAAAGGAGAGGTTTTGGTTACTGAGATGACTAATCCTGATATGGTTGTTGCTATGCAAAGGTCTGCTGCTATTGTTACTGATGAAGGAGGTATGACTTCACATGCTGCAATTGTCAGCAGAGAAATGGGAATACCTGCTATTGTTGGAACAGGTGAAGCAACTTCTGTTTTAAAAGATGGAATGAAAATAACTATTGATGGATTTAATGGAAAAGTCTATGAAGGAGAGGTTGCTGAAGCAAGTGTTGCTGAAATTAAAAAAGCTGTTGAAACTAATCGAATTAAATTAAAAGTTATTTTAGACTTGCCTGATTTTGCTTCTCGAGCTGCTGAGTCTGGACTTGATTCTGTTGGTTTACTTAGATTAGAAGGAATTATTGCAAGTAATGGTAAGCATCCCCTTTTATATAAAAAAGAAAAAAAATTAGAGGAGTATAGTAAGATATTAGCAAAAGGTCTTGAAAAGATTGCTGGGTATTTTAATTTAGTTTGGATAAGAGCCTCTGATATTAGAACAGATGAATTTAGTTCTTTAAAAGGTGCTCCTGAAAGAGAGATTAATCCAATGCTTGGTTTTCATGGTATTAGATTTAGTTTAAAATATCCTGAAATTTTAAAAGCAGAATTAAATGCTATTAAAGAAGTTGCTTCTGCAAATCCTGATAAAAAATTTGGTGTGATGTTTCCACAAGTTATTTCAATTGAAGAAGTTAAAGAAGCTAAAAAATATTTTAATGAGGTTAAGACTTCAAATATGGATTTTGGTGTTATGATTGAAACTCCGGCTGCTGTTCAGATTATTGAAGATATTGCAGATGAAGTTGATTTTGTTTCATTTGGAACTAATGATTTAACTCAGTTTAGTTTAGGAGTTGATAGAGGTAATGAAGATGTTCAGTATTTGTATAATGAATTGCATCCTGCTATATTTTTTCAGATTAAAAGAGTTATTAGTATTTGCAGAAGGAAAAAAGTTGAGACAAGTATTTGCGGACAGGCTGGTTCGAAAAAAGAAATGGTTGAGTTTTTGTTTAGAAAAGGGATTAATAGTATTTCTGTAAATGCAGATGCTGCTTATGATATTTCTGTTTTAATTAAATCTCTTGAAGATGAATGGACTAAAAAGAAAGAGGAAGAGATGAAAGAGATTGAGAGGTTTAAGGAAGAAGAAAAGAGAAAGAGAGAGGAAGAGATGAAAGAGATTGAAAGGGTTAAAGAGGAAGAGAAGAAAGAAATAGAGAGATTGAAAGAAGAAGAAGAGGAAAATGAAAGAAAAGAAAAAGAGAGATTGAGAAATGAGGAAAGGTTAAGAAAAGAAGAAGAGGAAAAAGAAAAGAAATTAAATAAAACTAATGAAAATATTAATCAGGATAGGGAGAGGTATGGTGAGTCTAGAGATGATAGGGAAAAAAAGGAATATCCAAGAGACAGAGATGATGATAGAAGAGAAAGGCAGGATGGATTTAGAGATAATGATGAGAGGAGTGTGGATAGGGATAATAGCAATAAAGAAAGAGAAAGGCAGGATGGATTTAGAGATAATGATAGGAGAGGTGTGGATAAGAAAAGAAGATTTGAAAACCAAGATGAAAAAAAAGAACTTAAAAGAAAAAAGAAATGGGAGAAATTCAAAAAATGGAAAAAGCTTAAAAAAGAAAGAAGAGAAAATCAAATCAAAAATGAAAATGAAAATCAAGAAAGAGAAGAGAGTAAAAAAGAAGATGGTGAAAATAAAGACTGGGGTAAAAAAGCTGAATTAGGTTTTGAGAGCAATGAGGATAGGAAAGATAAAGAAGAAAATAAAGAAATTAAATATCAAGGAAATAATAATCAAGAGGTTAGAAAGAGAGATGAAGAAAGGGTTGAAGAGAGAAAAGAACAAAATAAAAATGAACAAGATAATTCAGAATATTTAAATAAAGAAAAAATAGAAATTTCTGCTGAAAGACAAGGAATTGATGTTGAAGAGTTTAAAGAAAATATAGGGACTATTGAGCCTATGGGTAGTCTTGAAAGAATTGAAGATAAAGCTGAAGAGATTCAAGAACAAGTTAAAGAAGATAATTTAGAAAGAGTTGAAGAAAATAAAAGGATAGAAGATAATATTGAAGTTAGTGGTGAGAGAGTTGATGAGGATAGTGAAAATATTAGTAGGGATATTGATGATAAAGAGATAAAAGAAAATGATAGTGAAGAAAGTGGGGGCGAGGATGATGTAAGAGAAAGTGAAGGAAGTGGGAGAGAAGAAGATGTAGAAAGTGAAGAAGAAATTATTAATAATGATAATGAAAAAAGTGAAGAAGAAGTAAGTTCAAACTCCAATCAATTTGAAGAGAAAACAAGTTCAAATACAGAAACATTTGAAGATATCGGAGTTTATAATCCTGATGAGGATTCTGATAAAGAAGATAAACATAAGTATAAATATGATTTTGAAGATTATGGGTTTTGAAAAGATATTTTAATAATTAACTAAACTTATACATATTCATAAGTTTGGTTGATTTACAAAAATTATATCGAGAATGGAAATTATGAGGTTTTTTGAGATTAAGAAGAAATAATAATTAATTTTTATTTAACAACTAAAGAATTTTCCAAAAGCCACTTCCAAGCAGGAATTATTTTTATTTTTTTATTATTTATAATTTTTAAATCTTCTTTTTCATTGGTTATCATTAAGAGATTTTTACATTTTAATTCCTCTGAAGCTTTTATAAGAGAATCAAATTCTCTTTTTTTAGTATCTGAATCCTCAAAACTCCAGCAAACTTGTATTAATTGTTCTATTTTTGATTTTCTTTTTATTACAAAATCTACTTCTTTTTGTTGATGATTTTTCCAATAATAAATTTCAAAATCAAGATTAGAAGATTTTCTTCTCATTAGTTCTATTGCAATAATATTCTCTAATAATTTTCCTTTGTCTTTAGATATTTTAAAACTAAGAAAATTACAAAATCCTTGGTCAATATTATAAATCTTTTTTGGAGCAATAATTTGTTGTTTAAGTTTATGAGAATATCTTTCTAAAACTATTATTAAATATGCTTCTTTTAAATAATTGACATAATTTTTTATAGTATGAAAATCTTTTAATTTTGTTATTTTTGATAATTTTGAATACATAAACTCACATGAAAAATTTGAAAGAAGATATGTTGCTAACTCTCTAAAACTTTTTTCTTCTCTTATATTGTATCTTCTTAAACAATCTTTAATTATTATATCATCAAAAATATTTCTAATTATATCCTTGCCAAATCTTGTATATTCGGGAAAACTACTTCCATTAATATAATTAAAGAAACTTTTTTTTAGTTTAATCCTATCTTTGGTAGAATAAATATTTGGTTTAAAATTTATTATTTCTTTAAAAGAAAAAGGATGTAATGTAAAGTAAATATGTCTTCCTGTTAAGTGAGTTGCTAGTTCTCCACTTAATAATTTTGAATTACTGCCTGTTATTATGACTTTTTTTGATAATCTTAATCTATTAACAAAAAGTTCCCATCCAAAAACATTTTGTATTTCATCAAGAATTATTAGTTCTACATCTCCATAAAGTTCGTAAAATGATTGTAAAACTTTTTCTAAATCTTGTGTTTTAAGATTTAAAAGTCTATCATCTACAAAATTAATATAACCAATTTCTTTTTTTAGTTTTTTAGATAAGAGTATTGAGAATATTGATTTTCCACATCTTCTAACTCCTAAAATAGCAAGAATATTTGGATATTTTAAAAATTTCATAACCTGGTCTAATCCTTCTCTTGCTATTATTTTTTCATTTTTTAATTTTTCATCTAATTCTTCTCTTTGACTTTCTATAATTGTTTTTAAAGATTCTATATCCATGTTTTTATAACAAAAAACACCTTTAAAAAGTTTGTGGTTATAATCACAAACTTTTTTTAAAAGTTAGCAGTTGTAATCACTAACTTTTAAATCATGTCAAGGGTAGAAATTGAGAGGTTTTTGGGATAAAAAGAATTTGTTTTTTTGTGTTACTTTTAGGTTATGAAATTCTTTAGTTATGTTACCACTTTGAAATTAAGAGAAAACGAAAGGTTTATAAACCCTTTTCCTCTAATAAGAGGAAGAAAATGGCAACTGATAATCCAAATTCAACAGATGATGAAACACCTGAAAGTGATGAAACACCCCAAGGTGATGAAACTTCTACTGGAGGAACTCCTCCTAAATCACCTACTCCTGTTACACCTCCTACTGGTGGAGCAAATGGTGGAAATTATTATAATGATGCAAAAGGTAAGTATGGAGAATATAAACAAGCTGAATCAATTACAGTAGGTATTGGACAAGCTCGTGTTAGTAGAAACCTTGAAAAAATGGTTTCTATTGTTGATACTGTTTTCCCTCCTTTTCATGAAAAATGTGATTTAAATGATGATCAGGATTCTCTTTCAACAAATGTTGAAGAAGCTAAAGCAAGAAAAGATATTAATAAATTAACAGATGTTGCAACATTAGCTCACCAATATAACACTAGTGAATTAACAGAAGAATTTATGTCTTATTTTACTAATTCAGAAAAGTTTAGTGGTGTTCTTAGAAATAGTCCTCAAGAACTATTAGTAGGAATAGTAAATACATTTTATAATCCTGAATATGATGGTTCTGATGAAGAATTTTTTAATAAACATAAAGAGTTAGTTTATAGAACAGAATCATTAATGATTTTACAAGATCCTGAGGCAAAACTTAAATATAATACAGAATTAACTAGGGATGGAGTTATTGGAGATATTGAAGAAGAATACGAAGCAGGTAGAGAATCTTATGAAGATCAAAGATTAGATGAAACTGTTAAAAATATGGATAGATTATTTGGAAAACCTCAAACATTATATGTTGAAGAAACAAGAGATTTATCTGGTGAAGTTTATGGTGATTTACCAAATCATCCAGAATATTTATCTGAACTTGGTACTCCTGAGCAATTTATTAATACTTATGCAGGATATTGGGAGAAAGAAGAAGCTCCACAACCCCCTGCAGGGGCCGAGTAAATCATATTTTTCTTTTATTAACAATAAGTTTTTTTCCCTTCACCCAACCATCTCATTAATCAACTTTAGTGATTTCTTAAAAAAATCTTCAGATTTTTCTTGAAATTCATCTACAACTTTGCCGTCTAGATTTTTGATTTCTTCGTGGATGATTTTTCTATGAA
>Ga0265594_1003472_pt1 | contig 10448 bp, 6 predicted proteins | sample saktaG_11_FD_190147 | JGI IMG/M metagenome (GOLD analysis project Ga0265594, IMG submission 190147) | Saline water microbial communities from Sakinaw Lake, British Columbia, Canada - sak_2011_5_24_80m | ecosystem: Environmental > Aquatic > Non-marine Saline and Alkaline > Saline ... | reverse complement strand
TATCATTAGAGAAATGCCAAACGGAAGCAACGCCTTCATATCCTTCTGCATCGTCATGGTAATCGACCGCCGGGTAATGGGCAGTCCGGCAATATCGATCTCCTCGGGACCTTCATATTTTTTTTTCAAATCATGAAAAATCTGATAGGCTTTCAAATCAGTATCATTGCCACCGGATACTGACAATATCGCAATTACTGAAGTCCTCTGAAAATCTTTTGAGACAATATTTCCGTAAATCAGATCATCGTCCATAACCGTTTGACGCAGTGCAGACCGTTCCTCCTCGTTTTCAGGAATTTTTTCGATCAGATCCTGGACTTCAAATCCCCCTTCGATTCCACTAATCTTAAACATATTGGTAATTGACAGGACCCTATCGACAATGGACAACTCTTCAACTTCATCACTGAGGATTTGAATTTTCTTAAGGGTTGCCTCACTGAATATATCGTCGGACTTCAGGGATATCATCACCATTTCCGACCCTCCGAAAATATCTTCCATTTCATTGATCGATACGATAATTTCCTGATCGGCTGGCAGCATCGATTTTATATCAGGATCAATGATGATTTTCGAAATATTCCATCCCATTAATAACGTTACTAAAATACTTACCCCTATTACGGTTCTGGGGTAATGCATCACAAAATCTATCCAGTTTTTCAGATTATCTTGTTTTCCGGTTTTCATAATTCATCAATCTAAATTGCAATTAAACATGTTTTACTTCCGGCCCCAGGCAAGCAGCATCCCCGGCGGTGTTATGACGATTCCCAGTAAGAATGCTTTTAAGAAATTTTTCCTGAATCGAAACTCTGCCAAGCCGGCGACCTGCAGGCAAATAATAAGGTAAAGCACGATGATAATACTCAGATTGTTGAGGCAAAAATGTCCAAGCGCCGGCCACCATCCGGCACTGTAGGCAGGTAAACTGACAAACCAGTTATACAACCAGATTAATCCTTTGACCAACCAGTAAAGTACAATTGCACCAGAAACGGTAAACAGAATTTTGGATATTCGTTTATCCAGTTGCTCACTCATCATTTCTCCTGTTATTATTTATAATAAATTTTGGTTTACTAATCATCAAAAGTGCTGGCATAACGGTCAGCGCGCCCAGTAAACATACCACAACGGATATAACAATTAAAAATCCGAAAAAATAGATCGGTAAAAATCCCGACAGCAAAAACACCACAAAGCCCGTCGTCACAGATAAGCCATTATATAAAATTCCTTTGCCGCTGGTTTGTAGTGTAACCGGGATCGCCGTTTTGAGACTGAGCCCCTTCCGGACTTCCAGGCGACAGCGATACAAAAAATGAATGGTATAATCAATCCCGACTCCAATCATGATGCTGGACAGCATCACCGTCGCCATATCCAGACGAATCCCCAGAAATCCCATCAGGCCAAACACTATCAGCATCGCTCCCGTCAGCGGTAAAACTGATAACAATCCAGCCACCGGAGACCTGAAAATTACCGCAGTAGCCAGGCAAACCAAAACAATGGATAAAATCAGGCTTCGAATCTGTCCTCTCACTACCATGTCGGCCAGAACGCCAACAAACGCCGTCATGCCCGTTACTGATGGAAATTCAGACACATCGAATGTTTTTTTTATATAATCTAAAATATTGAGATATAGTCGATAGGAATCCGCTGAGCCCGTTTCCACAATCCGGGCGATAATTTGGGCCTTCTCATAATCATAATCGACAAATTGATCAAGGTCCTCGGCATCGCCAGATAATGTATACAGGAGCAGGTATTGCGCGACCTCTTCCCGGGTTTCAGGTATCTGATAATACTCAACGCTGTCTGCATGAAATGCCCGGTTCATTAGTTTCAGCTGTTCAACAATAGAGGTAACCGACGTTATCTGCTCTTTTGTTTTCAGATAATTGGACAAGTCTTCCATTTTGTGGAGAAATTCCGGCGATTTAATATCACCTTCGGCCAGAATCGACAATTGGGATGAACCGCCGAATTCCTTATCGATAAAATCATTGCTTTTGCGTAGCTCGGAATTCGCATCCCAAAAATAGACCGGATTCGTATCAACCTCAATTCTTCGGATGCCAGCTGCGATGATGATAACAATGACCGTAAAAATCAGTAGGAAACCTTTGTTGTGCCGGGTAAAATAGCTTCCCCAATGGTTAAGGAATCGATCCAGGCGCCCGGATACCGAACCGCTTTGTAAATGCAACGGAAATGGTAGTAATACCAGTGCCGCCGGCAAAAATGTCATACTGATCAAAAACGCCACCACAATCCCAAATGAGACCAGAATGCCCAATTCATGAACCGGCGGTAACACATGTGACTGTAAACTGAGAAAACCAATCAAGGTCGTCAGCCCCGATAAAAATACCGGTGTAATCATCAGGTCTAAGGCTGATTTAATCACATTGCGTTTATCATCCGGATCTTTACAATCCCGACATTTACTGAAATATTGAGACAGAATGTGAATGCTGTAGCTGCTGGTCACGGCTATCAACATCACCGGCACCATCAATCCGATGAACGTGAATTCCATACCCATAATCGCCATAAATCCCAGGGTATTAGCAACGACCAGTATAAGAATAACAAAAGGTAAAAATGCACCAATCCAGCTGCGAAAACTGAATACCAGGAATACTATCATCAACACAATCCCATAAGGGAATAAGGTCATGACATCACCCTGCATAGTCACCCCGACCTCACGGCGCGTCAATGGATAGCCCGCAAGGTATATGGTTTCGGGTTTTTCATAACGCCGGCGGATATCATCGAAATCCCGGAATAATCGTTCATCGCCATAATCTTCTACTGAATTATTCAGCATGGCAATTATTGCCGCATTTTTAAAATCTCTGGATGTGACAGCTCCATGGAGCAATTCATTACCACGGATCCGGTCTTTAATGGCATTAATTTCCGCTTCTGTCACCGGGAATTGGTCAATCACCTGGCTCACTTCAAAACCAATATCACTACCGGTAATATCTTCAACATTGGTCAGCGATACAACTTTGTTTATATATGGCAAATCCTCAATTTCCGTGGTCATATCCCGAACCTTGGCCAGCGTAGTTTCACTGAAAATATTTTCCGAGGATATCGACACCAAAATCAACTCTGTCCCGCCGAATAGGTCGCTCATTTCATCCATCGCCGTAACAATGGCAAAATCATCCGGCAACATCTCCTGCACATCCGGTTCGATCTGGAGGTCCAGGATATTCCAGCCAATCAGAATAGTAATGAATATCCAACCGGCAATAACAGTTCGAGGAAACTTAAGTACTTTATTAATCCATCCATAAATCATCATAATTACTCATGATCCAGAGAATTCACATCAAAACACTGCCCCTCTTCCATCATTCCATTCATGATTAAGTCGATAAAAGATTTCATCATTTCCGGAATAGAATAGGGATATTTAATAAAAAACTCCGGTTGAAAGACACTTTGGATAACATTAAAAATGACACCAGTTAAAAAATCGATTTTAACTTCTTTACGGATAATGCCCTGACTTTTAGCCATTTCAAAGGAATGTGTTAAATCCTTCAGCACATCACTGCGAAATTGTTCGATCCGGTTCCAGATATGGGGATAATATATCTTTATTTCATATATTGAATTTGAATTCATTACTGATAAATGATTTAGGATAATGTGGACAATTTTATAGATATGTTTGAGAAGGTCATCGGGTTCTTTGTGTAACTTTTCTACTTTTGAAAACAAATCATTAAAATTATACATCAGCACAGATTCGACGAACTCCTCTTTGCTTGCGAAGTACTTATAGACTGTTTTTTTACTGATTCGAAGTTCAGCTGCTAAAGTTTCAATTGTAAAACTGCGAATACCGTTTTTCATAATCTGCGTCCGTGCATGTTCAATCACTGGACGGAATGATAAAGGTAGTTCTTTTTCGCCCACTGGAAACGTTTTCTGTATCATACGTTTCCAAAGTATAAAATATTATCTCAAAATAAAAGATTATTTTTTACTTTTTTCAGAAATATTTACGTTGAGGGTGTGCTTTTATTAATTAATTTTACAATGATTGGCAGATTGTTCTCGTCAATTAACCGCTTTACAATTCGCCCGTTGTCTTTCGTACGTACAATAATATTGAGTTCGACCGGTTTATGCCACAGAGTAATGATTTCCGCCATTGATTTTAAACGCTCTAAAAATGTCTCTTCCAGAATGGACTGGGTGGTTTCTACCAGATAGCAACGATATTTACTGCCTTTTTCAATAATCAAATCCGGGACATAGGCCTTCCAGTATCTGGGAAAATCTTCATAGTCGTTGAGGTATTTTGTATATATCGTGTAATCCCTTTTACTATACCGTCGTACCAAATAACGCAGAAGATTCATCTCGCTATACTTCTGACGGGTCTGTACCAGCGAGCGCCGCATTACACTGATCACCCGGGCATATAAAATATTCAGGTCAAAGGGTTTTGTCACATAATCATCTGCGCCCGAAACGAGACCGCTTATTTGTGATGACGGAGCAGACTGTCCCGTTAACATGATTACTGGAATTTGAGCAGCGATTGGATGGTCTTTAAAACTTTTCAATAAATCCATCCCGCTTTTTCCGGGAAGATTAATATCAAGGATAATTACATCTGGTTCAAACCGAACTATCGTTTCAATTGCTTTTAATCCGTCTCCAAGTGTTTTTACCTCCATTTGGCGTGACGTAAAAAATGCTTCGATCAATTCCCGAATTGCACCGTCGTCATCAATCGCCAGAATTTTTCTCAAAATTACTCTCCACAATTTTTACGAAACAAATATACAGAATATTTGTTTAAAAAGGTAAGTGCTATTTAACAGGCAGAAAACGTGATTCAAATCATTTTTTCATTATTTTCTGAAATATTTGAAAATATATTGAAACTTTTTCCATCTAGAACACATCTAACTAGTAGTTTGAAAATTGAGTGCCATTTTAACAAGCATGTCTATTGGCATCATTATTGTACAAGTAATTACCAGTTTTGCTATTTGAGAATAAGAAAAACTTACAAAATATCCCCTCCCCCTCCCCGGATGTGCCGTAATATCCCTCATAAATCCCCTCATTAACGTTCGGGGAGGGTAACCTCATCTATCCCAAGATAGAATACAAAGGCCGCCTGAATTACTTCAGACGGCCTCTTTTATTTTTGTTTCAATCAATTGGCAATCGGAAAACTTGGCCGGATATCAACCGGTAAATGGCTCAATTGAGCCACATAGTCAGCCATTATCGGTGTCATCACCCGGTATTGTTCAATCAATTTTTTCCCGCGATCATAATCACCATACGCTTCAATCAATAACAATTCTTCAGCAAGACCTTTAATGGCAGCAATCAACTTTGTATCATCCAGGTTCAGTTTACCGTTCTCGTCCTGGTAAAAGGCACCCTTTTCCATAAAATAGTTGAATTGTATGGCGACCCCGCCACCATGAGCTTCGTCTATACCGAAGCGGATTGATCGGTACATACCGCCCAGATAACTCGCAAAAGCTGATTCCTTATTCATTGGAAAAACACCCTTATCCATCAGATACATATAAGTGAATTGACCAAGAACATCGGCTTTGCATTCCTCGATTGTCGGGTAGAGTTCTTTAAGTTCGAGACTAACAGTTGTTTTCGTGCCGTCTTCCTTTGTAATAATGCCAGGACCCAGACCATGGCTGACTTCATGCATCAGCACATGATTGAAATAGGCATCGAAAGATACATGCGCCAGCGGTTCCGGCGCCAGAATCGTATTGACAATCGGAATCCAGCATTTCTCATACTTTGCCTGGGCGACATTTTTCAGCATGACCTTTTTTGACCCCTTTGCCTCACGAACCCGTTCATCATTTGGTAAATTGAAAGCGGTTGTCTGAACGCCCGCTTTTGTATCACCAGCGGAAAATATTTCCTGTACGACCTTTACCGGTGATGAACTGCCACGATTAAAATTCTTAAATTTATCGGGAATTGGTAAAGCGGCTTCCAGTTCATTCAAGTACTTTGCAACCGTCGTCAGTTTTTCGCTCTCGGCATGGTCCACAATACAAATAAACGCTTCATAGGCAGCCTTGTAACTGAAAATCTGATCCTCATAAACTTCATAAGGACCAATCACTACCTCAAAATCACCAGCCAGATCCATCCAGGCCATATCACTTTCATAATAATCATCGGTCATAAAATCCCGGGCCCGGAGCTTGAGATATTTTGCCAATGTCGGATCCTTCGTCAAATCAGCTGCTTCCTTCAATAGACGACTGGCCTCTTCCACCAAATCAGCATATTCTTCGTGATATGGGACTGCAATTAGCTCGCCAGATTTGGCTCTTTTAATAACCGTAAATGTATTACTGAACGCTTCTTTTTGATCCGGATTATTTTCAATGGTTTTTAGGAATTCTTCCTTGGTCATATCCTCCGGATAAAATCCGGCGCCATCCGGTTTTTCTTTCTTGTTAATGAATGGATGGTTCTCTACCAATCGGTTCCAAGGGCCAAACATAACATTGAACAGTTCAAGATAAGGCGCATCATTCGGATCTTCGGATAGCTGTAGTTCTGCCCTGATCGCGGGATTGTCTTTACTAACTTGTAATAAAAACAATTCATCCATGATTTTTGCCGCTTCCAGCAGGCGTGTCAATACCTGAAAATCGCTCGGTTTGAGCCCGGATAAATCCGCGTTCAACTCCACCGGAGCCAGTTTCTCCAGTTCGCCATTTACATAATTTAAATCTGCCTTACTGCGAATCACTCTGTCTCCGCAGCTGAATATCATTAATACGATTGCTAACAATACCACAAGCAAAATCCAACGAGTTTGATTTCGTTTCATCGTCTATTTCTCCTTGATTAAATATTCTCACTTTCTTCCTATTTTATCAACAAGCATTTACCCTGAGTTTTCTGAGAGCCCATTTGGATACTATACAAATAGATTCCTGACGGTAAATAGCGGGAAATCCATGGAACAGTATATTGCCCAGGCCCCTTATTTAACAAGATCATCTTATCGACCTCTTTACCATTAACATTATAAAATGTAAAAGTAATATCGCCACTGTCAATCAATTGAATCTGGAAATTCGATGTATTATTAAAAGGATTTGGATACTGTTTTTCCAAGCAGAAATGGTCTGCACCCTGTCTGTCTGTTTTCTCAATTCCGGAAGATTCGATAAAACGAATTTTCAAATCATCGAAATATATTGTGCCTGATCCTTTATTAGCATCTTTAGTTTCAACAAGATAAATTCTTGTCCACGTAATAGGATAGTTAAGCACAGCGGTGGAATTTACCCAACTTGGTATGGCATCTTCAAGTAATATTTCCACATACTGCCATTCATTTTTCCAATCTATACCAGGACTTGAGTCTGTAAAGTTTACAATAAACTTTTCGCCATCATTATCTTTAAATTCACCACGTAGCCAATGATTGCTGCTATCACCATAAACATAGATTCCTACGGCATCAGGTGTGCCGGAAATTGGTAATAAAATATCCATGTATAACGCACTTGTACCACCGGTTAAAAGATTATATTCCATCTTACCGGATGATGGTTCGGAATAATAGACATCAGTCGATAATGTAAATGTTCCCGTCGCAATTGCAGAAGACACTGTCCAATTGTCAACATCACCAAAATCATCAACTAACACAGTCGTAGCCGCGCCAACTGTGACAGATACCGTATCTGCAACGAACCCATAAGTAGCGATTATTTCCCCTTTACTAATCGTATTTGCACTAAAATATCCTGTTTCCGATATTGTTCCAACTCCCCCCGTGACCGTCCATTCATATTCATCAAGGGATAAATCAATTTTATGACCAAAGTAATCTTGAGCAGTCGCTGATAATTGCTGTTTTTCCCCTACTTCTAAAATTATTGGATCTGGCTCTAACTCAATTTCACCGATTTCGGTAATATGTACTAATACAGAATCTTTAATACTATCAATCATCGTAGATATATAACCGGAGGCGGTATCATTGCCAGCAGTGAATAATCCATTTACATCTATCGTACCAATATTACTATCACAATTCCAATTGATTTGGTCAATTGGGTATGTTACTTTATTATTATATTTATCATAACCATCTGCGGAAAATTGTTTCGTCGTTCCAGGTAATAAAAATACATATCGTTGTTTGATCCATAATTTTGAGAAATCACTGATTGGAGCTGTACTAACAATCATCAGTGCATTTGATACTGATCTTTCTACGCCATCCGATGGACTATTCATAACACTGTTTCGGACTACCATTGCACTGGAGCCGCCACCATCAAAGTTAATTCCGTGATAGACTCCCCTTTCCATCATATAGTCCGCTAATTCATAGAGTGACATGCCGATACTAAAACCTGTCTGTCGTCCATCTACAACAAAAAGATATAATTTGGTTGAGTCTTGTGAAAAACCAATTGCTGTTCGCGGATGACGATCAGATGAAAAGCTGCCACTTGGAACCGTGACCGATCCATTGCGAATCATGGAAGGGCCGCCACCGATTAATTCACGGATTCTCCGTGTCTCCGGTGACAACTTCAGTACCATTTTGATTGTATCACCAACAAACGTAGCTGCGTTGAGAAAATCCCTTGAAACTCCATGGCCGGACAGCACAACGCCATTTGAAGGGATAGTATTATTACCATGTCCGGATTCAAGAATACTATCTTTTGCAACGATTTTAAGATAGACAGTATCGTTAATCATCGGATCATTAACATATTCGGCAATTATTTCGGCACCCCACTCATTTGTACCGGTCTTTGATCCAATATATTTATTGTAAAGAACCAAATAATTAGATTCACGGTCTTCGTTTACTCCATGTATTGCACTGAGAGTATCATCTTTACCCCATACAAATCCTGAATATGAAAAGATTCCTTCAAATGGTTCTTTGTTATCAGTAATCCCAAAGGCTTCTCTAGTGATTGGCAGGCGTAGCAGCTCACCCTGGAGTACTTGTGCATTTATTGGTACTCCTGTGCTAGTATTATAGAAATCACCATTCGTGGCTCCTACTATTTTATGATCATCATAATCATTTCGTTTTGCCATTGATGATGGTTTTTCAAATCCAGCTATATTATCATCCGCTTTTGCCGTCTCTATCTGAATCCATTCGTTTTCTAAATCAACTTGAAGAATGTAAAGGTGCCAAGGTCCCTCTTCAAGATAATCGTGATAATACATGACACCCGGACCAACGGGAATAGTATTAATAATTTCAGCAAAAATGATTGCTGGAAATAATGCTAAGACGAATAAAATATATTTAGTTTTCAAGACTCTTCTCTACCCATATTTGAACTAATTCAATTAATGTATCGACCGCTTCTTCCATAGCCTGTACAGCAATCCACTCCAGTTTACCATGAAAATTATGACCACCGGTAAAAATATTCGGCGTCAGTAAACCCATAAAGCAGAGCCTGGCGCCATCGGTACCACCACGAATTAGTTGCAGCTCCGGCTCGATCCCCGCCCGGCTGACGGCTTCCAGTGCATAATCGATAACCTTAGGATCTTCATCTATTTTCACTTTCATGTTCTGATATGATTCTCTGATTTCCAGTTCAATTTTTGCTTTCGGATAACGGCCAATCATCAGTTCACAAATCTGCTGCAAACGCTCTGCTTTTGCGCTCATCCCAACCTGTTCAAAATCCCGAATCAGGTATTTCACACTGGCTTTTTCAATACCACCCTCAAGTACATACGGATGTAAATATCCTTCCCGTTTTTCCGTCGTTTCCGGTGATGGGTCGGCATTCAACTCCATAATAATATCTGACACGATCTTGATCGCATTGACGAGTTTGTTTTTCGCGTATCCCGGATGCACATTGATGCCGTGAACCGTAAATATCGCCGCTGCAGCATTGAAGGTTTCATTTTCAATCTCGCCTACGGTTTCACCGTCCACTGTATAGGCATAGTCGGCACCGAATTTCTTCACATCGAAGAATTTCGTTCCGGCGCCCACCTCTTCATCCGGTGTAAAACCGATTCGAAGCTTTCCGTGTTTTACATCGGGATGGGAGACCAGATGTTCCAATAGCGTCATAATTTCCGCAATACCGGCCTTGTTATCAGCGCCGAGCAATGTCGTTCCATCAGAAGTAATTATATCATGTCCGATATGATCCTTTAAGGCCGGATTTTCGTCAAAACGTAGCACCTGCTCAGAATTACCCGGCAATACAATATCGCCACCGTCGTAATTTTTATGAATAATGGGGTTAACATTGGCTCCGCTAACTTCAGGCGAAGTATCCACATGGGCAATCAAACCGATTACCGGAACTTTTTTATTTTCCTCCGGATTCAGATTTGAAGGTAAAGTTGCAGTTACATAGCTGTAT
>Ga0265594_1003467_pt1 | contig 10453 bp, 17 predicted proteins | sample saktaG_11_FD_190147 | JGI IMG/M metagenome (GOLD analysis project Ga0265594, IMG submission 190147) | Saline water microbial communities from Sakinaw Lake, British Columbia, Canada - sak_2011_5_24_80m | ecosystem: Environmental > Aquatic > Non-marine Saline and Alkaline > Saline ... | reverse complement strand
GACGATATTTCGACTTATTCTCTGGAGAGTTTTAAAAAATGAAAATAATTTCTTGGATTACAGATCCTCATTTTAACTTTATTTCTGATAAAAAAATGAAATTATTCATTTCTCAACAAATATTGGGGGAATCAAAAAGTTTTTTGGAAGAAACTTTTAAGAGACCAGATTTTTTATTAGTAGGAGGGGATATTGGAGAAGCATCTAATGTAATTCATTATCTTAAGTTACTTGCTGATACAAATATTCAGATAATGTTCGTTACAGGAAATCATTCATATTATGGTTCCTCATATGAAAGAGTTCATAACCGAATTGGTAAAGCAGCATCTGAAGTTTCTAATCTTATTTGGTTAGATAAAGAATCTGTTATTGAATTAACACCTAATGTAGGTCTTATAGGACATAGCTCTTGGGCTGATTGTAGAGAAGGAGATTGGGATGGTTCAAATGTTGATTTAAATGATTATCATTATATTACTGATTTTGCCTCTTTATGTAGAAGTGATATTAAAAAAGTAATGCAAAAATGGGCAGATAAAGCTGCAAATCATATTCAAAAGAACTTAATTATTGCTTTTAATAAATATGAAACTGTATATATGTTAACTCATGTTCCTCCTTGGAAAGAAGCTTCTGTTTATGATGGAAAAATTTCAGATGATATGTGGGCTCCACATTTTGTTTGTAAAATTATGGGAGAAACTATTGAAAAGTTTATGAAAACTTGTAATGGTAAATTAATAGTTCTTTGTGGACATTCTCACGGTAAAAGTTTTTTTAAACCATTGCCTAATATTGATGTTTATACTGGAGAAGCAAAATATGGAAATCCAAAGATAAATATTGTTTTTGAAATTTAGATAAAAAATTTTCATAAAAAAAGCTTGACAACGAAGGAACATTGTGATATAGTATAAGCAGAAGTTGAGGAGATTCTTAAACTATTTAAGTTAAAAAAGGAGAAAAAAATGATAAAAGAAAAGAAGAGCTGGCTTCCAAAAAAGTATGATGTTGTTTACTGTTATAATTCTGACAAAAATTTATAAAAATAAAGAAGATGTTAAAACTTTATGTAAATTAATGAGGTATCAAGAAATCAATAATCAAATTAAAAAAGCAGAAGAAAATATTAAAGAACTTTTAATAGAAAAAGAAAAAATAATGGAGACAATCTCTAGTAATAAGATAGAAAAAGAAGATGATTATGGAAGCTAAAACGATTGCCAGAGCTATTAGGAAAGCGAGTTATTCAACTTGTAATCAAAAGATTGCAGCAGTTGCTTTTGATAAGAAAGGAAGAATTTTAGGAATATCTAAAAATAGGGGAAGGTTTACAAGAAAAGGTGGTGGAATTCACGCTGAAATGGTAATTATGAAAAAATGGGGAAGAAAAATAAAAAAAATAATTATTATTAGAACAAATTTAACTGGAGGTTTGCTCCCAATTCATCCTTGTAAAGTTTGTTCTGCAAAAGCAAAAGAACTAGGAATAAAAATATATAATCTTCAAAAATGTTGTTAAAGAAAAGAGATTAAAAAATGAATGATTTAGATCATGTAAAAGATGCAGTTGATTTTCTTGAGAAAGCTCTTGAAAGTTTAAAATCAACAGTTGGAATTTTGTATAAAGGATACAGAACAGAAGCAGATAAAATTGAAGAAATAATTAAATCTTTAGAAAGGTTTTAAATATAAAATAATTTAAAAAGGAAAATAAAATGAGTAAAAAATGGAAAGAAGTATTTGAAGAATTAAAACTATTTGTGGAAAATAATAATGGATTTCCAGCTGTAAAAGATAATAAAGAATTTTATAATTGGATTAGAAAAAATATTAGATATTATAAAAATGGGAAATTAAAACAAAATAGAATAGATATGTTGGAATCATTGCCAAATTGGGGATGGGAAGGAAGAATGAAGTCTTCTATATTAGAAAAAAGATGGGAAATAAAATTTCAAGAATTAAAAGATTTTGTTATAAAAAACAAAAAGTATCCTTCTCAAAGATCAAAAAACAATGAAGAAAAACAATTATCAATATGGATAATGTCAAATAGAAAATTTAAAAATACAATGAAAGAAGAACGCAAAAACAAACTAGAATCATTACCAAAATGGAAATGGATTGTTTGTGTAAAACCAAGTTGGGAAGACAGTTTTAATAAACTTGTTAATTTTATAAAAGAAAATGAAAAACTTCCTTCTTCAAGTTCTTTAAATTGTATAGAAAAAACTTTAGGATTGTGGTTTTACACTCAAAAAAGAAATTATAAAAAAAATAATTTAAGTCAAGAAAGAGTTAATAAATTAGAATCAATTGTTGAATTAAAATTAGAAAAAATAGAATTTGTTTAATTGATTTTATACAAAAAAGGGAAACAAAATGATTGAATATCAAGTAAAAGTTTGTTAAAGACGGAATACAAATTGGACATATGGGAATGCCAGTTAAAATGTTTAAAATTAGAGAAGACAAAAATACTGAAAAAATCTCTTGACAAAGCAGAAGAAGTATGGTAGGATATAAATGTTGGTGGTGCAGTGGGGATTGAGCGGGAGAAAAAAGAATACGATATAAAATTAAAAGTTCTCTTGGGTTACTTTTAAGGATCGTAGTTCTGAAAGTTTAAAAAGGTTTTTTAAATTTTCTCTCCCGCTCAATAAAAAATTATAAAAAAAGGAGAATTAAAATGCAAAAAACAGTCACAATTAAAAGATTGGAAATTAAAGACATTGATAGCAAAGAAGAATATAAAGCAATACATATTTCTAATGAATATATGGATTATGTTGCTTCTAAAGATGTTTCTGAGGAATTAATTCTTTGTATTGATTCTAACTCTCTTGTTAGAGAATTATGTTCTTTATCAATTGATGTTGGTTCTGAAGAATTAGAACAACTTCTTTTGCAAGCAACTGAAGAAGGAGCAATTGTATGTGGGAAAGAAATGGACGGAGATGAAATTGATAAAATATATTCAAAGTTTTGGGATGATCAAGAATATTAAAAAGAATTGAAGAATATCAACAAGACAAAAAAAAATCTCTTGACAAAGCAAAAAGAGTATGGTAGAATGTCTTTAGAAATTGAGAGAAGAAACAAAAAAAGGAGAAATAAAATGTCTAAAACAAATGTTGAATTAATAAAAAAAGTTTTATGTGCAATGACAGAAAAAGAAAGGGACTCTATATTGCTTGAAGTAAGGGACTCTGTATTGCTTGAAGCAAATGAAAAGATTAAACAACAAAAGAAAAAAAATAATAAAAAATATGGGGAAAAACGATATTATTTAAATGGAGAATTACATAGAATTAATGGTCCAGCTGTTATATGTGTAAATGGAGATAAAGAATGGTATTTAAATGGTAAAAAACACAGAATTGATGGTCCAGCTGTTAAATATGCAAACGGAAATAAATATTGGTATTTAAATGATAAACTACATAGAATTGATGGTCCAGCTTGCGAATATGCAAATGGAAATAAATATTGGTATTTAAATGGTAAATTACATAGAATTGATGGACCTGCTATCAAATATGTAAATGGAGATAAAGGTTGGTTTTTAAATGGTAAATTACATAGAATTGATGGACCAGCTGTTAAATATGCAAGTGGACATAAAGAATGGTGGTTAAATGGTAAAAAAGTAACAGAAAAAGAAGTAATGAATAAAAGTGAAAAAGTATATACAGAAGAAGAATTAAAGAATATGACACTTGAAGAAATATTTAATATTGTTGGTAAAAAAAGTTGAGATTTTTCTTGACAAACATTCTTTTTTGTAGTAGAGTAAAATTAGAAAAAAAGGGGAAGAATAATGGTAAAAGAAAGTGGGCAAAATTTTATAGAAGCTAGAAATAAATCTCTTCCTAAAGAAATTGGATTTTTTTGGGCAAGAGGAAAAGATTTTAAATGGTGCAATTTATTTGTTGAAATTAAAGGGGAAATTCCTTATTTAGAATTTGTAGCTTGGGATTTATTTGAAAACAAATTAATAACAGGAAAAAATCCAAAAATATTGAATGCTGTTTTTGTAAAAAGAATAGAAGAACCTTCAAAGAAAGAAATGGTATTTTTTGAATAAGGAGAAAATATGAAATGTGTATCTTTTAAATTAGATGTAGAACTTGTAGTCCCTGATGATTTCGAAGTTCGAGACTTTGATGATAAGAAAAACGAAGATAAAACACCTTTTTTTTTTCAAGGTAAAGAACTTGATATTTTTTTAAGTTTAGAAGAGTCTTTTAAAATGAAAGATAAAAAATTATCAGGTTTTGTAGATTCGTTTGTAGTGACTCAACCAAAAGTTCGTGATCTTAGGTAACTATTAAAAGAGAGAGAAAAAGTATAAAATAATTTGAAAAACATGTGGGCCATTATCTCAATTGGACTAGAGAATCAGTTTTCTACACTGAAGGTTCCAGGTTCAAATCCTGGATGGCCTACCAAAACATTAGGTTTTGAATAGTTAAAAAAATATTATGAAAAACTATTAAATATAAAATTGATATTGGATCAATAGTTAAAGGTTGGAGGACGGTAAATTATTAAATAATTTTTAAAAAGAAAAGTGGGCGGGTAATTTAACGGTAAAATGGAGTCCCTATAAGGCTTTCATGGAAGGTTCAACTCCTCCTCCGCCTACCAAAAAAAGTTCTTGACAAAGAGTTCGTTTTATGGGAGTATAAAAGAGTTGGTGCAGTGGGAATTGAGTGGGAGAAAAGGAGCTGTAATTTAAAGAAGCAAATTATTTCTTAGGTTAGTGATGTTTCCTAGGTCAGTAATTTGTATCCACCGTTCTTAATAATTATGGCTCTTTTCTCCCGCTCAATATAAAAAAATTTAATGAAATGAAAAAAGTTTTTAAAGAAGAAAAAACAAATTTCTAAAATATCATATAAAAAATTATTTTAATTAGATAAAAGCAATATATGTTCACCTTAATCATAATTGATATGCAAAGAATTTTTAATTCTGCAAATTATGAAGAAGTAATAGAAGGAGTCATAAAAGAAATAGAGTATGCAAAAAAAAAGAATGCTTGGATAATGTTTGTTGAATTTGAAGGTTTTGGAAGAACTAAAAGTAAAATTTTAAAACATGCTAAAGAATATAAAAAGAAAGTTAAAGTTATAAAAAAAGATCAAAATGGTGCTTATGAAATTATTAGTAAAGCAAAAGAAAAAGGGATTCCTATTAAAAACTTAAGAGTATGCGGAGTCTGTACAACTGAGTGCGTTTTTGATACTGTTGTAGGTTTATCTGATGAAATTGATTCTAATATAATAGTCAATATACTTGCTTGTGGAGATGATATAGATTTTCCTCATGGAACTCCTGATCTTGATGGTTTTTCTGATAAAATAAAAGTGATAAACAAACATAGAGTTTTTCATTTAGTTTATATGTCAAGAAAGGAAAGAAAATGTTGATTACTAAATTAATTGCAAAGAATTTTAAGGTTTTAAAAGCTGTTGAAATTGAAGCTAATGGTCCAGGTTCTATTATTATTTCTGGTAAAAATGGAGCAGGAAAAACTTCTGTTTTAGATGCGATTGCTCTTGCAGTTGCTGGAAAGAAATTTGCTAATAGTTTAACAAAACCTATTAGAGAAGGAGAAGAAAAAGCTAGCGTTTCTGTTGAAACAGATAATGGTTTATTCATTACTAGAACTTGGACTCAGAACGGAACTCCTGGAAAACTTATAATTAAAGATAATGAAGATAGAAAATATTCAAGTCCACAAGCTTTTTTAGACAAATTGATAGGTAATTTATCTTTCGATCCATTATCTTTTGCTAATTCTAAACCTGTAGAACAACGAGCAACTCTTTTAAGTATTATTGATTTACCGATAGATTTAGATGATCTTAAAACAAAAAGAGATGATCTTTTTTCTCAAAGAACAGAATCTAATCGGGAAGCAAAAAAGAAGTCAAATCAAATGGAAGAAATGAATGAATTAGTTATGGATCTTCCAAAAGAAGAGATTTCTTCTAAAGATCTTCTGGAGGAATATCAAAAGGCTTTAAATACTAAAAACGAATATCAAAATTTGGAGGAAAAAAATAAACTTTTTTTAAAAGACATAGATTTGGCAAACAGAAAGATACAAAATTTGAAAGATGAAATAAAAGAAATAACACAAGAAATAGAAGAAGAAAAAGAGAATTTAAAACATATAGAGAACGAACAATTGAATATTGATAAAAAATTAGAAGAATATATTTCTCCTAATTTTAATGAAATTCAACAAAGAATTGATGAGGTTGAAGGGACGAACAAACAAATTAGGGAAGCAAAAAAATATGCAGATGATAAAAAAGAACGAGATTTTTTCTTGGAAAAATCTAAAAAGTTAACAGAAGCAATGGAAAAGATTGACAAAGAGAAAGAAGATGCATTAGCAAAAGCAAAGTTTCCAATTAATAAACTTGGTTTTGATGAAGAGGGAATCATATATCAAGGAATTCCATTTCAACAATGTTCTCTTTCTGAAAAGTTAAAGGTGAGTATTGCAATTTCTATGGTTTTGAATCCAGAATTTAAAGTAATTAGAGTAACTGATGCTTCTTTGTTGGATGAAAAAAACATGGAAGTAATTGAAAGAATGGCAAAGAAGAAAGGTTTTCAGGTTTGGCTTGAAGTGGTTGATTCAAGTGGGGATGTTGGGATTTGTATTGAGGATGGTTCAGTAGTTGAGAAAAATTAGTGGTTCTTGCTTTGTAGGACGCTCTAAGAAAGACTTTAATTTAAAAAAGGTAGAATTACTTTGGGCTCTCTTTTTTCCGCAAAAAACTTGAAAAAGTTTTAACAAAGAAAATTGTTTTATGATGAAAAATAAATCTAAAATTGTAATATTTTGTAATGTGAAATTTTGGTATTTAAATGATCAAAAACATAGAATTAATGGTCCAGCTGTTGAATATCCAAGTGGAAGTAAAGAATGGTGGATAAAAGGAAAATTACATAGAGAAGATGGTCCAGCTTGTGAATATGTAAACGGAGATAAATATTGGTTTTTAAATGGTATAGAAGTAAAAGAAGAAGAAGTAATGAATTATAAAATAACAGAAAGAGAATATATAGAATTTGTAATTAGTTTATAAAGAAAATATTATGAAAAATAAACCAGAATTAAAAATTGATAAATACGGAAATAAATATTGGCGTTTAAATGGTTTATTACATAGAATTGATGGTCCAGCTGTTGAATATTTAAACGGGTATAAAGCTTGGTATTTAAATGGCGAAAGACATAGAATTAATGGTCCTGCTATTGAATTTTTAAATGGAGACAAATATTGGTTTTTAAATGGTAAAAAACATAGAATTGATGGTCCAGCTGTTGAATTTACATCTGGATACAAAGCTTGGTTTTTAAATGGAAAACAAGTAAAAGAAAAAGATGTAATAGATTTTAATCCAAAGATAACAGAAAGAGAATATATAGAATTTGTAATGAATCAAATTTAAGAATTGGCGGTTTTCAAGAAAAAAGATTGACACGAAATTCAAAATATGCTACAATGTTTATTGAGTGGGAGAGAGACTCAAAAATCTTAATGAAAGAAGGAAAAGTAAAGTCAGTAACCCACGACTGAAGGTCGTGGGCTTGCAGAAGCCCTTACTGACTAGGAGGCATACTTAGTATGCAGAAGTTATCAAAGAGAAATACATACACACCTACGAATGCTTCTCAAGTTCGTCAGCTCTGTGATCTGACATTAAACATTCCTATGGGTAGGGAAAGTGTGGAAGATTTAAAAACCTTTGATAACAACTCCGAAGAGAATCTACAGCATTCACATAGAGCTGGTTTGAACCCAAAAGTATCAAACATTGTCTATGCAAGTAGGTATGAGGGAGTCAATTCTCCCTCATATCTACAAAATAAAAAATTAGAAAGGAGAATGATCGTAATTCCTCCCACGACTAAAGTCATGGATTTCTTTGCGATAACCGCTCGTGAATCCTTATTGTAGCGTTAATTGTAGCGTTAATTCTAATACTAATTATTTTTCATTTAAATATTCTTTTCAAAAAGAATATGGAGCAGCTATTTTTGGGAAACAGTTTATTATTAAATTAATTTTAGAGTAACTAAAATTAAGAAGTTAAAATTCGTTTAATCTTTCCCATCTGATTAGTTTTGGGTGGGATTTTTTTGCAAAAAATGAAAAAAGTTCTTGACAAGGATCCTTTTTTATGATAAACTCTAAGAACAGAGCAAGGAAAGTAAAAAATAGATTATTATGAAAAAACCTAAATTAAAAATTGTAGAAGGAAATAAATATTGGATTTTAAATGGAAATTTTCATAGAATTTATGGTCCTGCTGTTGAACATGCAAGTGGATATAAAATGTGGTATTTAAATGGTTTATTACATAGAATTGATGGTCCAGCTATTGAATCTGCAAATGGAGAGAAAGAATGGTGGTTAAATGGCAAACAAGTAAAAGCAGAAGATGTAATTAACTATAATATAACAGAAAGAGAATATATAAAATTTGTAATTAATTTATAAAGAGATTTGAATATTTGTTCTGAATTATTTTAAAATATCCCCCTCAATTTGTTTCAGGTGGGATTTTTCTTCCGCAAAAAAACTCAAAATAAAGCTTGACAAAGGCTTCTTTTTATGAGACAATCTCTCCAGAAGGTAGGGGAAAGGACTTCTGAAATGGATGGCTACTCAAAAGAAATTAATAATAAGTTAAAAGAGAAGATTAATGGAAAGGAAGAACCTCCTCCTTTTCCTGTTTTAAATTCAAAGCCAAAATCTTTTAAAATTTGGTATGGTGAAGAAAAAAAACAAAAATATATGGAAGCAAAAAAAGAACTCAAAAGATCATCGGAAGAAACTTCTTCAATTGTTCCTCCTCCTATTCCTGTTCATATCAACAATGAAGGGATTGTTGTAATTCCTGGTTTAAAACCACAAAAATATTATCCAAATCCTTTAGTTCAGATAATAGGATGGTGTTTGCTTTTTATATCTTACCTTATTTTTGATGATTCAGGAATGAGCGAAGATAGTTTGTATTATTTTTGTTTTTGCTTTTTTACTGGTATATGTGTATTGTTGTATTCTTCCCAAAATTGGATTAACCTCGCTTGGATGAGTTTGATAGTTGGGCTGATAAAGAGAAAAAGAAAAGAGAGAAAGAAGAAAAGGAAAGTATAAAAATTATAGTAAAAACAGAATCGAGAGCAAGCGGTTGCACTATTTGGTTTATAGCGTTGATTCTTGCTCCTTTTACGGGTGGTTTGTTTTTGGTATTTGCATTATTTTATGTCATATTGAGATAATGCATTTTTAGAAAAACAAATTATTAGTTTTAAGGTAAATTTCTTTCGCAAAAAAACTCAAGAAATGGTGGATTGAAGACTTGATATAAATCATAAAATATCGTATATTATTTATAGAGAAAAAATATTGAAAAAAGGAGAACAGAATGATGACGAAGCAATGGACACGATTTAAGAAAATTTCCATTTATATTACAGTTTTTATCGCTGGAATGTTGACAATTGATGGTTTACAGTTTTCAATTATAGATTGGGAATCAAAGAAAAAAACATTCATCAGTCAATCTAGTGAAAATGGTGTTTATGAGCTAAAACCCACACCTACTCCTGCTCCTGATCCTACTCCAATAGTTGAGCAAAAAAAAGCAAAAGAAATAGAAGAAAAAAATAGAGAAATTGATGAGGAATTAGAAAGAGAACTTATACATCATAAAATGGCTTCTAGTTTGAAATCAGAAGTTCATATGAGAGTTCTTCAAGAAGGGATAAATAGAGGATGGAATGTTAAAGATACTCCATTACAGAAAAAACAAAAGATTTTTTGGGATACTGCTGTAACTACAGGTTTTGATTATTTTGGAAAAAATGTGTGGATATATTCTTACAAAGGAATCAATGGAATAGGCAAGGCTACAATAAAAGCAAGAATATTCAATGAATATCAACAGGATATCATTGAAATAATTGAAAATATTTAACTAAAATTTTTACAGTTTACTTTCCTTGGAATTTATTCTGAAGAGATCTTTATGTACGGCGGTTTTGTCTTGAAAAAGATAGCTCTTTTTGGATTTACTCTGAGGAGGGTATTTATTTTTGGTACAATGGTCGATTTATCTTGACTTTTGTAAAACGATTTGATAGACTTCTTGCAGAGTCGAGGGAGAATGCTCTTGACTATCATCTGAAAAGGAGAAAGATTGTGAAAAAGTCAAGTATTGTAAAAATACCTGTAGTGAACTACCCCCACCTTAAAGGTGGAGGCTTCTAATTATCATTAAGGAGTCTGGTTCACCAGGACACTAACAGGAGAAAAGTAATACAATGTTAGTAAACGATAGGAAAGAAATTAGGTACCTTGGAATGTCACCTCAGTTTCAAGCTCTACGGATACAGATTAAACAACTTTAT
>Ga0265594_1003466_pt1 | contig 10457 bp, 9 predicted proteins | sample saktaG_11_FD_190147 | JGI IMG/M metagenome (GOLD analysis project Ga0265594, IMG submission 190147) | Saline water microbial communities from Sakinaw Lake, British Columbia, Canada - sak_2011_5_24_80m | ecosystem: Environmental > Aquatic > Non-marine Saline and Alkaline > Saline ... | reverse complement strand
TTTATTTTCAACATTTCGGGTCACAAATGCCGAAATATCCGCGCCCAAACAGGCAACTTCCTTGATCAATCTGCTCGAAAGATACGAATATGATTCTTTGGGCATCATAAACACGGTTTCTATATCAGGATTCAGTTTACGGTTAGTCAGCGCCATCTGAAATTCATATTCAAAATCAGATATCATTCTGAGCCCTCGGATAATTACTTTCGCGGATTTTCTCACGGCTAAGTCCACTACCAACTCGTTAAACACTTCCACTTCAACGTTGCCGAACGTCCGAGTCTCCTCTTTCAGCATCAGCACACGTTCTTCCGCGGTAAAAAGAGGTTCTTTTTCCCGGCTGGAAGCAACAGCAACAAATACCTTGTCGTAAAGTATAGACGCCCTCGCTATGATATCAAGATGCCCATAGGTAACAGGATCAAAAGTTCCCGGATATATTGCTTTTCTTGTCATTTTTTTTTAGAATAGATATTAAAGTTTTGCCGTAAGTCTTTTGTTTACAAATAAAAACATTCCCTTCATCGCTTGGAATGCTTTCATCCCGATGGTGCTCAATAATCACTAAGCCGGAGTGGTTTAATATATCATAATGGTTTACCATAATCAAGGTTTTTTTGACCATATTCGCGCTATAAGGCGGATCGCAGAAAATAAGATCAAATTTTCTGTCTTTACGGCTTAAAAACTCGATAGCTCTATGCATTTGTTTTGTAATTACTTCCGTGAGATTTCCCTCTATACCTAAAATCCGTATATTTTCTCTAATAATTCCGGAAACAACTTTGTCTCTTTCGATAAAAACAACTTCTCTCGCTCCCCGCGAAATAGCTTCTAACCCATAAGCGCCGCTCCCCGCGAAAATATCCAAAACACTCGAATCCGGAACTTTCTCCGCGATAATATTAAAAACAGCCTGGCGAACCCTATCCTTAGTCGGCCTTACCTCTGTAGATTTAGGCCGCGTGATTCTCCTCCCCTTATATTTCCCCGCGATTATTCTCATGATTTTCCATATCTATCGTGCATTAACTAATCCGTAAGGGCGGACACATGGGTCCGCCCCTACGAAGAACAAACGCGCATTTCATAAACCATATCAATTGTTCCATACGTATGATCTCGTAGGGGCGGACCCGCGTGTCCGCCCTTTCCCATCGACATACACGGATAACCAACGTCCATTTTACAGTACCGTATCGATTGTTCCATACGTATGATCTCGTAGGGGCGGACCCGCGTGTCCGCCCTTTCCCATCGACATACACGTTTTTCACCATTCACCATTTAAATCTTTCCCTAATACTGTTTTTCAATTCCATATTACGAACATCTTTTAGTTCGGGGTCATTTTTTACCAAATTAAACGCTTCCTCTCTTGCTTCTTCCATAATGGCAAAATCTTTAACAACGTCCCCGAATCTAAGTTCCGGAAGCCCGCTTTGACGCGTACCCAAAAATTCTCCGGGGCCTCTTATATCAAGATCTTTTTCGGCTATTTCAAATCCGTCATCTGTTTGAACTATCGCCGAAAGCCTTTCAGCCGAAACCTCAGACTCACCCCTGCTCATAAGAATGCAATATGACGCGTGCCGCCCGCGTCCAATACGCCCGCGAAGCTGATGAAGCTGAGCCAGTCCATATTTTTCGGCATGTTCCACCACCATAACGGTAACATTGGGAATATCCACTCCCACTTCTATTACCGTTGTCGCGACAAGAATATCAAATTTTTTATCTCGGAATCCGGCCATTATATCTTTTTTTTCGTCAGGAGCCATTCTTCCGTGAAGCAGAGCTAAACGCATATCGCTAAATATATCTTTTTGGAGATGCTGATGCATTTCCACCGCGGCGCGCGTTTCGGTGATATCTTTCGCGCTGATCTGAGGATACACGATAAACGCCTGCCGGCCTTTTTTTACTTCTTCGCGTATAAACTTATAAACAGCTTCCCTTTTATTTTCATCCAGACAGCACGTGGCGACCGCGGCGCGCGCGGATGGTTTTTCATTAAGAACGGACACATCCATGTCGCCGAAAACCGTAAGAGATAAAGAACGCGGTATCGGAGTCGCCGTCATAACCAGAAGATCCGGCATCACACCTTTACTCCTCAAGGCTTCACGCTGGCGAACACCAAACTTATGCTGTTCATCAATTATTACCAATCCCAATCTGCCGTATTCAACATCCTCCTGAAAAAGAGAGTGCGTACCGATAATAATATCCGATTCACCGAGAGAAATTTCTTTTTTTATTTCGGCTTTCGCCTTAGTCTCTATGCCGCTGATAAGAAGCCGCACGTTTATTCCAAGCGGCATAAAGATCTTACTGAACGTCACATAATGCTGGCGCGCTAAAACTTCCGTAGGCGCCATCACCGCGGTCTGATACTCGCTATCTGAGGCAATAAACGCCGAGCGCATCGCGACAACCGTTTTCCCGCTTCCGACATCACCCTGAAGAAGCCTGTGCATAGGTTTGCTTCCGGCCATATCCCGTTCTATCTCTTTAATACATTTTTTCTGCGCGTCCGTAAAACTGAAAGAAAATAATTTTTCGAAATCCGGAAGTATAACAGAATTTATTTTATGCGCTATCCCTTTTTTTCGTATTTTCCCGCGCTTCATAGCCATCGCGGTTTGTAAAACAAAAAACTCTTCAAAAACCAGGCGTTTATAGGCTCTTTCAAGATTCTCGCCGGAACGCGGGAAATGTATATTTTGTACGGCATACCTAAAATCCACCAGTTTTTTTCTAGCCCTTATCTGTGTAGGCAATAAATCCGCCGCGCTTTTTAAATACGTATCCAGCGCGTTTTTTATGATATTTCTCAAATATTTTTGGTTAAGATTTTCCGTCAGTGAATAGATCGGAACTATCCGGCCTATATTCAGAGAATCTTCAAGTTTCTTATTATCCAGAATCTCAAAAGTCGGATGGGTGATCTGAAGATGTTTCTGAAGTTCGATTTTGCCGTAAAGCGCGACTATTTGCCCGATTTCAAAAAACTTTTTCATAAAAGGCTGATTATACCACACGGCAAACAATTTTCTGCCGGCCGAGGTGATCACCATTTCAACTATACATTTGCCGGTTTTTGCCCTAAAAATCTCTATCCCCGTAATCTTCCCTATCGTCCCCTGAACAAGCCCCGGTCTAAGATCCTTTATCTCGACAATAAGGCTTCGATCTTCATACCGGCGCGGAAGATAATAAAAAAGGTCCCGCACCGTTTCAATCCCTATTTTCCCGAACAAATCCGACTTTCGGGGACCAACTCCCTTTATATACCTGATAGGTACTTTTTCTAAGGTCTTTTTCTCTTGCATAATCCTCTTCGTTATGATAGTATTCAAACTCAATTCAGCGTCCGGACGGGACTTTGTTATTATACGAAGTATGCTCTCCACTGTAAAGGATGAAGATAAAAACGAGAGGTGAGATAAATTATGTCAAAAGAGTGTTTTATTTGCGGAAAAAAACCTGTAAGCGGCAGATCGATCAGCCGCAGAGGTATGGCAAAAAGTAAAGGCGGCGTCGGTCAAAGAATAACCGGCACCACACTGCGCCGTTTCAGCCCTAACCTGCAAGCAACCCATGCTTTAATTGACGGTAAAAAGAAAAAAATTAAAGTCTGCGCGAAATGCCTAAAAGCCGGCAAAGTTCAAAAAATAAACTAATCCGCTATAAATAACAAAATTTTACCGCTGTTTTACCCGTGAGGTGAAACAGCGGTGTTTCTACCCTTCGTGTAAGGCAAAATACCACAAGGGATATCTATATATCCGGCAAGAAATCTTTGGCTAAAAGTTGATATCTTTCTGCTTTAAGAAGCTTCGTGAGAAAATGAGAAAACCTTGTTGAAAGTGTCCCAGAATTCCAATAGATTAAAAAAATAGTTACTGGTTGGCATGTTTATACTGCGAGGTAGATGTCGCGGACGCGTTCGTAGAGTTCGCGGAGGTTTTGGGTTTGGCGGGTCATTTTGGGGAGAATTTTGAAAAGGCGGTTTTGTTTCATGTCGCGGAGTAATTCTATTGTTATTGGTTCGTTTGCGATTGAGTCGTAGAAGGATTTGATTCTTTCTAAGTCAACATTCAATGCGGCCATAAGTGAAAGAGTAATTGATTCAAAAACTGGAAGAATAGATTCTTTACCTGCTCGAGAATCGTCTATGCCCGTTATCCATGCTGTGCCCTTTAGTGAGTCGAATATGTTTGTGTCAATATTTATTTGCCTTCCTACTAAAAAGAGGTTGTTTGTATTGAATACAACGTTTGGATTTTCAGTTAAATTTTCTTTGATTCTTCTCATCAGTGTACCCTCTGAAGCACTGCCTCTTACACAGTGTAGATTTGGAAATAGTTCATCGCCTTTTTCATCGGTCATATTTTCAAGTTGATCGATAACTTTCCAAAGAGCGGCAATATCACCGGCTTGTTCTATCCCGCCTATGTCTGTGTCTATTGCAATCGCAAATTTTATATTAGGGTATTTTTGTAGCAATTGCAGTATATTATGTTTGAAAAGTTCCGCATTGTAGGTAATTTCAATATGTTTTGATGTCGAACAATCAACAAAAATTTCACGCATCAACATTGGGGAAGCATTTTGCGGTCTATGATCTTCTGTGAGCTGAACTACACCGAATCCTTTTTTGTACCAGTCGGGATCATACGCTTCTAATTCAAGAACCTTACTTTCGGGAATATCGGTCCCCACTTCGGATTTCATAACTTTTAACGTCAAAATTGGTGGAAGCCCCAGATCTTTCATGATATCGTCTAACTTAGACTCATAATGATGATAATACGCGCCAACAAAGCGCCGATATAAATACTCCCCCTTAAGTATAAGTAAATCCGATTGAACTAAATCTTTTTTGTCTTTTTCGGGTATTTCTACCCGGGAGTCCCCCTTCGAAAGCCAACCAGCCGAAACATAGCTTAATGACCCTGACGTTAATAAAGTTTTTAAATACCTGCCAAGACTACACTGTTTGTCATTGTCGGACTCTGCTAATCTTTCAAAAGTGCTACACAGGTCTTTTTCGGTTACATCACTAAAATAAGAGGGTGTTTCCTTAACATGTATTATAATTTTTAATTCACACTTTTGCCCTTCTGCATAACGGAAAAGAAAATTTATCAGATTTAAATCATTCAGCAACTCCTGTCCTACGTTGTCCGTAAACCAATCTAACCTTGCTACCCGCTTGTTAACAAATAGTTCGTTTAAAAATTTTATCGTTTTTTCAATCTCATTCACTAAAAGCGATTCGAAGATTTTCGGATTTCCCAAATCTGCCTGATTCCCTACAATGGAATTAATAAATAATGTTTTCAAGATTTCTTTCTCAGCAATCTCTGAGCTCACATCAATTTCCTGTTTTGTACGCATATGTAAAAAATCATTATAGGCCTTATCAACACCAGGGTCTTTGTTGCAAGCAAAAAAATCTATTTTATTTTTCCAATATCCTATAACCGACATAAGCCGATGCTGAAAAAAATGATACGCCAGATCCAAGGGAATATTGTCCCTCCAATTGCGGTATTTTTTCATCTTTTCATTCCAATAACTCGCATCTGGATAATTTTCCGGTAGCAACCCTATCGCTGCTTTTTCAAAATTCTCCACCTCTTTTTGAATCTGATCCAATTTACCGTTAATAATATTTTTTTCGTCATATCCTTCTTTTTGAGAGACTGTCTTTCTTACCACGGTTATCATCTTTAAAAGCATTTGTTTGATTTCCCTGTATGCCTCCATTTCCTTTCCATCACCTGTTTTGTCCCCGGTAGTCAAGGGCTTACCTAATAATTCATCGGGTATAGTTAAACTTTGCGATGTTGTCGGTAAATTAATAAAATCTCTAATATTCTTTTTGAGAGCCTTAACTTCTTCTCTGCCAAATACCGGAACCCGTAACTTAGAAATTACTGTCCTATGCTCATCTCTTCCGTCTTCTTTACCTATACCTTCATCAAGTTCTATCCCTTTTTCTGGTATGTTTTCATGGTATATGTACTGTGCCAGCCGCAAAATTGAGATCTCATGGAGATACTCTATTAATTGAGGCGTTAACCCGGTAAAAGCATCAGTTTCATTCTCTCGTCTAAATCCAACAAGATAATCTTCTTTGCCCTCCACGACAGCATTAAAAAGGTATAAATTATGGAGCAAATATTGTTGTAAATTTAGCAAATTCGTGAATGTCTTCTCAGCTTGTTCGTTGTATTTTGCATCTATCAAATTACGCTTTTCTAAATGTTTGTTTATTGCAAGCTGAAGAGCTTCGCTTACTTTTTCACGCACTGAAAGAATAAGTTCGGCTTTGTCGCCGTCAGGACATTCCTTCTCTGAACCAGGAATTCTATCCGGTAAGCTACTCAATAATTTAACAAGCGACGCTCCATTACCTATCGCACCCGACATGGTCTTTCTAGCAACATCTGTTTGTGCCACGCTTCTACCTGTACCCATATCGTTACTGACCCATGCGGGGGACAGATTTTCATAGGCAAAACTTAACTGCAATTGGCCAATTGAAAAAATGATCGCTAATGCGAATGAAATAATTTTTTTCATAATTGTGTCCATTGTAGCAAAATAAGACCGTTAGGGCAATGAAAATGTTGCTTGCTTTTGTATTCTTAATTTTGAAGGTTTATACCTATTACAGAAAATAATTACCTAAAAGAAGCAGAGATCCCGGCTCCCTTCGACAAGCTCCTCTCAACTTCGCTTCCCTCGGCTTTACTCGGGACAAGTGAGACAGGCAGGACAGGCAAGACCGGGATGGCAATATTGGTATGGTTATATTTTTACGTTTAGCCGCACACCTTGCCATCCCGGGCTTGTTGGCTCATACTACAGGAGCTACTCTGGTAGAGGAATTTTGGAACGAATGTTATAATATAAAGCGTTAGCCACCACCAACCTCGTAGGATAGTGGTTACGATTGGAGCAGAGAGTAAATGGTTTGTAGCAAGTTCAACCTCGTAGGTTGGTAGTGTTCTTTACTACCATCCTACGAGGTTGAACTTGGAGTATTTTGCTGGTCGTTCAAATAATAACCACAGCATAGAGCCAGCCCTGGTGACCCGGGATCGGTTATGTTCTATAAAATGGTCTAAACACACGAACGATACATATCTTTCGTAGTTTAAAATGTGCGATTAATTAACGTAATTGGTATTACTTTCCTACTGAAAGAATGCTTCCGAATATTTTTATAAGTTTATTTTTCACGTGTCTCATTTGTAAGTTCTTTCGTTTTGGTTAAAAATTCTTCGGCAAGTTTTAACATTTCGCCGGAGCCGAGTTCTGACCAGTCGTCGTAATAGTCGGCGTCTTCGCGCAATGCTTTACCTTTCTGTAAGGCTTCAACAAAGTATGCCGGCATTTTTCCGGTATCAACGTAAAGATGTTTTAGAGCGACAATCAAAAAATAATGACTTTTTTCACGGTAGTTTTTTTGATACAGAAGAGCTCGCGCGGAATGAAACATCGCGTAGTAACTTTGTATTGTCGCCCATTTGTATTTCTCTCGGGAAAAACCTTCTTTCCCGTCGGAAAGATCTTTTTCCGCGGTTTTAATTTCTTTTTGAACAAGGGCTTTCCCTTGTGAGAATTCTTTTATTCTCCCCCGTCTCAATCCTTCATCAAAGCTCATTTTCGCTTCTTTCCCATAAAACGATTCCTTGGATCGCTTGTTCGTAAAAGACCGAATCCGTTTTTTTCTTTTCCAAAAGTTCGACATTTGTACAAATAATCGACTGAATCTCTCTTTTGGTTTTTGCTTTTTTAATTTGCTCGATAACCGAACCTTTGCTTCGGCTTACGATTAACAAGTCTATATCGCTATCCGGAGTATTTTCTCCTCTACTGGATGAACCAAATAAAATTATTTTTGAACATATCGGTTTCAACTTTCTGAGCAAACAATTTAAAAGAGTAAGGGTTTCTATTATTTTGAGCTGTTTAACAATAAGATTTGCGCGCCTCAATTGGTAGAAGTATGCTTTTCCTCTTTTGTGACGGGAAATATAATCAGTTTCAACCAAATTCCGCAAAGCATAGTTAACCCCGGATTTACTTAGCCCCGTGGTCCGCTGGATTTCGGTTTCAAGAAAATCTTCCAACGGGTGGGATAAAAGAAAATGTAAAATTTTTTGCGAATTTGTGGATATGAGCACATCTTTTTTATTCATGTTCCTCCCATTATTTTGAACTATTATCCATTATTTTGGGTAGTTTTGTCAAGCGGTATCCCTTCATTAGCGGCGGGAATGACATCGTTTTTTTGAAAGTGCCCGTAATTTGTTACATTATCGGAAAAGACAATCCTCATTTATTATCCTCCTTCCGAACTTGTGGGTAATGGGTAGCGTTTAGACAGAAAACTATCGGCCGGCAGGATATTGCAAGTCTTTAATATTCAGCTGGATGGTATCATATCCGCCCCAACTGTTGATTGACGGCGCGTAGGCGAGATTGATAATGTCACCGGCTGAAGGTTTTGTGATTTTATTTTTCTTAAAAGTAATTGCCTCGCAGGTAAGATTCCCGCACCGAGCTAAGAACTTAAACCCGTTTTTGCCGAGATCCCGAGGTGTATTTTTTACTTCAAGACCTCTCGAACAAAAAACCGGCTCTCTATTGCCGGGACCGTGCGGCATCAACATTTCAATTTCATCTATAAATTTCGGCGTAATATACGAAAATGGAAGATCAAAATCAATTAAAAATTCAAGGCTTTCATTTTCATCCTCAAAACACTCAGGCGCAACCGAATTTATACTTTCCCTAAACGAATCTATTTTTTCTCTTTTTATTCTTATCCCGCAAGCGGCTTTATGCCCGCCGAAACCTATCAAATGTTCTCCCGCGCGGCTTATCGCTTCAAACAAATTAAAACCTTTTATTCCGCGCGCGGAACCTTTCCCCTCTTCCGCGCCGAGCGATATCAAAACTGCCGGCATATTATACGTTTCCGTCAAACGCGAAGCAACTATACCTATAACTCCGGCATGCCACGCCTCATCGGCAAGCACTATAATTTTATCTCTATCGGGATCTATTTCTTTTTCCACTCTCAGAAGCGCCTGCTCTAAGACACCCTTTTCAATATTCTGCCGAAGACGGTTTTCTTTATCAAGGATTTGGGCCAATTGATACGCTTCCTTAGGATCCTTACACATAAGAAGCTTGAGCGCTGTTTCCGCCGTTCCAAGTCGACCCATCGCGTTTATACGCGGAGCTAAAACAAAACCTATATGCCGGGAATTAAGTTTTTCCGGATCAATTCCCGAAACCTCCATTAAAGCCTTGAGGCCCGGTTTCGAGGTTATTCTTAACCGCCTAAGACCCTTTTTTACTAAAACTCGGTTTTCTCCGTTTAAGGGCACAACGTCCGCGACAGTTCCCAAAGCAACCAAGTCAAGATGATCATCCGCCGCGTCTTCCCTGCCTTTCATAAGAGCGCGCGCGAACTTATACGCCACGCCGACACCCGCTAACTGTTCGAAAGGATACTCGCAATCATCCTGATGCGGATTAATCGCGGCAAACGCCGCCGGACGCTTACCTCTTACTTCATGATGATCCGTTATAACAACATCCATTCCTAAATTATTCGCCGCGTCCACTTCCTCGCTTGAATTTATACCGCAATCAACCGTAACAATGAGACTAACACCTTTTTCAGCGAACCTGATTACGGCATTTTTGTCAAGCCCATACCCTTCCTCAAGCCGATTAGGTATAAAAGCTTCAAAATTAGCGCCTAATTTTTCGAACACATCCGCCAAAAGAGCGGTGGAGGTCACTCCATCAACGTCATAATCACCATAAATTAATATTTTTTCTTGTTCTTGAACCGCTTTTTTTACTCTTTCCACCGCACGCGCCATATCCTTCATGATATAAGGATCCGGACATAAAGAAATATCTCCAAAAAGAAACATATTTGCCGCGCCCGGCGTTTGAATTCCCCGATTTATCAAAATTTGAGCGACTACGGACGAGATCCCTAATTCAGAACTCAAAATCTGCTGTAATCGAGAATTTTTCTCGTGTACTTTCCATACTTTTTTGTTATTTGCCATCTCATCTCCGTTTCGTCAACATAAAAAAAAAGCGAAGCCTGACCCACATAGTGAATTTGCTCCGAAAATATAAGCATACAATACGCCCTGCATGTTGTGTGATATTATAGGCTAATTACAAAACATTATCAACCGAAATATTGCTAAAATGTTTCGCCATAACCTCTTACGCACTTTACCCTTGACGTTCCGCTAAAATAAATCTATAATCAAATTCGGTAGTAGGGGCGCCGCTTGCCTGCGCCCGTAATAACATAAAATTATCAACAATCGGTCAAATTATAAAAAATCAATGGGACAACATACCGAATGAATATAATAATATCGAATTGGATC
>Ga0265594_1003463_pt1 | contig 10461 bp, 10 predicted proteins | sample saktaG_11_FD_190147 | JGI IMG/M metagenome (GOLD analysis project Ga0265594, IMG submission 190147) | Saline water microbial communities from Sakinaw Lake, British Columbia, Canada - sak_2011_5_24_80m | ecosystem: Environmental > Aquatic > Non-marine Saline and Alkaline > Saline ... | reverse complement strand
CAATCAGGATAGTTTTTGAGGACTGTAGGTATTCGCCGTCACCGCCAAACACGATGTCTATTCTATTTTCCGGGTATTCTGCCATCAGGTGGAATACTGCCTTTCCCATAGAATCAGTCGTTTCCATGAATTCGTCGCCCGCATAATGGAGAACCAGTTCGTGCCCTGCTACGGGCTGGCCTGCGTGGGTGAGCAATGCCTCGACGACTACCTCATCTTCGTGGACGAATATCCTTTCGTTCGTCGTCGCGTTTATTCTCGTCTGCTTCCAATCGATTCCGCAGAGGCCGCCTATTTCGATTTCTTCGCCAAACAGGTCCGTCAGGGTTATCTCGCAGTCCCTTGAGTCAAGGACTTCGAGGGTGTCCTCGTAGTTGAGGGTGAACTCGATTGTCGTCTCGATGTCTCCCGTATCATTATTCCTTGTTTCCGCCACGGTCGCGAAGAGGTCCGATTCTACGACGTGGGGCAGCCGGTAAGTAGTTATCCTCAAAAGGTTGTATTCCGGGAGATAGAATTCTACGTCGTACGCGTTCCTTGAGAAAACTAGGCTGTTGCCACCGAGCCTGAGGTCAAGTTTGGAGAAGGGTGTGTTTGCCGTGACAGATAGTCTTCCCCTGCTTATCTCCAGTTCGTTCTCCGCGAGTTTTTGGAAGGATAGCTCTGCCGTTGGCTCCAGGGTTGGGACAGCGTATGTTAGCGTATCCTCTATCGTGTCGTCGTAATAATATCTCCCGAGATAATCTTCCTCGCAGTACCATGTCCCATTTATCTCGTAGTCCCTGAGACGGTATTTCTTGCACTCGACTTCAAGGTAGAGTTCGGCGGTGATTTCGAGAGTGTCGTCGGAGTCCGGGATATCGTAGTCCTCTACTGGGTCGTTTCCCTCATAGTCGCCGTTAGCGTATATCCTCAATCGTTCATCCCAATCCACGAGGCGGTATCGCCTGCCGGTGCAGTCATCCCAGTCGTATGTCGAACGGGGGCAGTCAGGATCATAGTCGTATTTCACCAGCACGTTCCCATCCCTAGAGGCAGCGGCCACGCCTGTTTCGGTATCGTATACAGTCTTATCCAATGCGAATATCTTTATCCATGCATCATCGAATGGCATGTCCTCTATTTCTTCCACACCATCAGGGGGATTGTTCATCGAATTGCTTCTTTGAAGGTTGTAGTCCCATACGACCCAGTACGGCGGCGTTCCAATGGTCAGGTTGAGTTCCGGCAGGTCGCCGTAGTCGAATGCCTGTGTTGAGTGTGCGAGCAGAATCAATAGAATAAGGGACTTCGTTTTCATCTTGGAAAGAAGGAAGTTTGGAATCGGTGGTTAGCCGATCCCGTTCACTATCCAGTCCACTATGCTTGGAGCAAGCACAACCAGGATTAATCCCATTATTGCAGCTCCCGCCACCTCCTTGGCCCGGCCGTGGCTTTCGCTTCCCCCGAAGAGGCCGAATATCATCACCAGGCCCGCCCAGGAGAGGGCCAGGACACAGACTGCCGCGGCGATAAACCGTATCAGGTTTATGATGTTCCACAGGAAGTCGTTTATCGCTACCCCCTGGTCCGGGTCGGTTATGTCGCCCAGGTCTGCCGCTACCACTTGTATCAGGAGTGCTGCCACAAGCAAAGCCATCCACGTTTTCCCTCTCATTTTTCACCTCCGATTGGTATATTGTCAGAATGGATGAGATGGTAGTCCCCCTCGCCGTCGGACACGTATATGCCGATGGATACGACCAGTGACTCAGATGAGTCCTTTACCTCGTCAAGGTCGTAGGTCTTTCTTCCGTCCACCTCTCCCACGTTGACTTTGACAAGGGCTTTCCCGGTTTTTCTCTTGGATAGAATTTTCTCCAGTTGTGTTTCGATGGCCTTTTCAACCAGTCGCCCGTAATGGTTTATGAACCATACGTAGGGTTCGCCACCCAATCTTATGAAGATCGCCCGGCGTTTGCCGTACGGGCTGTCAACCGTTATTTTCCTTGAGTCGTCAACCTCGACAACGTATTCTCCGTTCTCCGGCTTCCATACCTTGCGAGTGAATAGTTTGTTGTCCATTGCCTATCTATTCTCTCGCCTGTTGACTTGTGGATCACGTTGGAGTCCGTAGGAAAAATGTAATTTTTCTCACGCTCTCTGAGAATACTTGTTTATTAGCTGAGGGCCCAGTATGTCCTATGAAAGACCCGACACACAATCAGGTGGAAGACTCCGCCAGAAAGGCGATAGAGCGATACCTTGCAAAGAACCGGAAGGCATCCATAAACCAGATATCAGAGGGAACCAGCCTCGCGTGGGCGACCGTCCAGAAACACCTAAGCTATCTTGAATCGATTGGTCGCGCACACGGCGAACGACTGGGAAACTCGATAATATACTTCTTCAACGGCGACGGCAAGTGGCAGAAGAAGGTCCGCCTCAACAGGGACCACATCCTGTTCCTGGACACCTTCGTATCCCAGTTCGGGGAGCCGTTCATTCGGATCAAGGAGGCCCGGAAGAAGGACGGCAGCTGGGAGAACTTCGGCGACGTAATGATAACCAAGGACAAGCTGGGGGAGGTGCGGGAGTTTCTGGAATCGGTCGAAGGAAACATCAATACTTATCGGTAGGACTCTATCGCATTCGACAAGTTGAATCCCGTCGAATGGTTTTGTCCTGGCTTCTCTGGGGGGTGACGGTGATGGACTACAAGATATGCAGCATTATGCTTAAGGCACGGGTAAAGAAGAAGATAAATCTGGAGGATTTCTATCAGAGAATCGTTGGGCACTATTCCGCAGAATACAACCCCGACATCACGAATCGGGTCATCGTGCACCTGGATCAGGCGTCAGTACTATTCTTTACTTCAGGCACCATACAGGTTTACCTGAAAACTCCCGAAAAGAAGGAAGAGACGATAAGGGAAGTTGACCACATGATAAGCCTTATCCATCCGACACTTAAGCCGCCGCGTTCTTTCGAAACACTAAGACGAACTCCCTGAGTCTCTTTTTCCCGTGGAAGAAACCGCGGCAGCCTCCCTTGACATCGTAGAACAGCTTCTCGTCGAGTGTGAATCCCGAGTCAGTCATGTACCTGATTGTCCCATCCGCTTCGCGTTCTCCGACGACCATGATGCATGGAGCATCAGGCTTCAAAACTCGGTACATTCCGCGGTACGTCGGCTTCATTCCCTCGAAGAACTTGTCTTCCCGTTCCCCGTTGATGAACGGCTTCTTGTCTATCTTCCAGCCCATGAAGACGTAGAACAGGTCAAACGGGGCCGAATAGTTGATGTTTGCTATATAAGGGGGTGACGTGATGATGCCGTCGAATAGTCCGTCATCGAATATCATGTTTTTACTGTCCCCCTTTATTGCCATGTTATCCGAAACCAATAGCTCCTGCTTTTTCTTGAGCTCCAGGGCCTTGTCGAATCTACCCCTGAAGTCCTTGTATGCGTTTACTTGTGACGCCTCGATTATTGCGTAGGTCTTTCTTGCCCGAGACAGCGTGTCATTCTGGGCGTAGCTGCACGCCCGCAAGGTGACCGCGTACACGACGAGAGCCAGATTCCTGACCTTCTTGTTCCTGCAGGCGTTGATGGTGTCCCTGAGATGTAACAGGTCTTCGGCGACTTTCGAGTGAAACCAGTACTTCACAGTCTTCAGGTTTATCGAGACATCCATGTGTCCATGACCGTCTTCCGGTTTCATGGATTTGATGGAATCCAGGAGTTTCTCAGCCGCTTCATAGTCCACCCTATTGAGTGGCTGGCACTTTGAGTTTGATATCATCACCGCCATGGGATTGTAGTCCAATCCGATTGCTTTTGTGTTGTTTTCGGCGGCGACCAGGAGGGTTGTCCCAGAGCCGCAGAAGGGGTCGAGTATCAGCTTCTTGCCGCCGCAGTTTTTTCGCATGGCCGCGGGCGGCAGATACTTGTGTATCACGTACCTAGGTATCTCGTCAGGGAACGTGGCGAGATACGGCGAAAAAGAATGAATAGCCGCCCGCCTATGATCCAAAACAATCTTCTGTTCACGAACTTGCATGAACAAAGATAAAGACGGGAAACGACTTGTGGATAAAGCTAGTATATCGTTTCCTGAATTTGAAACCAGTATATAAATAAGTCTTTTTCTTTTCTTTCGTAATCTGGGAATTTCTTTGATATTGCTTTCCAGAAGAATTGACTGTGTCTTTTTTCTTTCAGATGAAGTAGTTCATGATAAATAATATACTCGATTATTTTTTTTGGTAGATATTTCATTAGTGTGTTTAAAGTGAGGTTTTTCTTACTGCTACAGCTCCCCCATTTTGACTTCATCCTTCTAAAATAAATCTTATTTACTGGAAATTTTCCTTCCTCTGAGAACTTATAAGTTGTTGATTTAACAAGTTGTTTGAAATCTTCATCAGTTCTACTCGAAAGTTTTTTCTTTTTTGAGTCCTTAAGTGCTTTTTGAATTAAATTGTTTTTTGTATTAATCCAACTACAATGTTTTTCAATCATTTCTTTAGGATTTTTCTGGTTTTCAGGTAAGACAAGGAGTAGATTGCCTGTTTTGAATTCTAACCTTGGATATCTTATTTTCCTTCTGACTATTGTGTACTCGATGCCTGAGTTATTTGTGTTATTTTCGGCCATAGTTCTTTATCTGCTCTATAAGGTCATAGTACAGCCTATCTAATGCCGCTACCTCTAATTCATGATTTTTCACCAGCCTTCTTACGCATCTCCGTAATTCCCGTTCAATGTTTTTTCTTGCAGTTGGTTGAATATCCCATCCTTGAAAAAGCTGTTTGTTTAAAATCTCAGAGAGTTCTTTTACTTCACCAGTTAGATTCCTGCCTTTGGATACGTGTTTTTCAAGTGTAAGCAACAGTGAGTATTCGAGATTAGTAAATCCTAACTCTTTTTGTCTTTGGGAAAGTTTTTCTATATCTGTGATGACAGCAAGTCCTTCAGTATATACCTTTTCAAAATCCTTGGTTTTTTCCTTCCATAGCTCAAGAATGCGTTCAACCTTTTCTACTAAACTTTCATATATCGGGTTCTTGTGTTTTTCAACGAGGACGAGCCGGTTAAGTGTGAATACAATATTGGCGGCCTTTTCCTCTTTACTTGCTGAGGCATCTTCAAGTTTCTTAAAGTAGTCTTCATCGATTTCTATTGCTGGAAGTTTTTTTTCGAGGTCTTGTATTTCTGTGGATTTGTGGACGTATTTTATGGTCTTTGTCAAGTATTGCCGAACATAGGGTTCATAGCTTGGCTGGCTTCGTAGTACTAGCCGCATGTAGTAGGTGTATATTCCTGAAATCCATTTGTAGTCGTCGAAACGTTCGACTTTTATCTCATCAGGCCCAAGCAGTTCAAATATTTTTCTGAGTGCCTTATGCTTCTCTAAGAATATTTTTCCGGTTTCATTATCTTCTGTAAGTATTTCTACAGCTTTTAGGAGTGTTTTTCTTTCATAATCGTCTTTTGGAATGTCTTTGAAGATTTCCATTAGTTCATCTAGTATCGTTGTGAACTCACTTTTAACGTCGTTTAAGTTGAATATTGTGCCCTCCCAGTCTGTTTTATCATAATTTTCAAATGCTTTTGCGACATTATCAAGTATACCCACATAATCGAGTATTAGGCCTGCTTCTTTCACGCCCTTGTAAGGCCTGTTGGTTCGTGCTATGGCTTGGAGGAGTCTATGTTCCCGCAGGGGTTTATCTAGGTACATCGTCTGTAGCATAGGGGCGTCAAAACCTGTCAGCAGCATGTCCGTAACAATGAGTATTTTCGGGTTCTGTTCTTCGAGGAATTTTTCAACGACCTCTTTTTTGATGTCGTCAGTCTCTTTTCCGTGATAACGTTTGATTATTTCTTCCCTAAATTCAGGTATTGGTGGCTGGTCAACCCGGTCATATGTCATAACGACTTCTGAGCATTCTGGAGGGAGGTATTCGTCTAAGGCTTTTTTGTAGAGTATGCAGGCTTTTCTGCTTGCTGCGACAACCATGGCCTTATACTTGCCGTCTAGGTTTTCATTGAAGTGTTCTGCTATGTCTTTTGCTATTAATTTAATCCGGTCTGGTTGCTCAAGGAATAAGTTAATCGGATTCAGTCTCTTTTTGACTTTTTCTTCTACGTCTTCTCGTATTTCCTCTGGTATCTCCTCAAGCTCTGTATCAAGGAATATTTGCAACAAATCTTTTTTCAGTTGTACCTTGTCCTCGAGGCGTGGCTGGTACACAATTTTTACAGTAAATCCGTCCTTAAGGGATTCTGTTACGAAGTACTTGTCCAGATACTTTTCCTCGGGGGGATAACTGAATTCTTGGTAGGTGTTTTTACCCTTCTTGGCGATGGGGGTGCCTGTAAATCCAAAGAAGAAGGCCTCTTTGAGTATTGCCCGCATCTGGGCTGCGAGTAGCCCATATTGGGTTCTGTGTCCTTCGTCTAGGAATGCAATAATGTTTTTCCTTGTTAGTATGGTGTCTTGTGTCTTTGATTGTTCTATCAGTTCCTGGTGTAGTTGTTGTAGTTCTTCGGTCCTGAATTTGTGTATTAGGGTTAGGAATATGCCTCGTTTACCTTTTCCTTCATCATGCCGGAGCATCTTTCTTAGTTCAGGTATTGTGCCTATGATTTCTGGTTCTGTTATATCCAGGGCTGCGAATTCCTTGTATAATTGTTCTTCCAGGTCGATGCGGTCAACAATAAAGAATATCGTCGGATTTTCTAGTGTTTCACTGTGATACAGTTTGTTTGCCGCGAAAATCATGGTCAGGGTTTTTCCTGAACCCTGCCAATGCCATACAAGACCTTTGTTCTTGTCTGTCTCCCCCCTGAAATTTCCGTGTACTCGATTTACGATTTTTTCTGCTGCACGGTATTGCATGTATCGTGTGATTACCTTGGTTTGTTCTCCCATGTCTATGCGATGGAATAAGTAGTTCTGTATAATGTCAAGTAGTGTTGTTGGGGTGAGGAGTTCCAGGGTTGCATCCACATCATCGTTGATTCCTTGTTCCCTCCATCTGTGGGTTTTTACTTCTCTTTGCCATGGGACTATGGGGAAGTATCTTGCTGTTTGTTCTGCCGCTACTCCTAGTTGAACATATTTGAAGAGGTCTGGTATCAGGTTTTCATAGTCTTTGATTTGCTGGTAGGCGTGGTACCAGCTTTCGCTGAAGCTTGCGGGATTTTTGAGTTCTATGTCTGCTAGTGGTATGCCATTTACATAGAGCATTACGTCGGTTCGGATAGTGTCTTTCCCTACATATGTGGCCTGTCTTGTAACGATGTATTCGTTTTTCTCGAGGTTTTCGTAGTCTATGAGCTTGATTTTGGCGAGGGTTTTGTCTTTCACTAGCTTGATGGTTATCCCGTATTTCAGGTAGTTTAGGGTTTTTTTGTTTCCTTCGCTTCCAGTGCCTGTGAATTTGAGGGTGTTGACTATGTTTTTCACGTCCTCGTCTGTTAATCCATCCTGATTTAGTTGCCGTATTTTCCGGGTGAGATCCTGGACTAGTAAGGGTTCGTTGAGGCTTTCCCGCTGGAGTTCGTCAGCCGGCACGTACTTCCAGCCTTTCTCCTGAAGCTTCTCAACCACATAATCTTCCAACATCTTCTCATTAAACTTAGCCATGGTTATTACCCGCCAACATTTACACGCTTTCTACCTGTCAACAGGTCGTTCATTAAACCTAGTTTAATCCGTTCAAGTCTTGATTTACGTTCACGCTCAAGATCGGACTTCCGATCAACTGTAGATAGGATTTCTGATATCCTCTTTTGTTCTTCTAACATTGGTTTAGCAATTGTTACATTCATTACATCCTTGTCAGAAACTGCGGGATAAGTTGCTCCCTTCATTTTTACCTTGATTTTTGTAAGGAATTGGGGTGTAAGCACGTTATGGTATATCCATTCAGTTGTAGTCTCACTAGTATTTGCCCGTATAACACAGAATCCTGTTGAACATACCTCGCCATTTAGCGATGAAGGCACTATTGCAATATTCTTTAGATAAGGCCTAGTAGTAGCAAAGAGTATGTCTCCTGTCTGGATTACTTTTCGAGCTCTGGATGGGGCGTTTTGTCCCGTTATCGTGTTCCAACTAACAATGGAGAAGGCAATATTGTCGATGCTTGAAATATCAACATATTGGAATTCTTTGTCCTTTGCTTTTCTTGGATCAGTCAAATGAGTCCGGAGACTGATATCCTTAAGTTGTACTACATCCCATTTTTTAGGTATTTCCCCTACTGGGCTGTCTATGAATTCCGTGTGTCCTATCCCCTCTGTCAGGAGCTTCTGCATCAAGCCCTGTTTAAGCCTCTCCGTACCATTGATAACCTCGTCCGCACGCTGGATAGCGTTGTCAATAGTAGACAAAACCTCAGCAATACGTTTCTGCTCTGGTAATGGGGGACAAGTAACACTTAAGTTAACCATGTCTCTCTGAAAGATGTGGGGGATTGAACTACCTGAATTCTTTTGATATAAAAACAATTTAAAATCACTTCCTTGTAGAAAATAGAATAGATATCGAGAGTTTATTGTTTCCTTATTACTTCTTAAAAGCATCATTGTGCTATTAATTGTTGCTTTCCCGGGAAGTTTATCAATGTATGAGACTTGACCTATCGTCCCATCTTTTGACATAACGATATCGTCTTTTTGTAATTGTATTTCAGGAGATTCTTCGTACCTAAACTCTGAGATATGATCACAAAGCCTCCAATCTACTCCGTATAAAGTTAAATGTTTATTTGCAATTAGGCATGCTCCTTCTGACGTGTACTCAGATGCTTTTAGACCTCTCCAGCCTATCCTTGCCTTGATATAACAATGTTCTCCTAAAGGTACACTCTCCCAGTCTTCGGGTATTGTTTCTTTCATTTTACGAATTTTGCGGGTGTGGCTTCGGCTATATGGTCACGGTCTAATGATCGCCAGTATTTGAGGGCGATTACTTTAATGAAGTCGTGGACTGCTTGTTTTCTATTCTCCTCGGGGAATAGTACTTGTTGATTTGCTTCGTCTATGTCAAATGAAAGCACCTCCGGTATCTCTGTCTTCAACTGCTTCATTGTTTCAAAGTCCACATCCCCCATGTGTTCACGGACTAATGGATTCATTAGCATCCGTTGTACCTGTCGGTCTTCCTGGACCAGAGAAAGGATGTCATCCCTGTTGGGGTGTGCATCAAGGAGAGTGCATGTTTCAAGCAATTCGACTGATTCTCGTTTTTGTTGCTCGTATATGTCGAATATCGTATTGAAGGCCCACTTTTGTTTTATTACGCCCTCGGCAGTATCCCCAGAGAGATGGAAAACCAGGTCAGAGTATTTATCGACTCTAACGCCCTTTTCCTCTTTTATGTCACTAAAGCTACTGTCATCCAAAAATAATGCGTAAACACCGGTTTTATCAAGGAGGTTACCAGACGTTATACGCCTGACAGTACCGACAATTCCATCATTTTGCTGTATGTAAACCATGAATGCTATAAGGTGCGTTTTGATTTTTGCTATGTCATCAATTTCTTGACAATCAAGGGCGAATGCCTTATCATTAAACTCACTCCAGTTGTCAATATCATTTAGGTCTACGTGTTCATAGTCGTGGTCTTCAGCAGTGTTATAATCATTTACTTGTCTCCCGCTCACTCCAACCACATTATCCAACAACCACGTTTTCAGCTCATTTGATACCCTCTGCTGTATGTTGGCTCTGTAGAAAATGTAGCGTGTTACCTTGTTCTGGCGATATTTTCTTACAAAAACTAGCTGTGCTCTTGCACCATCCCCGACCTCTGGAAAATTCACTGTTTTAACCAACTTAATCACCTGTTATTAGTATCCTCCTATCCAGTTTTTTCACGTCACATGTCACTTCTCCTCGCAATTCTTTCTTAGAGAGGAGGTAGTATTTATTGTCTCCCATCGTCACTTCAAGAATATTAAATCCAAATAGGGGTTTTAGTAGTGGATTAACATAAAAGAGTGAAGTCCCAACATAAAGGTATGCAAAAAACATCACCATCAGGGCCCAGGATAACAATTGTCGGACTCCTGAAACATCAATTAAGAGTAGAACAACATATGATGCCAGAAAATTGATGTACTCTGAGTTCTTTATATCATTAACTTTAATTTTTTCTGTGCTTGGAACGATTTTAGATATCCTATGGAGTAAGTTCCATATGACTCCATAACCCAATATTATCAGGAGGCAGACTATCGATATCACCAACCCAGGATCTTGTATGTTCTCAATGCTTAGGAGAACAAAAAGTGGCAAATATGCAAAGTAAAACATAATTAATTTTGAAAACTTATTTAGCATCTTAGTCTATCTCCTCCAAGTATCCCTCGATTTTTTCATCGATGCTCTTGAGTGTTTCCTCTGTTTTCTTGAGTTTCTGCCACTCCTCACCTATGTCTATGTCTTCTATTTCTTGT
>Ga0265594_1003462_pt1 | contig 10463 bp, 7 predicted proteins | sample saktaG_11_FD_190147 | JGI IMG/M metagenome (GOLD analysis project Ga0265594, IMG submission 190147) | Saline water microbial communities from Sakinaw Lake, British Columbia, Canada - sak_2011_5_24_80m | ecosystem: Environmental > Aquatic > Non-marine Saline and Alkaline > Saline ... | reverse complement strand
GATTGTAATACAGAGCCATAATATTTTTTTGAAATTCGCACTGTCCTTGCCGCGAAACGGCAAGGACAAATTGTCAAATTGTCAAACTAATCCTTGACGCACCGCACCGAAAAACCGTACGCCCGATCATTCGTGCGCGCGGGGTTCACTCCTCCCGAATCGAAGTACAGGCACGAAGCACCCGTCCCGCTCGGACTGCCCGACCAGAAGTAGCCGATGCTGCCCTGACTGTACAGCGAGGCATCGGCGCGAGCGCGGTAGCCGGCTAGCGACAATTTAAGCGTTGAATTGAACGCGCCATCGCTGGTTTGCGGCGAAAAATATCCGACCACCGTCGCCCATTCCGACTGTGTCGGCACATGCCAGCCGGACGGACACGGATTATTGGATCCGCCGTTCTCGCCCGCCCAAAGAGTGGCTTCGTTCGGGCTTTGCGGGACGCGCCAATCGTAAGGCGAGCTGGATTCTTTGATGAAATTCGCGTGGCCGGGAATATCGCTGGTGGCATTGGTGGTTGTTGTTCCGCTACTGGAAATTTGGTGTCCGTCTGTCGGCCTGCCCCATTGGTAGTAGTATCCGTAAGAAGCGGAGTCGCTCGAGGATGTGGCTACTTGCGCCGCGCCGAGATTGCGATCCAGCCAGCACTCGCCATCGGGACCGACCACGGTGCCGTAAGTTAATCCGCCCGCGCCTTCGACGGTGAAACCACCTCCGCAAGCGGCAATCTGAAGCTTGCCGTCCAATACCGTTGCATTGCCAATGCTGGCGATTTTGCCTTGAGTGTCGTAACTATCCGATGCCATGATGTTATTCGCCACAATCTTGAATTTGGCATCCGCAAGCGAACTCGTGCCAATACCCACATTGCCGTCTTGGCCAATGGTCAATTGGGTGGAACCCCCCACACCCACATAGAGCTTGTTGTTTTCGGCATCGTAGGAGAGCGTGCTTTCGTCGTCGGTAGAGGCCCCAAGATGCAGAGTCTCCCCTCCAAGATAAAGATCTTTCCAGCGGTGGGTATTGTCTCCAATGTCAATGGAATCATTGGAGCCGGGCAGAAGGCTGGCATTAATGGCAACGCTTGCCAAATTGGAGAGCGCGGTGTCGGCTCCGCCTCCGCCGGCCGTTTCCCAGCTGATGGTGCCGGCGGTGTTGGTTAAAATCTTTGTACCACTGGCAGAGGTAATCGCGCTTAACGTATCCGCTGAATTGGCGGCAACAATTGAGCCGGCGGCAATGGTGGAAAGGCCCGTGCCGCCGCTGGTAACAGCCAGGGTTGAACTCAATCCTCCTGCCGTGCCGGTGATGTTAGAATCGGTGAAGGCAAATGTCTTTCTGCTGGCGCTGGGAGTGAAATATAAATTTGTTCCGGCAAATTCCATGGCCCCGGCTTCCGGACTGGTAAGGTTGGTGCCACTGGTGAATTTCAAGGGCGCGGTGCTTGCGTCCGCGGTACCGGCCTTCAGATGGAGTGTCGCGGTGGGAGACGTGGTGCCAATACCCACGTTACCCGAGTTATCAATCATAAATTTTGGCGCGCCGCTCTTTTGGATATCCGCCAGCCACCCCGCGCCAGATTGGTTAATCGTTAATGCGGTTGACGCGCCGCTGTATGCCGCCGACAATGTGGTGAACGCGCCGGTATTGGGCGTAGTGGAGCCGATGGTTCCGGGAACCGTCCACGTGTAGCCGCCCAGTTCCTGCGCTTGGAAAGCCGCGGGAACCGCGCCGATTATTTTGCGCGGAGTCATGGGGTCGTCGCTTTCCACTTGCACGCTCAAATAGATTGTCTGGTTAAAATCAATGCCCGATAAGCTTTCATATGTTCCCAGCATCACGGAAAACAGGCCGTTTGAAATTGCAACCTTTGACCGGCCGCTTTCTCCATCCCAGCTTTCGGTCCACAGCAAATTCCCGCTAGTGAGCGCGTCATAGAATTTAAAAATTATCGTATAATCGCCGTCGGGCGCCGGAACGTTGCTGTTATCGGTGAGCTTGCCCTGATAATTTATTTGAGGATTGAAAGAGGCACCGGCCAAACCAAAACCAGCCAGGATAACAATGGCAGCGGTAGCGGTTATTAATTTTTGGGATAGCCGGCAAAACAACATGTTGAAAATTACAAATTACAAATAACAAACAAACCACAAATTACAAACATATTGCAACACACACACCAAGTTTATGCGACGGCAAGCACATATCTTTATTTTTTGGTTTTCGCTGTTATTGATGAAAGGATATTCCTTATTTCACGCACTTCTTTTGACAAGTCGGCAATATTCTTTTAAAAGGGGACTTTCTTCCATTATTAATTCCAGTCAATAGCTCGTTTCCTTCGCCTCTTTACGGGAGATTCTCAACCGATATGCAAAATCATTCTTTCCCAATGATTCATTCGCTTCCCGATAATTCGCGCCAATTGATCCTGACGAACGAATTATTTGTTTTATCAGTTCTGTATTTATCGTATTTGTTTTGATTTTTTGCAAAGTTGAATTATTTTTCTTGCGAAGATTAACGTTCTATCTTCTAAATTCTGATAATTTTTGCTTTTGTGTCCCATTTATTGTTTTTATTGTTTGTTCAATCTGATTTGTTTGTAATTTGTTCGCTGTGATTTGTTTGTAATTTGTGATTTGTGATTTGTGATTTTTTGCGCTTTTTTTTAACCGCATGATATATTTTCCAGCTCATAAAAACAGTGAATAAAATAATTGATATATATATGATTGGGGGCAATTTTTTAATAACCGCGTATTCAATAATTTTGGTTTTGGGCACGGTTTGCGTTTTAAACACTCGCAAACCGGCGCCGATTTTTTTTAACATTTGGTTTTTATAATCAAGAATCGTGATGCAAAAATCATAATCGCCAATGTCCGGCGGCACCAGCGCCGCTTCATAGGCGGTTTTTTCTTTGTTTATCCTCAATAAAAATGAAAAAACTTCATCATTCCGCCCGAGCGTCACCATTATCGTTTTTAAAACCTCGGGCACGGATTCATACGGTATGGAGATTTTAAACGGCTGAAAACGATCCACGGATATTTGATTGTCTTTTGGAATAATTTTTTCGCCGTTTTGGATAAATTCAAAATGAGTCAAATCAAGATTTTCAATCTCATCCGGCACAATCCGGGCTTTTGGAATTTCAATGACCGCGTCCGCCTTGCCGGGTATCGCCGCGGCAAGCGCGCCCGAAGATTGATTGCCCAGATCATCATAAGCAAACGCCGCGTAATAATATGTTTTCCCGTTGGCCAAACCCGAATTCGTAAAGAATTCGCCCGGACCGTCATAAACAGCAATTCCGTCCTGCGAATTTTGGGGATAAAAATCTTCCCGACGCATAATCCGGATTTTTACAAAATCATCATCCGGCGGATTTTCCCAATAAAGAAACACTTGTCTATCTCCGGCCTCCGCGAAAAATCCACTGATGTTTGCCGGAGCGGTGGTATCCAAAACAATACTTGCAAAAACCGATTTTGAAGAAACTCCACTCAAGTTTTTAAACCTCGCCCAAACGGTTTTTTGCCCGTCGCCGGCCTCCAGCTGCCATAATTTGAATTTGTCAAACGGCTCCCAATCCGCGTTGCCAAAACCACGCCGGTTGCTTGTCTGCATCTGAAAAGCTCCTTGGACATTAAACAAAATTCCCGCTTCGCGCGTTCCGGTTTTAGCCGCGCCTCCGTTGATAATCATCGCCGGATTTCCCAAAATCAATGGGAAGAACGATCCGGTCGCGCCCGGAGACGGCACTTGCCCAATGGTTTCCTGTGTTTCTTCAAAAACACGAGCGCGAACATCAACATTACCCAGACCGTCGGTATCAGCAAAAATCAAAGCCGGCAACCAAATTAAAAACGCCAAAATTGCCGCGATTGCTATGCTTTTTTCTCCCCCTGTTGCCATTCTTTTTAAATGTTCAATTTAATACGTTACCGATTTGTCTATTTTTTGCGATTCATTTCTTTCAATGCCCGTTTTACAATCCAATTATTGTATCCTCTGATCGCGGCAATCGCCAAAAATATTAAAATTCCGGCGGCAACTGCCAGCACCAACATCAAATGCCAGGGAAACACCCAAAACACCGCGCTGGCACGCGCGATTTGCCCCTGTGTGCCGTAAGCAAAAACCAAATCGGCCCTATACCGCCCCAAAGCGAAATTGGCAATCTCATTGTTCGCTTTTTGCAAAAAATTATTGTTTTCGCTTTCCATCGGGCCGCGCGTCCAAACCGCGTCCAAATGCCGCCGGGTATCGGGCAAAACATTCTTGCCGCCCGTTACTTCTTCTCGATTGAATAAAATGCTATCGGCGGTTTGGCCAAAAAAATTCGTGATCGTAATTTCTCCCTGGGGTTTCAAGTGAACAGTTCCGGAATTTTCAAACAACAATGAAAACTCCACCGGCAGACGATCATAAAACATCTTTGGGTTTTTTAGTCCGAATTCAACGATTCGGCCCGATTCGTTAATATCTCCGGAAACCGTCAACAAAACAAGCGCGCCCAATTTACCCGCCAATCCCACTGCTGATCCCTGTGTTTGCGGCGCTTGAGTGGCAAAAAATACCGCCGCGTAGTGGCCGCCCGGATCCGCGTTTTGGGGAATATTGATCGCGAATGATACCGTTTTATGCTCCAAAGGCATCACCGTAATCGGCCCGGATTCAATTTCAATCCATGACGACAAACCGATATTTTCTCCAACTGGCGGCAAAAATTCCGGCGATCCTTCTTCACCTTCTTTGGCGGTAAAATCCGCCGCGGAAGTATACAGATCCACCGGACTGCCGGTTTCGTTGAATATTTTGATCGTTTGCGTTAAAACATTCCCCGGATCACCGCCAAACTCAAAAATAGACGGCGAAACAGTCATTGCTAAAACATTGAACGCCGGCAAAAATCCCCCCGCTGCAAGTATCGCGGCAAATAAAATCTTTTTCATTTTTTTAATTGGCGGATTCCGCGCCTAATGATTAAAACTTTCCGGTGGCAATCAAAGTCAATGTCGTAGCGTATGCCCCTGATTCGGTCGCTCCCGCAATATTGGCAATGAAAGATGCCGTGAAAGTCGTGGTATTTGACGGCCCGGAAGCGGACGCAATCGTGTCGCCGCTTTGAAACGCGAAGCTGTCCGCCGTTGCATATTCTCCGGCGGCCGCGCCTGAACCACCCGAAGCCTCGGAACCGACATCAGGAGTGGCATTGTCTTTTAAATTAAGTCCGAATTGCTCGCTATCGGTTGAAGAGGTGGTTTTTGATCCGCCGATCGCGGTGATTGTGTCGGAATCGCCGTTAGTTAGAGTGCTTCCGGAAATATCCGCGACATATCCCGATCCCGCGTTAGTTGCCACGGTAAAGGTTGCGGTATCCGAACCCGTGGACACGTTGGTGAGCGTTCCCAAATCCACCGCCGCGTCAGTAATTGCAAAAGTCAAAAACGGATTCACTGCCGCGGTTACCGAAACCGCGTCGCTGGAAATAATATCCACCGCGATTGATTTGCTGTCAATCGTAGCATCGCCCGAAGTTAATGTTGAGATCGTAATCATGCCATCGGTCGCGGCCAAGCCGGTGCCGATATTGCTTCCGGAAAGCTTTACCCCATGCATTGTTCCAACCGATAAATCCGTAACTCCGGTAATGATGATCACATCATCCGATTGGGTGCAAGACGCCGACAAACTGCCGGGCAATTCCGTTGCCGATTCTTTGGTAGCATCCGCGGCCACGGTTACCGTGGTGGCATTACGACACCATTTTGTATCATCATTGGTACTGTCGGTGGGAAACTCGATTTGTATCTTGGCTTCGGTATCGGTAGTGGACGGCTTCAAAAGTATTATCATCTCAACGCCCGAACTTTGATCAGGATCCAAGGTGTTCAGATACACGCGGGCATCGGCCAAGCTTCCGGCAAAAACACGGGTTTGCGCCGGTAGCAACAATCCTATCATGACCGCAACCATAAAAATCGCGGTTAATTTTTTAATGATTTTTATTTTTTTCATATTTTTCGTAAATATTGCTTAACCAATTGCAAACATAATTTTTTATTTTTTGCTCGTCGACTCAAACAATAAAAATTGGTCCGTTTGTATTTTTGCTGTCGCAATATTTATTTTTATTTATTTCTTACTGCCTGTTTCTATTAATTTTTTATTTTCATATTTTTATCTATTATTTTATTCTGTCTGTTGAATTAGAATTTGGCAGTGGCGATCAGCGTGAGATTCGTTCTGTAATTTCCGGCGGCAGTGGCATTGCTCATGTTCCCCAGATAAGAAATTATAAAATCCGTATTTTGCGAATAAATATCGGCGGAAGCAATTGTATCGCCGGAAACATATTTGAATTGATTGGCCGTGTCATAATCAGACGCGGCAACTCCCCGGCCTCCCGAAGGATTCGCGCCAACACTCGGATTGGAATTGGCAACCAAATTGATTCCGAACTGTTCCGTTCCGGGCGACGACGCAGTCTGACCGGTTAAAGCGTCAATGTCATGCCCGCCGACATTCAAGGTTAGGGTATCACCGCTGATGCACACGACATAACCGCCAACCGCGTTGGTGGAAACGGAAAAAGAAGTGGTATCCGTTGATGCGCCGATAATACTCAATATCCCCAAATCAGCCGTGTTGTCGCTGATAACAAACGCCAGCCCGGGCGGATAATCCCACATTGCTTGATAACCCGCCGACATTTTATAACTTATACTGCTGGAAATTCCGGTGGCAATTTCACCTGCGGTGTTTTCATTTCTATAATTTCCCGAAGCTTGTTTGCCGCCGCCAATATTGATTGAATCAACGTTAATCCGGTAATTTTGGCTGGACATCACATGCGCCCGGCAAGGAAACATCCCCGTCATGATTGCCGCCATGATCATAATTTTAAATATTGTTTTCATTTTTCTTCAAATCAATTTTCAACGCAAGAAATAATTTTAAAAAATTATTTGCCGTTAACCGGCACCATCATATACATGTATCCGCCTCCATCTCTATCTTTAAATCGCGGTGTAATAATTCCGGAATTTTCATCAGTCGGATCAATGGTTATTTCGTCAGAGAATGATTCCTGAATTTTTGCTTTTATCAACTCTTCATCTCCATCTCCGGAAAGCGGCACCACCACCATTCCTCGCCCGGCTGTCTCGGCGTCATTCTTAATCGACAAACCAAACTCGGCGCGAAATTCGTCCATTCTTTGCCACGCGTCGCCCAGCAAATTGCCCTCCAAAACATCGGCGCTGTTTTGCAAAACGGTTTTGTCAATCGCGGGCAATTCGGTTTCCGAGATTTTAACAATTTCGGTTTTACCGCGAAATAAAAAATTAAAAATTCCGGCAAAATTCCGGCGCCAAACCCCGGAAAAAAAATCTTTTGTTTTCTGAACGGCTTGCTCCAGCGACGCAAAAAGATTTTTGCTTCGCGTGCCAAAATCCGAAAACCGGATCATTTCCTGCGGCATGGCAACACGCGAAATTCCGGCAACAAATCCGGCGGTTAAAATCTCTTCTTGAGAAAAAAGCATAACGCTCATTAAAACAATGGAAAAAATTATAAAACAGGCAAAAGCCGCAAACCGGTTCGTTGGCAATGATAGCGCAAAATGTTGTGATGACGATTTAGCCGGCAAATTTTTAGGCGGTATTTTTTGCGCCACGTTCTTTGGAGCAGGTTTCCCTGACACCGGAACTTCGGCAATAAGCATTGGAGCTCTATCTTGCGTTGAGTGTGTTTTCTTTTTCATGACTCTTTGCGAATAGTTTTGCAGCCATTCTTGTGTTGTTACCCAATTCCGCCCGATTTTTACGGCCTTCAAATACCCCTTGCATGCCAGCAAATTCAAATACTCCTGCGAATGGCCGCAGGTTAAAGCCGCGTCTCTCAAAGATATAAAATCAGCGGATTTTGCCTCCATACATATATTATCGGATAACCGATACTATTTTGCAAGCGCTCTATCAATGTATGGGCAAAATGAGTAAAAAATTTTTAATAAGTCTGTTGCCGAATATGTTACGCAATACTATTCGTAAAATTGAATAAAAAAACCATACGAAAAATCTGTAAAAATTAGAAAATTTTTACAGATAGTTAGTTGAATCAAAAACCAAAATTTCCGGATATCCGATACTCAACAAACATATAAATTTTTCTGATCTTACATCAGCTTGCGACAATCAAAATTTATTCGGTGATTACGCGCAAAACCTCTTCAATTGACGTTTTGCCAAGTGCGGCCTTAATGAACCCGTCTTCAAACATTGTGATCATTCCTTCTTTTATCGCAAGCTCTTGCACCGCGTCGGCCGTTGCGTTTTTAACAATCAAATCCTTGATTTTGGGAGTTATTTGCAAAACCTCATGAATGCCAATCCTACCCTTATAGCCATCGGGCGATTCTTTTGACAAGCGCGGACGCCAAAAGGGAATCGTTTTCCATGTCGCTTGCGGTGGCACCGCCTCTTCTTCTTTCAGAATTTTCAAAATTTTAACCGTATCGCAATAATTTTTCATATGCTCCACATCAATGTCTTTTAGACGATATTCTTCGCGGGAATCAGCCAAGCAGCGAATCAAGCGCTGGGCAATGATCACATCAATCGTGGACGCAATTAAAAACGGTTCGGCTTTCATATCAATCAAACGCGGGATAGCGCCGGCGGCGGTGTTGGTATGCAAAGTGGAAAGCACCAGATGACCGGTAAGCGCCGCGTTAATCGCCAGCGCCGCGGTTTCGTTGTCGCGAATCTCACCCACCATAATAATATTGGGATCCTGGCGCAAAAGAGTGCGTAATCCCGAAGCAAACGTTAAACCGATCTTGGCATTCACTTGCGTTTGATTGACGCGCGGCATTTGATATTCAATCGGGTCTTCAATAGTGGAAATATTCACTCCGGGCTCATTTAAAATATCCATCATTGAATACAACGTTGTGGTTTTTCCCGATCCGGTCGGACCGGTCATCAAAACCATCCCCATGGTTTTATGCAAAGAATGTTTGATCTTCTCCAATCCCATACCGTGAAAACCCAATTTTTCCAGCGGATAGGCCTTAGTGCTTTCCGAGAGCAGCCTCATCACAATTTTTTCTCCATAAAACACCGGCAAAGTGGAAACGCGCAACGAATATTTCCATTGGTCGCTTTCCACTTTAAAGCGGCCGTCTTGAGGCAAGCGGCATTCATCCAATTTCAAATTTGAAAGAACTTTTATGCGCGCCACAATACCCGCGGCGGCAACCTTGGGCAAAATCATCGCGTCTCGCAATATCCCATCAACGCGGTACCGCACAATCACTTCCTTTTCAGTGGGCTCAATATGGATATCGGAAGCGCGCTCCAGAATCGCATGCTTGACTAACGTATCCACAATTCTGATCACCGGCAAATCTTGAGCGGCCTTTTTTAATTCGCCGCTGTCTCCGCGAGACTGCCCGTCATCCGGCACATCCGTCATTTTCATCGGTTCGCCGTCATCCTCGGACGCAATCGCCAGATCGCCCACCTCGGCCATTAAAGTTTTTTGATAGCACAAAATCGCGTTCTTTATTCCCTGAGAATCAGCCATGCGCGGCAAAATTGACAATCCGGTGGTTTTTTTAATCAATTCAATAACCCGCAAATCTTCAGGATCAAGCATGGCAACTTCTAAAAAATTGCCGTTTTTGCGGAATGCCACAATGTTATTCGTGCGCGCGATTGGTTCGGGAATCAAATGCAAAACATTGGCGCGGATATTTTCTTTTTCAAGATTCACAAAAGGAATCCCCAAAATATATGCCTTTAATTTTAAAATCTGCTCGGCATCAACAAACTTGCGAGAGACCAAAACTTCCTCCACTCGTTGGCCGCTTTCCTCGGCCTGCTGCACGCACGCGTCAAATTGCGCGACGCTAATCAAATCAGCGTCAATCAAAAAAGTTTTCAATTGTTGTGGTTCAACCTCCATAAAAAAATTTAAACGCAAAAATCAAAATTGGAAAAATTTCAGAATTTACCAATTTTCAATTTTTATTTGTAATCTGTTCGCCGGACTCGGAATGATCCTAAAATGCCGAAGGATCATTGTTCATTTTGATTTTTTAATTTTCCATTTTATTCACCCAATGTCTGATTAACGATATTCAAAATGTCCTGCAAACTTTGATCGCTTTTCACCAAATAAGTCGTTATACCCATCTCCATCATTTTGCTCACATCGCCCATTTGCGAAAGATTGGTCAAAACAATAATTGGAATTGATTTGGTTTTTTCGTCGTCTTTGAGCTCTTTTAAAACGTCAAAGCCGCTTTTTTTCGGCAAAATGATATCCAGCAAAATCAAATCAGGCAACTTTTGGCGTGCGGCATTGATACCCAGCTCGCCGTCAAGCGCGGAAATCACATTATAGCCTTTAACGGACAGAAATTCGCTCACCGCCTTTTGCATTACCGC
>Ga0265594_1003461_pt1 | contig 10464 bp, 9 predicted proteins | sample saktaG_11_FD_190147 | JGI IMG/M metagenome (GOLD analysis project Ga0265594, IMG submission 190147) | Saline water microbial communities from Sakinaw Lake, British Columbia, Canada - sak_2011_5_24_80m | ecosystem: Environmental > Aquatic > Non-marine Saline and Alkaline > Saline ... | reverse complement strand
TTCAACAAATTTTTGTAAAACTGCCAGAAAAAATGCAAGAAATATTAACCAGCCAGGGGGAAAATCTAATCTTTTCTCCCGACGAAACAAAAATTCTCTACCAGGTTCGGACAAAAATATCCCTACCAGAAAAATTCATCACCAGGGAAGTCATCGGATCTTCAACCCAAAAAGAAGCCCGAAATCTAGAACCCGATTCCTGGTATGTTTATGACCGCAAAGAGGATAAAAACTTTTTGGTTTCCAATAACAAAGAAGTGGAGGTTAGTTGGTTCCCTAGTTCCCAACACTTATTATTAGTAAAAGAAAGCCTCTCAATTGAAATTATTGAGTACGATGGTCATAATCAAGCCACCGTTTATTCAGGACCATTTGAAGATAACCATGTTTTTCCTTTCCCCTCAGGAAAACAATTATTGATTTTAACTTCGTTAAATAAAAATCGTCCCTCTGATCTTTACTCAATCTCCCTAGAGTAGGGTAAAAATTGGTGCCGACGGAAGGAGTCGAACCTTCATCGGTCGCTTAGGAGGCGACTGCTCTGTCCGTTGAGCTACGTCAGCTAATAAATTCAGGAAACAACAATTGAATTTTAACATAGCTCAGGCTAAAATAAACTTGTTCTCCCAAAAAAAATAAATACGGAGAGTGGCGCAGTGGCTTAGCGCGCTAGCATCGGGAGCTAGAGGTCCCGGGTTCAAGTCCCGGCTCTCCGACCAGATTAACGCTTAGCCGTTATTATTTCTTTTAACCAGCAGGTCAAAATTAATCCTCCCATTAGCAAACAAGATATTCCCCCGGTAAAGCCAATTACCCCTAAAAAATTCCTACTACCAAAAACATAAAATAACAATAATGGCAAGGCTGTCAAGATTAAAGACAACGATTTACTAAAGCCAAAGTCCCGTTGCCAAAGCTCCTTCAGAGTAAAACCAAAAGTAAAAAAAGAGCTAGTAATAGCGACCATTGCCACAATCCCCATTAGGCGCGCCCAGGCTAACGAAATCTCCCCTAAACCAAAAATAAACTCTTCTGACACCCGATTACCCAACAGTCCCAACCCCATTACCATAAATGAACTGTATAATAGCACCGGCAACAAACTGCCCACCCCAATTGCCCGACAAACCAGTTTTGGTTTAAAGGCCAAAATTTCGGCCAGTTCTGGAATCACCGCAAAACCAGCATAAGAAAAGAAAAACACCGGAAAAAGCTGAAATAAAGAACCGCTGGTTTTAATAGAAAAATTAATCAAACTGACATTGGGTATCCCCCAAATTAAAAAACCAACCATTAAAGAAATCAAGATCCAAGTAGTGGCTTCATTAACCCGAGTAATTAATCCCAATCTCAGAGTAATAACCGGGAAAACAATTGCCAAAAAGATCAGACCGCCCTGAAGGGGTGTTAGCTGCGGCAAAAGAAAATGCAAAAACCTTCCGGCACCAATTAGATAGGCCAACAAAACACCATTAATATTAACTAAAACCGCCAAACTTCCCAAAAGCCAACCAGTCGTTCCCCAGTATTTTCGACCGTAACTACCTAGTTGAAAATTATCGCCGGAAACCAAAATCAGTTTGGCATAAGCCAAATTTAAAAGCCAAGCCAAAAGGCCAGCCAAAGTCGAAACTATCAAGCCCCAAAATAAGCCCAGCTGGTAGACAGCAAAAGGCAAAGCGAAAATTCCAATACCAACAATCGCCCCAAACAAAAACAGTCCACCCTGAAAAACTGGCTTATTGGCTTTTAAATTCTTCCGAATAGATCTCATCCTCCTTAAACCATAGTTCCCTTTCCCGAGCTGCCTCTTCGACTGTTCCTGAAGCATGAATTAAATTATGAATTGATCTTTTCTCGGCGTTAGTAATATCCGGAGAATCAAGACCAAAATCACCTCTAATCGTTCCCGGGGGAGCAGAAATTGGATAAGTAGATCCAACAATCTTTCTGATTATTTCTACTGTTCCTGCCGGTCCTTCCCAAATTATTGCCAAAACCGGACCTTCGGTTAAATAGGCCACGTTCCACTTCTGCACCATCTCTCCCATCTGATGGTTAGTCATTTTACCGAACTCTTCGTTAGGGTCCATGCCGTGCTCTTCGTAAAACTGCCTAATTTTTTGACCGATATTTTCAAACCAGTCATCATCAACACCGTAATGCTTAAAGGCCAAGTTCTTATCAATCCAAACCATCTTCATGGCTACCGGCCTTAAACTCGCTTTTTCAAAACGGCCGACGATTTCGCCAATTAAACCTCGTTGGACTCCATCGGGCTTGACTAATACTACTGATTGTTCCATTTACTTACTTCACCTCCCCTTTAACTCTTTAATATTTTCCTTATCTTCAAGGGCATCACCAACCAAGACCAGTTTAATTTTCTCGGGCAAAAATATTTCCTAGGCAACCAACAAAATATCCTCAGACTCGACCCTTTTGACATTATTTATCACTTGATTATAGTCTTTGATATCCGGCTCGAGCAGTCTTTGCTTACCATAAAAGTGGGCTTTTTTGTAAGAATCCTCTAGCGATAGAGCTAACTTTCCTTCAAAAAAATGCTTCGCCTTATCTAGTTCTTCTCTACTAACCTCTTTCTTAACCAATAAAAACAGCTGGTTTTTAATTTCTTCTACTGCCTCCGTCAATCTGTTTTTATTTAGTCCAGCCGTAATTTCAAAAACCCCAACCTCATTAAACAATTCCACCGCTGAGGCAACCGAGTAACATAGACCTCTCTTTTCTCTGATCTCCTGAAAAAGCCGTGAAGACATCCCTCCGCCAAGAATAATATTTAATAGGCTCTGGGCATATCGTCTTTGATCGTGACGACCAAATCCCCTTACCCCCATGGCTAAATGAACTTGGTCAGTCTCTTTGGCAACTCTTTTGATTAATTTTTCCCTCTGGCCACTCTCTTTAAATAATTTGGGAGTAATCTCCTTTGGATCTGTTTTTTTTGAGTAAAAAAATGATTGTTTTATTGCCCCTCTAAGGCTTTCCTCCTCCTTCACGCCACCGGCAACGACTAAGACAATTTTCCCTAAATCATAAAACTTGTTTTTGAATTCTAAAAAGTCTTTCCTGGCAAAAGCACTAATTGTCTCATCTGTGCCGATACCACTAGTCCCCAAGGGGTGATTAGGGAACAGTAACTTACCCAGTTCTATTTGGGCCCGATATTGAGGAATATCATAATACATGTGAAGCTCTTCCAGAATTACCCCCCTCTCAATCTTAATCTCTTCTTCGGCCAATAGGGGTTCAACTAGGAGTTGAGAAACTAAATCAAGGCCAATTGCCCAATCCCGCTTGGCTGTCTTAACGTAATAATAGGTATACTCCTGCCCAGTCGCCCCATTATATTCGGCGCCGATTTTGTCTACCGCTAAGGCTAGGGCTTTCTTAGAAGGGAAGCTCTTGGTTCCCTTAAAAACCATGTGCTCATAAAAATGAGCCAGGCCCTCCTGGTTTGGCACCTCATATCGAGAACCGGTCTTTACTAAACCCAAAACAGTCACACTGGGACTATTGTCGGGCAAGAATAAAACCCGTAAACCGTTTGATAAGCTAAACTCTCTTAAAGACACTTGGCTTAATTTTAACATCCAATCTCCGCGTTGACTATAAGCAAATAGTAAAACTAATTGCGGCATTGTTGTGTTGTTAACATCCCCCGAGGATACTCCCATAGCCTCCCGTCATCTCCCGTACTCTCCCGTATCTTTCCTGAATTAACGGACTTTTAGTCCGCGCCAACAATATAGCCATTTAACAATTTAGCAATTTTTACTATTTTTGACTTTAAGCTTTTAAGGTATAATACCCTTATGCTTAACCGCCGGGCCCAAAAACAACTTGTCGGTCCAAAAACGATTTTTCCTCAATATGACAATTATTGCTTCGCCAATCTTCATGAGGCCATCATCAATCTACTAACTGGCCAAAACAATCAACAAAAAATGCCCCAAGATGTTTTCCCCAAAGGCAAGAGCAACTATTCGCACATTTTTCTTATCCTGATTGATGGTCTGGGCTATCTTTCCTTTAGAAAATTCCAAAAATATTTTTCTCTTCCTTCAAAAAGCCTTGTCTCGCCCCTGACAAGCGTTTTTCCCTCCACCACTGCCGGCGCCTTATCAACTTTTAGCACCGGCCTTCTTCCTCAAGAGCATGGTCTATTTGAGTGGCGCTTGTTCTTGCCTGAAATTGGCGACATTATCAAGACTCTTCCCTTTTGTTTGGATAACAGTCATCAACAGGACCAGCTTGTTGATTTAGGCTTTGATCCCAAAAAAATATTTTTTAATCAACCAACTATTTATCAAAAACTTAATAAACTTGACGTTACCTCTTTTGCCCTCAACCACCAAAGCTATTACAAAAGCGCCTTTGCTAAAATTGCCCAAAGAGGCGCCAAACTAATCCCCTTTGCCAGTCTTTCTGAACTAATAACAACCCTAGACACCACTATCAATAAAATTACCACCAAGTATCCCAAAACTTTTACCTACACCTACCTTGACTCCCTTGATTCTATTGGCCATAAATATGGCCCGAAAAGTAAGTATTTTGAAGCCGAATTAGCTCAAATTGGCCTTATGATTAACCAATTCCTCTTTCAAGCCATGGAAAAATCACCTTGCGATGGCAAAAAACTATTGCTAATTACCGCTGATCATGGCCAAATTCAAGTTAACCCCAAAGAAACTGTCTATCTCAAATCGTCTTCTCACAAACTAAAAAATGGTTTAGCCAAAAAAGATAACGGCGAACCAATTCTGGCCACTGGCGGTCCAAGAGACGTTTTTTTACATTTAGAAAAAAGTAACGTTGACACCACGGTTAAATATTTAAAGGAAAAGCTAATTAACCACGCCGACATTTATTCAACCAAAAATATCTTAAATCGCGGTTGGTTTGGCGACCAAAAGCCGTCAACAAAATTTAAGAAGCGTCTGGGTGATATCCTAATTCTGCCCAAGAATAACCAAACCGTCTGGTTAGATAACGGAGAAGAAAAGGTTAACAAGTTGGGTCACCATGGGGGTATAACCGCCGAAGAAATGCTTATTCCTCTAATCGCTATCCCCTTCTAATAAGTTCGCTACCCTACTCTAATCTCGCATTACCTCTTGCGCTCTCTCGTATCTTCCCGTATTCTCCCGTAGTCTCCCACCATCCCAAGCCCCTCCCCGTCATCCTGAACTTGCCTGCCCCATCGGACGACTGGGGATCCAAGATCTGGATCCTGGGTCAAACCTGGATGACAAATTATTACATTGCGGGCGGACATAAAATCCGCCCCTACTTTTAACCGTTAAATTTTGCCCTAGTACCACGTTGGGTGTAGGGCAACCCTGAACCGAAAACTCTTGTTCTGGTTCACGGGTTGCGCTTTGAACTTTGAGCTTTAAGCTGCTCTCACATTCTCTCCGGTGCCTCAATGCCCAACAAATCTAAGCCATTCTTTAACACCTGTGCCGTTGCCGCAGTCAATAACAGGCGGAAGCTTCTTGTGTCCGGATCTTTAGCCAAGACCCGATATCGACCATAAAAAGTGTTGTATTTTTGGGCCAACTGATAAAGAAGATTGGCAATTAAGTTCGGCGAGAAGTTTCGGGCTGATTGTCTAACTGTTCTCTTAAAATAGCAAATTAATCTAATCACTGATAACTCATCATCTTCGAGTTGATAATTGGGCATTTTTGATAAATTAAGCTCCCCTTTTTCTTTTTCCATTATCCGTTTGGCTCGGGCATAAGTATATTGCAGGTAGGGTCCAGAATTTCCCTCTAAAGATAAGATTTTCTCCCAATCAAAAACGATATTGGTTTTAGGGTTTTGTTTTAAATCATTATATTTTATGGCTCCAATGCCAACCTTTTTAGCTACCTTTTCTTGTTCGCTTTCAGATAAGCCCTTGGCAATACCAGCCTGAGTGGCTAGCTGTTTGGCTCTATCAATTGCCTCAATTAAAATCTTCTCTAAGTAAATGCTTTTCCCGGCTCTGGTCGATAATTTGCCAAACTTGCCCCTAATCATGCCATGAGCAACGTGAACCAGTTTTTCTTGGCTGATATAACCCAATTTTTGAGCCGCTTCAAAAACTTGAACAAAATGAAGCTTGTGATCAGCCCCAACCTCATAAATAATTAGTTCTGGGTTATATTCCTCGACCCGGTATTTAATTGTCGCCAAATCCCTCAATAAATAGGTGGTCGCCCCATCAGACTTTACTAACATTGCCGGAACTGAAGTCTTTTCTAGGGGAATTATTAATGCCCCCTGGCTTTCGACAACCAGATTTTTTTTATAAGCATCGGCCAAAACTGGGGCCATCTTGTCCTGATAAAAACTCTCCCCTAAAACCAGATCAATTTTTACCCCTAAAAGCTGATATACCCTTTGACATTCGACTAAAGAGAGGTTAACTAATTTTTGCCAGATCTTTTTTAATTCTGGCGCCCCCGACTCTAGACGTTTAAAATAATTTCTGGCCTTATCTTGGTGCTGGGGTTCTTTTTCAAGTCTTTTGTGAAAGTCAACATAAAGTTTTTCTAGATCTTGAATCGTCAAGTTGTCAACATCAAGCCTGTTTTGATCAATTTGAAAAAGAAGAACGCCAAATTGCGTTCCCCAATCGCCCAAATGATTATCGCCAATAACCCGATAACCCAAAAAAGAAAAAATATTATAAAGAGCTTGGCCGATGATGGTCGATCGCAAATGACCAATCCCAAAGGGCTTGGCAATATTAGGCGAAGAGTAATCAATCACGACCGATTTGCCTCGACCAATTGTTTGCCGACCAAAATCGTCTCTTTTTTTAACCACCTCTAGTAAAAACCCCTGATAAAATTCTTCTGACAGGTAAAAATTAATAAAACCCGGAGGCGCTACTGCCATCTTGACAACCAAACCTTCAAGAGAAGCCCCTTTTTCTATAATTTTGATTATTTTCTCGGCCAATTCCAGCGGATTTTTGACTTTTAAATCTTTTTTAGCCTTAGAAAAAACTAATAAGACAACATTGGTGGCATAATCACCATGAACCCTGTCCTGGTCTCCTGACTCCAAATCAAAGTCGCAGCCAGAAAGGCCCATTTTTTTCAAGGCCAATGAAATCGCTTTTTCAAGACACTTTTCAATATTCATTACCGTGATTATACCCTAATTTATAGCTTTTTCTATTCTGCTCAGGGCCTCTCCGGATCTTGAGCCCCTAACATTATTCCATTGTTGTTCTTTTTGACTTTTAACTTTTAACTGTCAATATTACTCCTCTCTCCACCAAACCTGTCCGTCACTTGCTAGCCTAATATCTCCTTCCTGATCCGTTCTCAAGACCTCTAAGTCATAACGGTCTAATTGAGAGAGCAAATCTGGGTGAGGATGTCCCCAAGGATTAGCACCAACCGAAATCACCGCCAAAATAGCCTTAAAAGAAGCCAAAAACTCATCATCAAAGGCATATTTTGAACCATGATGAGCCACCTTCAACACTTCAACATCGGGAAAACTAGTAAACTCGGTAATTTCTGGCTGAATCCTGCTATCAGCATCCCCCATCATTAAAACGTCAAAGTCCTCAAAAGAAACAGTAAAAATTAAAGAAAAATCGTTAAACGATAATTGGCTACCATCATCAAAGGCCGCCAAAACTGATTTATTTTGATATATTGTATTATCTTTTGAGGGGTCATTTTTAGCCGTTTTTTCTTGACTATCCGATAGTTGTTCAACCAACCAAGTTTGGTTTGGCCAGTAGAACTTAAATTTCATCTTGTCTATCGCCATTTCATCATCTTGACTTGGGGTTATCAGAACAACATCTTGATTGCCAAGCTGGGCCAATAGTTTTTCAAAACTAGGGTTCTCTCTGCTCAAGCCGCCCCAAACAAAATATGATAATCTGTATCTTTCTACTACAGAAATTAGACCATAATAGTGATCATTATCGGGATGAGTTAAAATTACCATTTCTAAATTTCTATCCCAAAAGGGGATATTATTATTCAAACACTCTAAGACCTTATTGCTGGCACCGCCATCAACCAAAACCTGATAATCTCGATAGGTAAATAAAATCGCGTCTCCTTGACCAACATCACAAAAAACCACTCGAAAATGTTCGTCCGGCCAAAACCAGACTAAAGCCAAAACCGACCCTAAAAAAACCAATACCGAAAAAAAACGTTTATTCATCGTCTTTTACAAAAGATAACAACAACCATAATAGGGGTGTTAAGGCAAAGCTTGATATTGCCAACATCAAGGAAACGCTGATATTAGGTAAGACCTGGGCCCAAAAATGGCCACCCCAAATAAAAACCTGTAACGGCAGCCAAAAGAAAAAACCAACTAGGCTGGCCAAAAGCTGGTTAATCAGGCCCAAAAAGGTTAACAATAATCCCCACAACATCAACGGTTCAATTAACCATAATAAAAAAGCATTAGACAAAAAAGATAATGGTGATAGTTGACCAAAGTAAAGAGCCAACATTGGCACAGTGATAATTTGGGCCGCCAAGGTTGTCGCCAAATCCGACCAACCCAACACTTTTTTTAATTTTCGGCTAAAAAGTAAAATTCCTAAGGTCGCCCCAAAAGACAATTGAAAACCAATATCGGTAAACAAGAAAGGCTCAAATATCATCATTACCGCTGCCGCCAAAAACAAACTCTTCAGGGGTTTTGTCTGTCGACCAAATAATTGAGAAACCAAAACTAAACTGCTCATTAAAACCGCTCGAACAATTGGCGGATCAGTGCCAACAATGAAACCATAAAAGATAATCGCCGGTAGAGTAATTAATGTTGACAATCGTCGTCCTAAAAAAAGAGCGCTCTTTTTAAGAAGGCTCACCAAGGTCATAACATTGGCTCCCGAGGCTACCACAACATGAAGAAGGCCAGAATTTTTCATATCCTGATAGAAATTTTTAGAAAATTGGCCCTGGTTTCCCCAAACAATACCGGTCAATAAAGAGGCTGATTCCGAGGGCAAAACTTGCTCTAGGCTAACAATTAATCTTTTTCGCAGTTTGGCCACCGCTTTGACAAGCCAAGACCAAAAATTACTCTTTTTAATGGAAATTTCGGGATAATTAATCAGGCAATTTTCTTGAAATTTTTCTGTCGCTTGGCAGGTAACTCTGCCAACTAGGACCAGCCTATCACCAACGCTCAAAGAATAATCACTTAAGGTTTCTATTTGATAACCCTTTAACCAAAAACTCTGGACCGAATAAAAATTTTTTGGCTCTTCCCAAAGAATTCCCTCAACTCTCACCTGCTCCAGGGCCGCTCTTTTTTCTTTGACTGCCAAATTAAAACGCCAACCCCAAATTATTAATAACAAAACCGCCAAAAGAAAAAAACGGCAACTTAAAAGATTAGAAAAACTGGCCCAAACGCTTTTCCCTAATCTTTTATCTTGCCAAAAATAAGCCATTAAATTTCCAACCTATCCTTAATCTCCTCAAAGGTTTTCTCACCAATTCCTTTTACCTCCTTGATTTCTTCAGTTGAATTAAACGGCCCCTGTGATTGACGATAATCGATAATGGCCTGAGCATATTTCTCGCCAATACCGGAAAGAAGCATTAATTCCTGACGACTGGCCTGATTAATATTAATTTTATCGCCTAAAACCCCCACAAGGCCGCTGGCCCCCTCTTGGCCCTGATAAGGAATAAAAAGTTTTTCTCCATCTTCAAGTAGACGGGCTCGATTAAAATTCTTCTCCAAAAAATCTCGGCTCGCCCAAGGCGTAATCCCTTCGCAGGCAACTACTACATCATTAACCCGAGATCCGGCCGGCAACTGATAAACCCCAGGCCTATTAACCGCACCGGCAACATCAATAAAAACTACTCCCCCCTCCTCTTGAGTAACAGATTCAAAAGTAACCCATGAAACAGCTGGTTCTTTCTCTAACCAGCCTTGCCCCTGAGCAAGAGCCAAAAAAATCAGGAATAATCCCAAAGAAATTAAGAGCCAGTCTAATAAAACCGCTTTCTGAAACCAGTATCGCCGATTTTCAAAAGGAGAAGTCTGACTAATCATAACCCAAAATTAGAATTATTCAATCATAAAAAACATTAATCGAGAAGAGGAAAAATTTACAAAGCCTTAAAACCCTAAAATCCAAATACCAAAGAACAAATAAGACTCAAAACTCAAATAAATGAAAGTTTTTCAATTGCTGTATTGTTAAATTGCTAAAATTACTAATAAGTCTTTTTTTCTAATCCCGCCAACTCCCGTATTTCCCAGTATCCCCCCAACCTCCCCGTCTTCTCCCGTCATTCTGAACTCGATTCAGTATCTGGATTCCGGGTCCCACCAAAGGCGGGCAGGCAAGCCCGGAATGACGGGAAAAGAAAACACCCTCAGGATGACAAGAAAAGAAAACGTTATTCTGAGTCCGTCAACCGACGGACAAAACTAAAA
>Ga0265594_1003460_pt1 | contig 10470 bp, 9 predicted proteins | sample saktaG_11_FD_190147 | JGI IMG/M metagenome (GOLD analysis project Ga0265594, IMG submission 190147) | Saline water microbial communities from Sakinaw Lake, British Columbia, Canada - sak_2011_5_24_80m | ecosystem: Environmental > Aquatic > Non-marine Saline and Alkaline > Saline ... | reverse complement strand
CTGCTGGAACCAAAGAAGTTCCTTACTACACTAATTCAACGCAATTGCCAGTCAATTATACTGATGATTCTTTTGAGGCTCTCAAACTGCAAGACGAAATACAATGTAAATTTTCTGGAGGCACAGTTTTACATCTCTTTTTAGGCGAGAAGATATCTGATATCCAGCCAGTAAAAAGGCTCGTTAGAAGAGTATTTGAGAAATTTCGTTTACCCTACATTACTTTGAGTCCGACCTTTTCAATTTGTCCAATCCATGGCTATTTATCCGGAGAACATTTCGAGTGCCCCAAATGCACTGTTAAACAGCCTTGTGAGGTTTATTCTCGAATAGTCGGTTATTACAGGCCTGTATCACAATGGAATAAAGGCAAAAAACAAGAGTTTCAGGAAAGAAAAGAGTTTAAGTTAGCTAAAGTTTAATGGAGATCTGCGGACTTCAAAAACTTACCTTAATTGACTACCCGGGCCGCCTAGCGGCCACTATTTTTCTTTGTGGCTGTAATTTCCGTTGTCCCTGGTGTTACTCTCGAGAGCTAGTTCTGCCAGAAGAAATAGAAAAACAGATTAAAATTTCAGACAGAGAACTTTTCGATTTTTTAGAGGAAAGAAAAGGAATCTTGGAAGGAGTTGTTCTCTGTGGGGGAGAACCTTGTCTTCATGAAGATTTGCCTCAGTTCTGTCAAAAGATAAAGAAATTAGGTTACTTAGTTAAACTTGACACTAACGGCTCTCATCCTCAAATGTTAAAGAAATTGATAGATGAAGAATTGATTGATTACGTAGCTATGGATGTTAAATTGCCTAAAGAAAGATACAAAGAAGTTTTAGGAGTAGATGTAAAAAATATTGAAGAGAGCATCAAGGTTTTAAAAGATTCCAAGATTGATTATGAGTTTCGAACGACCGTAGTCCCTACAATTTTGGACAAAGAAGATATTATTAAAATTGCCAAATGGTTGTCACCAGCTAAAAAATACTATTTACAAAACTTTCGGCCAGAAAAAACAATTGACCCCAAATTTGAAAAGATAAGGCCGTATCCGGACGAATATCTTCCAGAGATTCAAAAAACCATTTCCTCTTTTTTTGAAGTTTGCAAGGTAAGATAATGACAAAATCTAAAATTTTTCTCTTTTTCTGCCTAAGTTTTGTTTCTGGCATAGCTTTTTCATCATTTTTTACAGTTTCCCAGTTGTTAATGCTGGGACTTTTAATTTTAGGCATCTTATCTATTTCTGTTTTCTGGAGATATAAGAAGTTAGTTGTCGTTGGCTTTTGTTTGTTATTTTTAACTTTTGGTATTTGGCGTCATCAATCGGCTCTAGAAAAACCAAATATCGTTGAAGGAAAAACCAATTTAATCGGCACAGTGTCTCAAGAACCAGACGTAAGGATAGACAATGTAAAACTAACTATTAAGGTTGAAAACTTAGGCAAGGTTTTAGTTACTACTAGTCGTTATCCTAAATATCAGTATGGCGATGAATTGAAAATTACTGGCAACTTGCAAATTCCCTATATCTTTGAGGATTTCAACTACAAGGATTATTTAGTCAAAGACGGCATTTATTCGGTCATGCATTATCCTGAAATTGAGTTTAGAGGTTCGACCTCGAATATTTATGGCAAGACTTTGCGGTTCAAAGACAAATTGAGAGAAAGCATTTATCAGAACCTATCACCGCCTCAGAGCTCAATTTTGGGAGCTATGCTTTTGGGGGATAAAAGAAGATTATCAGAAGAATTGAAAGAAAAACTAAATGCTGCTGGGGTTAGACATATTACAGCAATTTCTGGTATGCATATTATGATCCTTTCTGGCGTTTTGATGTATTCAGCTATGGCCTTGGGGTTTTGGCGAGGGCAAGCTTTCTACTTTGCTTTGGGTATTTTGGTTTTATTCATTATTATGGTTGGTTCGCCAGCTTCAGCAGTTAGAGCTGGTATTATGGCTTTCTTCTATCTTTTGGCTGAGAAAGTGGGCAGACCGAAATCAGGATCAAGAGCCATTATTTTTGCTGCAACTTGTATGCTTGTAGTTAATCCTCTTCTTTTAAAGCTTGATGTTGGTTTTCAATTATCTTTTTTAGCTGCTATGGGCATAACATACTTAATGCCCTTTTTGCAGAAGTTCTTGAAGTTCCGGATTTTGGCCATGACTCTTTCTGCACAAGTTTTCACCTTACCAATTTTAATTTATAATTTCGGTTATGTCTCTTTTGTGGCTCCAATTACCAACATCTTAATTGTTCCTTTATTACCTTTTATTATGGGTCTGGGGTTTGTCTTTGCTTTAGGGGGTGTAATTTGGTCAGGTTTGGGCTGGGTGCTTTCCTGGCCCAGCTGGTTGCTTTTGACCTACATTATAAAAATAGTCGAATCTTTTTCTTAATGATATAATAGAGCAATGAGCAAAAAAGCTTGGATCATAGCAGTAGATATGGGTTATGGACATCAAAGAACTGCTTATCCTTTGAGATATTTGGCGCCTCAAGGAAAAGTGATTAATGCTAATAATTATCAGGGAATTACCAAGAAAGATCGAGAGACGTGGGCAAAAGCCAAAGCTGGCTATGAGTTTATTTCTACTTTTCGGAGAACGCCTATTATCGGTAAATTGGTTTTTGGACTTTTTGACAAACTTCAGAGAATTTTGAGTTTTTATCCTAAAAGAGATTTATCAGAACCAAATCTTCAATTAAAACAAACCCTGGCGCCAATTAAAAAAGGATGGGGCAGGCATTTAATTAGAAAGTTAAGCAAGAGACCCTTGCCTTTGGTTGCTACTTTTTTTACTGCTGTTTTTATGGCTGAACACTTTAATTATCCTGGTGAAATCTATTGTGTTGTTTGCGATACTGATATTTCTAGAACCTGGGCGCCGTTAAAACCTCAAAAAAGCAAAATTAAATATTTTGCTCCTACTCCGAGAGTAGCTGAGAGATTAAAACTCTATGGAGTAAAGGAAGATAATATTTTTTTAACCGGCTATCCCTTGCCTTTAGAAAACATTGGGGGAGAAAAAATGGAAATCCTGAAGAAAGATTTGAAATATAGGATGTTAAATTTAGATCCTCGGAGGAGATATTTTAAAGATTACCAAGTTTTAATTGAAGCAAAATTAGGGAAGCTGCCTAAAAAACCAGACCATCCTTTGACAATTATGTTTGCTGTCGGCGGAGCGGGAGCTCAAAAGGAAATCGGCATTAGAATTGTTAAGGCACTGGCAAAGAAAATTGAAGCTAATGAAGTTAAAGTAGTTTTGGTGGCTGGCATCAGAGAAAAAGTGAGAGATTATTTTTTGAAAAATATTAAAGACTTAGATGTTGAAATTATCTTTGCTAAAGATATGGTGACTTATTTTCAGAAATTCAACCAAGCTTTAAGGAAAACCGATATTTTATGGACCAAACCTTCAGAGCTTTCTTTTTATTCAGCTTTAGGAATACCAATCATTATTGCTCCGCCGATTGGTTCTCAGGAAGAATTTAATAAAAGATGGCTCTTAAATTCAGGCTTTGGTTTTTTACAAAGAAATCCCAGCTTTATCAACCAGTGGCTTTTTGACTGGTTGGAAAGGGGCCATTTAGCTGACGCGGCTATGCAGGGCTTTATTGAAGGAAATAAATTAGGAACCCTTAATATCCAAAAGATAATTTCAAAAAATGAATAAAGTTTTAAAATTTCCTCCAGGATTTCTTTGGGGCACAGCTACCTCTGCTTATCAAGTTGAAGGAGGAAATAAAAATGATTGGTGGGCTTGGGCTTACAAAAAAACTCCAGTATTTATTTTAAAAATGGAAAAAAAGGTATCAAAAGCAGGAAAAGCTTGCGATCATTATAATCGATATGAAGAAGATTTTGATTTGGCAAAATCTTTAAATCAAAATGCCCATCGTTTTTCCATTGAATGGTCACGGATTGAGCCGGAGGAAGGAAAATTTAATTTAGAAGAATTGAATCATTACCGATCCGTGATTCAAGCTCTAAAAAAGCGAAACATTATTCCCTTTGTAACTTTGCACCATTTTAGTAACCCTATTTGGTTTCACAAAAAAGGAAGTTGGCTTAATAAAAATTCTTCTGATTATTTTAAACGTTACGTTGAGTTCGTAATGAAAAATTTAAAAGAGGAAGTTAATTTTTGGATAACCATAAACGAACCTCTTTTTTATGCTTTTTGGTCTCCTGTACTAGAAAAAGCTTATTTGAGGAGTAAGTGGCCAAACCCTCTTGATATGTTTAGAGCGATAAAAAATTTGATTCAGGCTCATAAAAAAGCTTACGAAGTTATCCATAAATTCGGCTCGAAAGACGTAAAGATAGGAATTACTAGCTTTTATACCTACAACGAGCCTTACCAAAATAAACTTATCAATCGAGGTTTAGCTTGGATAGGAGATTATTTTTTGAATAAATATTTTTTAAATCGGATAAAAGCTCATCAAGATTTTCTTGGCCTTGATTATTATCATCATTATTTGATTAAGTTTGATCTTTTTCGTCTAGCATCAATATTTAACATGTCAGCCGATAAAGAATTAAGCGATATGGGATGGGGGATTTATCCTAAGGGTATTTATCATGTTTTGAAAGAGCTCCAAAAATACCAAAAACCAGTCTATATTCTTGAAAATGGTTTGGCTGATGCTCGAGACGAGAAACGGGCAAAATTTATTGCAGACCATCTATATTGGATTCATAAAGCAATTGAGGAAGGGGGAGATATCCGAGGGTATTTTCATTGGTCATTAATAGATAATTTTGAGTGGGACAAGGGTTTTTGGCCAAAATTTGGATTGATTGAAATTGATTATAAAACCCTCAAACGAAAACCTCGTCCTTCAGCTTTTTATTACGCCGAAATTTGCAAAAATAATCAATTAATTTTTAATTCGTAATTATGTTGTGGTTAATCGTTGCCATCTTAGCTTATTTAATTTTGGCTGTGGTCTTTTTAGTAGATAAGTATTTATTGGTTGGTCCTATTCCCAATCCTAAAGTTTATTCTTTTTATATAGGCGTTTTGGGAGTCGCTGTTTTACTACTTGTTCCTTTTATAGATTTTTATATCTTAGAGCCATTCCAATTTCTTTTAGCTTTTATCTCCGGCGCTTCTTTTATCTGGGGAATTTTTTGGTTTTTTAAGGGCCTGAAGCAATTTGAATCATCAAGAATAGTACCAGCCGTCGGAGGCATCTTACCTATTTTTACCTTTTTATTGGTTTATCTTTTTTCGGGAGGAAAAGAAATTCTTCAGCTATGGGAAGTCTTAGCCTTTCTCTTGCTTATTTTTGGCAGCGTTCTGATTACTTATGAGAAATCTAAGGGGATCCCTTTAAAGAGTCTGCGAGTTTCTACTGTGGCCGCTTTTTTCTTTGCAGTTTCTTTTGTTTTTGCTAAATATGTTTATTTAGAAAATCCTTTTTTATTAGGATTAGTTTGGATAAAATTGGGGGGAGTGTTGATGGCTTTAATTTTTCTTTTCAATCGTCGGTTGAGAAGTGAGTTATTCAAGGAAAAAATAGGTCTTCAAAAAAAGACAGCCGCTATTTTTCTTTCAAGCCAAACAGCTGGTGCTGGAGCCGGCATCTTACAAAATTGGGCAATTGCTTTAGCTCCTTTAGCTTATATAGCTTTTGTTAATGCTCTTCAGGGAGTGCAATATGTGTTTTTGGTGATTTTAGCTGTTTTACTTTCTTTAAAATTCCCTCAGCTTTTAAAAGAACAAATTTCCAGAGAAGTAATTTTACAAAAAATTGTAGCCATTTTGCTTATTGGCGCAGGCTTGGCCTTATTGGCATTTTAAATGTATGAAGAAAATTTTTAAGAAAATTTTGTTTGGATTTCTAGTCTTACTTTTGGTCTTTATCGGCTATTTTTTTATTGGTTCAGCGCCTCAGGCAAAAGAAATTACTTGGGGTGTTAATTTTTCTCGAGCACAGGCTCACTATTTAGGGTTGGATTGGCAAGAAGCTTACTTGGCTTTACTTAATGACGCAAAGGTTAAAAAATTAAAGATAATTACTAATTGGAATAATATTGAAAAGCACACAGGAGAATATACTTTTCAGGATTTGGATTGGCAGATAGAAAAAGCAAGAGAAAATAAAGCTGAAATATTTTTAGTTATAGGTATGAGGACGCCCCGTTGGCCAGAATGCCATATTCCTGATTGGGCAAAGAATTTAACCAAACAAGAACAGCAAGAGAGAGTTTTGGAATTGGTCGAAAAAACTGTTTTAAGATACCAGGACGAAGACTCAATAGTTATGTGGCAGGTGGAAAATGAGCCATTTTTTCCTTTTGGAGAATGTCCTTGGGTTGATAAGCAATTCTTGAAAAAAGAAATAAATCTGGTAAAATCATTAGACCCCCAGAATCGTCCGGTGGCGATTTCTGATAGTGGGGAATGGTCATTCTGGATAACGGCCGCCAAGTTGGGGGATAAAGTATCCGCTACTTTACATCAAAAGGTTTATTTTAGAGAACTTAAAATGTACATTTCTTATCCTTTCAGACCTATCTTTTATTGGCGGAAAGCCTGGGGCATAGAAAAGCTTTTTAATAAAGAAGTAATTTGCGGCGAGCTTCAGGTAGAGCCTTGGTGTCCCGTGGGTCTCTATGAATGTTCTTCATCGGAACAGAAAAAAACAATGGATTTAGACCAATTCAAAAAGAACATTGAATTTGCCAGAAAAACCGGCTTGAGAGAATTTTACCTCTGGGGAGCTGAATGGATTTACTGGCTTAAAGAAAAACAAAACGATCCAAGTATTTGGAACGAGTTTAAAAAATTAATAAATAAAAATTTATGACCCCAGATTTATTGCTTCATATCTTTTCGCTTTTCCTTTTCTGCTTGATTCTAGCTTCCTTAGAAGCACAGGCAGAAGGGGAAGCTGGCTGGGCTGCCAATTTTCCTACCTGGCGGCCTGCTGGCTCAAAATGGTATGCTCGTTTTTATAAGAAATTTATGTCAAACAAAGACATGACTGGCTATCATTTATCGGTTTTTAGCTTGGTTTTGATTTTTTTACATTATCCCTATTTTGTTAACAGGAACTGGAGTTTTTCTTCGGAACTGACCACTATCTCTTTCTTTTTTTTGGTAGCTATCATTTGGGACTTTTTATGGTTCGTTATTAACCCTCGCTATGATTTTGGCGCTTTCTGGGCAGAACATGTTTGGTGGCACAAAAAATGGTTTCTGCATTTGCCAGTTGATTATTGGTTCGGTTTTATGCTTTCCGCCCTGTTTTATATGCGGTTTTCTTTAAATTGGCTATTGTTTCAAGAGTGGCTAGAAATTATTGCTTTATTTTTTATCCTTACTTTGGCTGTGGTTATTTTTGCTAATGCCGTTGGTGTCTTTAGAATAAAGCAAGACACTAATAAATAATTAATAATTTATGAGCTCTAACGATAAATACTATCTTAAGGTTGGCAGGGCTTCGGACTTAAAGAATCCTAAAGAGAAAGCTCTTTACCGGGCTTTAGAGATTTTGCCTGGCTTTTTAGTTTGGGCAACTTTAATAGGAATGTTTATTTTTTCGTGGTTAAAACCCGTTTGGGTCGCTTACTTTATTATTGCTTTTAGCGTTTATTGGCTGTTGAGAACCTTTCATTTTTCTTTGCATATTATTTCTGCTTACAAAAAAATGAAACTTTATTTGGAGATTAACTGGATAAAAAAATTAAATGAATTAACAAAAAGTGATCCGGGCAAAGATTGGAATAGCGTTTACCACTTAATTATTTTTCCTATGTATAAAGAAAATTTGATAGTAATTAAAGGATCTTTTAAAGCATTGCTTGATTCTGACTACCCTAAAGAGAAAATGATTGTGGTTTTAGCTATTGAAGAGAGGGCGGGTCAAGCTGCCAAAGAAATTTCAGATGCTATTTCAAAAGAATACGGCAATAAGTTTTTTCGATTTTTAGTCACAGAGCATCCGAAAGATATAGATGGAGAGATTGCTGGCAAAGGTTCAAATGAGAGCTGGGCTGGAAGACAAGCTAAAAAAGACGTAATCGATCCTTTGAAAATACCTTATGAAAATATTATTGTTTCTTCCTTTGATGCTGATGCTCAGGTCTATCCTCAATATTTTTCTTGCCTTACTTACCATTATTTAACCAGCTCTGACCCTACGCGATCCAGCTTCCAGCCGATTCCTTTATATTTTAACAATTTTTATGAGGCGCCCTTTTTTTCACGAATTGTTTCTTCTTCCAATGTTTTTTGGCAGATGATGCAGCAGCAGCGCCCGGAGAAAATAACCACTTATTCTTCTCATTCAATGAATTTTAAGACATTAGCAGAGATGGATTTTTGGCAAACCAATGTGGTTTCGGAAGACGCAGGCGTATTCTGGAAGGCCTTTTTGTTTTACGACGGTGATTATCAAATAATCCCCATTCATTATCCTTTATCTATGGATTGTTGCGTCGGAAAAGGCTTCTGGCAGACGGTTATTAACCAATATAAACAGCAGCGTCGCTGGGCCTGGGGTTCAGAGGGTATTCCTTATTTTCTTTTCGGGTTTTTGAAGAATAAAAAAATAGCTTTTAATAAAAAATTTCGTTATTCCTTTTTGTTGATAGAATCCTTCTGGGCTTGGGGAACCAACGCCTTGCTTATTCTTTTTTTGGGATGGCTACCTCTTTTCCTAGGCGGTAGGGAATTTAATGCAACAGTTTTGTCTTATAATCTTCCCCCAATTATTCGAAACTTAATGACAATAGCTTTAGTTGGAATTTTAGCGTCTATCATTGTCAATACTTTATTGATTCGTCTAAGCTTTTCTCGCCATAGCAAGTGGAAGAATTTATTCATGGTGGTTCAGTGGATTTTTCTTCCAGTTTCTTTAATAATTTTTGGAGCTATACCTGCTATTGAAGCTCAAACTAGACTGATGTTGGGCAAATACATGGGTTTTTGGGTAACAGAGAAAACTAGACACTCAAAAAAATGAAATACTGCAATGGCACTATTTGCCTTTTATTTTGACGAAATTTCGAGTATAATAAAAGATACAATAGATTATGATTTTTAGCTTCAGGAAACTAATAAAAAATTTTGGTTTTGCTTTAGCAGGATTAAAAGAAGCAGCTTCAGAGCAGACTTTCCGTATTTTCATTCTTATTGCTGCACTAGTTATTGCTTTAATGCTTTTCTTTAACACCTCTCATTATGAAAAGCTGATTTTAGTTTTAATTATTACTTTTGTTATAACCCTAGAACTTATTAATTCTCGTATTGAGAGAATTTTGGATATTTTTCAGCCAAAATATGATCCAAGAGTCAGAATTATCAAGGACATTTCAGCTAGTGCTGTCTTTTTGGCTTGTTTTGGAGCAGCTCTTCTTGGTATTCTTATCTTTTGGCCCTACTTTCAAGAACTTTTTATTTAAAAAAGAAATAAGCAAAGTAAACATATGTCCAAAATCTATTTAGATTATGCAGCTACCACTCCTTGTGATCCCAAAGTATTAAGGGCGATGTTGCCATATTTGAAAAAAGATTTTGGCAATGCCTCTTCTATTTATAATTTGGGGCAAAAGGCCTTGGGGGTAATTGATGAAGCTCGCCAAACCGTGGCTGATTTTCTAGGATGCTCTGCTCAGGAGATTGTTTTTACTGGTTCAGCAACCGAAGCCAATAATTTGGCCATTTTTGGGGTGGTTAAAGCTGGTAAAGGCAGCAAGCCGCACATTATTACCAGCCAAATTGAGCACCATGCTATTTTAGAGCCTTGCCGCGAGCTTGAAAAACAGGGGGTGGAAGTAACATATGTGCCAGTTGATAAAGAAGGATTGGTGCAGCCAGCTGAAATTAAAAAAGCCATCAAAACAAACACGGTTTTAGTTTCAATTATGTATGCTAATAATGAAATTGGGACGATTCAACCAATTGCGGAAATTAGCAAGTTGATTAAAAAAACAAATCCAAAAACATTATTCCACACTGATGCTGTCCAGGCTGTTAATTATTTAGACTGCGACGTTAAAAAACTTGGAGTCGACCTTTTTACCTTAAGCGCTCATAAGATTTATGGGCCAAAGGGGGTTGGCGCTCTTTATGTCAAAAAAGGAACACCGATCAAGCCCCTTATTTACGGCGGCGGTCACGAGCATGGCCTAAGATCAGGCACAGAAAACATTGCTGGCATTGTTGGACTGGCTCAAGCCATTAAGGTGATTCAAGACCCAAAGATTAAAATCCAAAACATTAAAATTAAGCACTTAAGAGATAAATTAATTAAAACCATCTTAAAAGTTATTCCTGGCGTAAGGTTAAACGGTTCTTCAATCCAGCGTATTCCTAACAATGTTAATCTTAGTTTTAAGGGAGCTGAAGGTGAAGCAATGGTTGTTGCTCTTGACTTGAAAGGTATTGCTGTATCTACCGGTTCTGCTTGTTCGTCAAAAACCCTTGAACCTTCTCATGTTCTCCGAGGTCTGG
>Ga0265594_1003454_pt1 | contig 10477 bp, 5 predicted proteins | sample saktaG_11_FD_190147 | JGI IMG/M metagenome (GOLD analysis project Ga0265594, IMG submission 190147) | Saline water microbial communities from Sakinaw Lake, British Columbia, Canada - sak_2011_5_24_80m | ecosystem: Environmental > Aquatic > Non-marine Saline and Alkaline > Saline ... | reverse complement strand
GTAATACAATCTTTTAACTCCTTGTTTTTTATGCGTGTTTTTCATGCAGCGAATTTTGTAAGTCCTTTTATATCAACGGCTGAGGCAGTCATTAACGCACAGGCGAACTTTTGGCCTTTGGCAGTCAGCATATAGCGATTTTCTTTGGCTACTTTCTTTATCAAGCCATGCACTCGAAGCAACTTTATGCGTCTGGTTGTTCTACCTGAATATCTTTTTTGCTCTTGTTCCGTTGTTTTTGCTGATTCGAAGTAAAGCCACTTTCTCAGGTCCTTATTCCTGAATCCTCCGATAGCATTTTCGCCCCGGGCTAAAAACGCTAACAGTTTATAATCCTCCTCTTGCCAAGGATTGATAGCGCGATAACTTTTACCTTTCTTCTTTATCCTATTGCATGCAGGAGATACCACCTCTTTGAGCTTTTCTTCTACTTGAACTGACGCCAACGCGTCGGCATAACGTTCATTACACTTATCGCTTACCTGGCAACGACGATACAAATCACTTACGCCTTTACGCATCTTCTGCCATGATGCAGGACGATTATTATCATCGTCTGGGTGGCGGAACACCTTAAAATCACGCGTATTGTTGACCGTCGTCTCTATCCGCAATATACTGCCGCTCTTGTTATACATCTTCACCGAATTGTGATTGACCCAGTGCTTAATTCTTATGCCTTCATAGCGTCTTCGATAGTCGCTGATAACCTCCTTAGGAGCAACTCCTGCAAGGCTGCGCCTTCCCAGATATTTCATCACTGAAACGCTGTCACAAACACGCATCGCATGATGAATCAGTGAAGGATATAACACATCCAATGCCTCTGTCGATTTGAACATGATATCCGTAGCCCACTCCGTCGCATCCGCTGACCAGTAATATTCAGGACGCAATGGCCGAAGTACCTGTGATAATGCCGGACAACTGCCAAATGCAAGACGGTTGAGCATCTTTGCCCAGTCTGTCCTTAACTGCTTATCCATAATCGCCTGTGCTGCTTCAATATCTTCTATCCACGGAAAACAATTACCATCCTTCATATACCCAATGCCCCGCTTTTGCAACTGACGCTCCAGCCAGTGACGACCGTTAACACAAATAAAAACATTAAATGGCAGCCAGCTCTGAATTCGAACATGACCAAATCCAAACTGAGGATCGTCAAAATAATGATACATCCAGACACACTTGCGCTTTGCCATCACCACTTCCAGCTTCTTGCTGGCCTTGTTACCTTTAACCATCGGTGCAATACAAGGCTCAACCACACTGAACAGGCAAATAGAGCCTTCCTTAATCCCTTTTTCTGCAGCGATGTTGCGAGCGAGGTTCTCTTTGGCTATCCAACTACTCCTGAGATAACGTGCCTCGATGCCAAGCTCATCAGCCTTTGCTTCGCAGCTTTTTCTTATCATGCTTGTCAAATCCTCAGCCCAGCCGGAAAAATCCTTCAATAATATATTTGTATAGCTCATGAACTTTCTTAGACCACTTTGGTTAGCCAACAACCGCAGCGTCCCGCGAAAACGAATCCTGTCCAAACCTCTTATTGCACCCACGATTTTGTCTTGGTATAATTCCATCAACTTCATAGTAGCATCCTTTCTCTTATTTTTTGAATGTTTACGAGGATGCTACTATACTTTTTTATAGCTAAAACTCTATCCTTTTTGGTTGCGGCTGAGCGAAGCGAAGCCGCGCCAAGTTAATCAGCGGTTAATTAAAAAACGCCGTGTAATGGACATTTTTCCGGAATTAGCCCGCTCTTTTGCGTTTAGATTCGTATAATAGGTAACAAATTTATGTAAAACACATAAATAAGTAAAAAGTTAAAAGTAAAAAGGCTTTGTTATTGATTATTTACTATTGGCGATTGACTATTGTTTCTTTTTATCCGCGTAATCCGCGAAATCCGCGGTTTATGAAAAAAACAGGTGAAAAAGAGAAGAAAACGACGAAAAATGGAGCTTAATTTGAAAAAACAAAACCAAAACCGGCCTTTGACCGGAAATACGAAGCACTAAGCTCTAAATCCTAAACGATTTGAATGGGTGCTGTTTGAAAAAACAAAGCCAATTTGCCGGAGAGCAAATTGGCGTAAACTCTTATATGAAAGGATATTATGGCAATAAACCGGCTTGCGGCGGCGAAAAAACAAAGCCAATTCAAAGCCAAACAAAGCCAAACAAAGCCAATTCGGTTAGCCCCCAGACCTGCGCTGGGGGTTTGAAACCCCGGGTTGAAAAAAGAAAGCCTTGCCGGCGTCCTGCACCGACAAGGCTCAAACGAGGCCGAAGGGACTCGAACCCTCAACCTTCGGATCGACAGTCCGATGCTCTAACCAATTGAGCTACAGCCCCGTGCCATAAATCGCAGGTAATATAGCAGAATACTTGCTTTTGTGTCAACTATTTTTATATGAAAGAAGCAAAACTAAAAAATCATCATCTTTTTGAGGACTGTGAGCGTCTGACTGTCGGTTGTGATTTGCTGGCCTTATTATGCGTTTCCTGCAGCACTTTTATTGCCTTTTGCACGTTGGCGACCTTTAAGATGCCGGTAGTTCGGCCGCCCTTGGCGCCGGAGGTGCAATATGCGTAGGAAATATTTATGTGGTTCTTGGCTAATTTTTCCGCAACTGACGCCAGGGCACCGGATTGATTGGTCAGTGTTATGCACAAAACGTTTGTTTCGCTATACGGCATATTCAGCTTTACCAGTACCTTTTTCGCCTTCTCGGGCGCGGCAAAAACCACTCGCATAACTCCATGTTCCATAGAATCCATCATTGTTATCGCTACGATGTTGATTTTAGCCTGAGCGAATTCGCCGAGCACCCGGGCCAGCACTCCCGGCTTATTTACCATGAAGATCGAAAATTGTGTCTCAATGTACATAATATTATCCTCTCTGATAGAATTCATCCCGGCATTTACAGGGACGGCATCCTACTATTACGAAAGTGGTACTTAATCTGTGCTTGTTATTTCCAGGGCACTTTCTTTATCCGGGTAAAATTTGAAAACCTTATCGAGATTAGTTATTTTGAAAACTCTGTGTAGTTGGGGATTTATTGCACTAATCATTACTTCGCCTTTGTACGTTTCCAGCTTGGCCCTGATGTCTAAAAGTAATCCCAAAACCTGGGATGAGAAAAATTTTACTCCCTCAAAATCGAATATGAGTCTTTTCGGTTTATTTTTTTTGATAAACTCCTTTATCTGGTTGGAAGCGTTGGTTATTCCATCCACATCGCTAATTGAAGCGGATTTGAAAGCCACTATGGCGGTGTTTGCCTCTATGGTTATTTTCAGGCCAATTTCGTCAGCCATTTTCGTTTGACGCTCCTGTCGTATTAGAATGTCAGGCTATTATCACAAATCCAGCGATTTCAGTTGGATTTCCGTTTATTCTTGCCTATTTTTGTACATTTATCAACAACCATTTATAAACAATCAATCTTTTTTAGCATTTTCTGCAGGCAATTTATTGATTCCTCTTATCTTACGGATAATTTCCTTGACGGAAAGCTGGGTAATTTGGTAAAGTTAAGTTTAGTGAAGCGTGTCCCTTTTCGGCACGTAACGAAAGGATATTTGCTTCCCGAGGTGAGGAAGGTCTTTAATTCTTGAGAGCATTCCGCACAGCAAGGAACGGATAAAACTACAGAAGTCGTATGCTTCGGAAATAAGATTTTTTCTTATCAATTATATAGTTAGTTCCTCAAGGAAGGAGGTGGCGTCAAATAGCAACAATTTCGTTGGCGGATTAGAGAAATTGCAGGGGGATTACATGTCATTATAGATCGCTTTGGTATGTAGCTAAAGCATGATTATAGGAACTATTTTGCGTGGAGAATTAACATGTGTAGAAAATTGTTTTTTTGGGCTTTTTTGGCTTTAGTGCTGGGTCTGACCTTGGCGGGTCCGGCCAGAGCAGAACTTGTTGCCTGGTGGAAGCTTGATGACGGTTCGGGGATCACCGCCATGGATTCAAGTGGTAACGGCAACGATGGTGATCTAGAAGGCGGTGCGCAGTGGGTCGCAGGTCAGCTTGGCGGCGCGCTGCAGCTCAATGGTTCGGATGCGGACGTCAGGGCGCCTTATATTCCGTTGAATAATCAAAGTTTCTCCATTGCGATGTGGCTTAATCCCGTGCTGAGCGGTTCGGCCGTCATCTTCTCCCAGGCTGAAACGGGATCGACTAATCTGAGCATGCATTTTCGGCTCGGAGGGCCCAGCAGTTCAGATGCGCCTGTTCGCGGCGTTCGCATGGGATTCTACAGCAATGACCTGGATAGCCCCACGGATCTCTTTCAAGACAACACCTGGTATCACGTGGTGTTCTGGTACGATTTCGAGAATCAGACACAAAGGATCTACGTCGATGGTGTGCAAGTCGCGGAGCGGGCAGCTAATCCTTATCTTGGTTCAGTAGGTGACACGTACATCGGTGTCTGGCAAACGGACACCAGTCAAAGGTATGAAGGTATTGTTGACGATGTACAGATCTACGACCACCCCTTGACCGAGACCGAGATTCTTGCCATCATGCGGGGTCTTGAAGGATATCCCTATGCGTCGAATCCGGACCCGGCTAACGGTTCGCTTCATCCGAATACATGGGCGAGCATGAGCTGGCGGGCGGGAGATTTTGCCGTTTCGCACGATGTTTACTTCGGCGATAATTTTGACGATGTGAACGACGGCACCGGTGATACATTCCAGGGCAACCAGAGTCTGTTTAACTCATATTTTGTTGTAGGCTTTTTAGGATTTCCGTTCCCGGAAGGTCTTGTTAACGGCACAACCTACTATTGGCGAATCGATGAGGTCAATGAAGCGGATCCGAACAGCCCGTGGAAGGGTCCCGTCTGGAGCTTCACGGTTCCTCCAAAAACAGCCTACAATCCTGTCCCGGCTGATAGGTCCACATTCCTGGATCCGGAATCAATAACCTTAAGCTGGACGGCAGGATACGGTTCGAAATTACATACTGTGTACTTCGGCGATGATTATGACACCGTGGCAAATGCTACGAGTGGTACGGCCCAGGGTACTACAACCTACAATCCGGGTCCTCTTGAATTGGAGAAGACATACTACTGGCGTATAGATGAGTTCGACGGCTTTGGTACGTATACGGGTGATGTATGGAGCTTTATGACCACAAAAGAAGGCGGCGGCATTCGAGGGGATTACTACAGAGGTATGAACTTTGAAAATCACATGCTGACCCGCACAGATAGTCAGGTCAACTTTAACTGGGGCGATCCCGGCGGGCCGGACCCGACGGTCGGCGATGACAACTACTCTGCCAGATGGACCGGAGAAGTCATGGCGATATTTACCGAGACCTACACGTTCTATACAAGCACCGATGACGGCGCCCGACTGTGGGTTGATGATCAGCAACTCGTTAACGCGTGGGTAGATCAGGGTACAACCGAGTACCGCGGAACTATAGACCTTCTCGCCGGCAATACTTACAGTATCGTCATGGAATATTATGAGAACACCGGCGGCGCAGTAGCACGATTGCTCTGGTCGAGTCCTTCTACTCCGAAGCAGGTTATTCCACAAGGCGCGTTAGCACCGCCGGTCAAAGCCAGCAGTCCGAGCCCGTCTAATGGAGCGGCCGGCACGAAGATGACGCCGATTCTAAGGTGGGGCGCGGGCGATTTCGCCGACTCGCATGAGCTTTACTTCGGAACCGATGCGGATGCCGTCAGAAACGCCGACATATCCTCGCCTGAATACAAAGGCACCAAGGCGATCGGTGACGAGAGCTATGATCCGGGCAAGCTTGCCTGGTTTACAGAATACTTCTGGCGCGTCGATGAAGTCAACACCGTCAATCCCGAAAGCCCCTGGGTCGGCAACCTCTGGAGTTTCACGACGGGCGATTTTCTTGTTGTTGATGACTTCGAGGACTATAATATTGGTGACAACCAGATATGGTTTTCATGGCATGATGGGCTTGGCGCCGGCGCGCTAGGCTCTCCCGATTTTGTTCCGAGTAACGGCACCGGATCGGCTGTTGGCGATGAAACGACCGCTTCTTATACTGAGGAAACTATCGTTCATAGTGGCACCCAGTCAATGCCGTATACATATGACAACAATCAACAGGGCCTGGCAAAGTATTCGGAAGCGGAGCTGACTTTGACATACCCGCGTGACTGGACAGAGGAAGGCGTAGCGAATCTATCGCTGTGGTTCAGAGGCTACCCGGCATCTACCGGCAGCTTCGTCGAAGATCCGGTTGGCACTTACACGATGACCGCCTCAGGTGCAGATATCTGGATAGTGAATGGCGTGGAAGCCGATGAGTTTCACTTTGCATATAAGATGCTAAACGGCTCGATTGTCGCAAAGGTCGAGAGTGTCGAAAACACGAACGTCTGGGCAAAGGCCGGCGTTATGATTCGCGAGACGCTCAATCCGGATTCGGCGCACGCTTTCGCATGTGTTACACCTGGTTCGGGTGTTTCCTTCCAGCGACGTCCCGGCACGGGCGAGACAAGCCTCGACACGACAACAGCCGGGATCGTAGCACCGTACTGGGTGAAGATCGAACGTGATCTGGCCGGTAACTTTGCAGCGTACACTTCAGCCAACGGCTCGACGTGGACGATGCAGGGCGTATTTGAGATCATCCAGATGAGCGCGAACGTCTATATCGGTTTGGCGGTGACCAGCCATGATGCCGCTCTGACATGCCAGGCTGTTTTCACCAACGTTAGGACTACCGGTAATGTCAGCGGGCAGTGGACGAGCCAGGATATCGGCATCCTCAGCAACGATGCAGAGCCGCTGTACGTGGCGGTTTCCAACAGTGCCGGCACCCCTGTGGTGGTAGTCCATGACGACGCGAACGCAGCGACGATAGGTACCTGGACCGAGTGGGTGATTCCGCTGCAGACGTTTGACGATCAGGGCATAGTCCTGACCAACGTGGACAGGATAGCGATTGGCCTGGGAACCAGAGGCAACATGACAATCCCAGGCGGTTCGGGCAAGATATTCATTGACGATGTCAGGCTGTATCAACCGGCTCCGGAACCAGAACCAGAGCCGGAACCGGAACCAGAGCCGGAACCGGAACCAGAGCCGGAGCCTTGATCCGGAGTTTAGATTGTCATAGCCTTTAACAAGGCCTGATTGTAATAGACAATTAATTGAAGTCAAAACGAGGCCCATACCGACGTAGTTCGATATGGGCCTCTCTGTTTTCTTTCATTCACGCAGGATTTATGCTTAATTCATAGATATTCCTTGACGAAAAGGTATTTATTGTGGTATAAATAATAAAACAGCTTTTTTAGATATTGTGGTCTATTTGAGATTATCGCTTCTTGATTAACTGCTCAATTCGGGCATGGGAAGGAAGGAGGTGGCGTCAAATAGCACAAAAATCATTGTCGGATGAGGTAGAGTGCAGGGAGGATTACATGTCATTATAGGTCGCTTTGGTGTGTAGCCAATGCATGATTATTTTTTTTAACTCTCTTGAAGGAGGATTATTATGTGCAGAAAATTAGTATTATTGGTGTCTCTTGCCTTGGTGTTTAGCCTGGTCGGCAACGCCCCGGCAGCGATACCGTCCGGATGGGATAGCCAGGATATCGCTACAACCGGCGGTAGCGCTAATGAGAGCAACGGCACGTGGACGGTTATTGGCGACGGTGCAGACATCTGGGGCGGCTCGGATGCTTTTCACTATGCCTATGTACCGTTAATTGGTGATGGTGAGATAACTGCCCATGTTGTCGACAACGGCACTGGCTCGAATACCTGGGCCAAGGGAGGCGTGATGATTCGCGAGACGCTGGAGGCCAATTCCAAACAGGTAATGGCGGTAATAACGGACAGCGATGGCGGTGGTACAGCCTTCCAGTGCCGACCGGACACCGGCGCCACCTCCATCAGTTTCCATGGGGATGTCACGGCATCACCGCCTCATTGGGTCAAGCTTGTCCGTGAAGGCGACATGATTACAGGATTCCATAGTGAAGATGGTGTTAATTGGGAACAATACACGGACGGTTCGCCGGACGGCGCTATGACGAACCCGATAGAAGTCCCGATGCCCGAGCAGGTTTACATCGGTCTGTGCGTAACATCGCATGCAGCAGGTGAATTACGTACGTATACTTTTGACAATGTGACAGTCGGACTTCCGGTTATTGCCTATATGCCCGATCCTGCTGATGGTGTTTATTATTCGGACACATGGGCTAGTTTGAGCTGGAGGGCCGGACATACGGCTGTCTCGCATGATGTGTACTTCGGTGAAAATTCTGCAGATGTAGAGGCAGGCACAGCAGATACGTTCCGTGGCAACCAGACCGATGCTTACCTTATAGTTGGCTTCCTCGGATTTCCATATCCGGACGGTCTTGTCCCGGGCACAACATATTACTGGCGGATTGACGAAGTTGAAGCTGATGGTACCAAACAGACAGGTTATGTTTGGAGCTTTACGGTTCCACCCAAGACGGCGTATGAACCAGGCCCGGCTGATGGTGCCGAATTTGTCGACCTTAATGTAAAGCTTAGCTGGACGTCAGGATTCGGTACAAAATTGCACTATGTAGTTTTCGGCGATGATTTCGACGAGGTGAGCAACGCCGCTATGGGAACTCCTAACGGCACTACGAATTACTCCCCCGGCCAACTTGAGTTGGCTAAGACTTACTACTGGCGTGTAGATGAGTTTGATGGCGCCGGTACGTACAAGGGCGAAATCTGGAGCTTTACTACTGAGGGCGCGGTCAGCGGCTCGAATCCGGCTAATGGTGTTGTGGACGTAAAACCGTCGGTGGTTCTTAGCTGGGTTGCTGGAGCCGTCGCCGAATCTCACGAGATGTACTTTGGCACGGACGCGGATGCCGTCAAGAATGCCACGACAGGCTCGCCTGAGTACAAGGGGCCAAAAGCACTTGGCGAAGAGAGCTACGACCCCGGCAAGCTTACATTTAATACGACTTACTACTGGCGCATCGATGAGGTCAACAGCGTCAATCCCGATAGTCCATGGCCAGGTAAAGTCTGGAGCTTTACGACCGGCGATTTCTTTGTCATAGACGACTTCGAGGACTACGATGCCGGCGAAAATCAGATATGGTTTACCTGGCACGATGGACTTGGCGCTGGCGCTCCAGGTACTCCCGGTTACGTTCCTGGTAACGGCACCGGCTCGGCTGTCGGCGATGAAACAACTGCCTCTTATACCGAGGAAACTATTGTCTCTGGTGGTCTTCAGTCGATGCCGATTTGGTACGACAACAACAAGCAGGGCTACTCGAAGTATTCAGAGACGGAACTGACGCTGACAGGCCAGCGAGACTGGACCGAGCAAGGCGTCGCGGAATTGTCGCTGTGGTTCAGAGGCTACTCGGCATCTGTCGGCAGCTTCGTCGAAGGCCCGGTCGGCACCTACACGATGACCGCCTCCGGCACAGATATCTGGATAGTGAATGGCGTGGAAGCCGATGAGTTCCACTTTGCATATAAGATGCTAACCGGTGCAGGCTCGATTGTCGCAAAGGTCCAGAGCGTCGAAAACACGAACGTCTGGGCGAAAGCCGGCGTGATGATTCGCGAGACGCTGGACCCTGGCTCAGCGCACGCTTTCGCATGTGTTACACCTGGTTCGGGTGTGTCCTTCCAGCGACGACCCGGCACGGGCCAGACAAGTCTCGACTCGACAACAGCCGGGATCGTAGCACCGTACTGGGTGAAGATCGAACGTGATATGGCCGGTAACTTTACAGCGTACACTTCAGCCAACGGCACGACGTGGACGATGCAAGGCGTATTTGAGCCCATCCCAATGAGCGCGAATACCTATATCGGTTTGGCGGTGACCGCTCATGATGCCGCTCTGACGTGTCAGGCCGTATTCACTAACGTTACGACTACCGGTAATGTCACCGGGCAGTGGACGAGCCAGGATATCGGCATACTCAGTAACGATGCTGAGCCGCTGTATGTAGCTCTGTCAAATAGTGCCGGCACGCCTGCAGTCGTGGTTTACGATGATCCGGCTGCGGCGCAGATAAACACCTGGACCGAGTGGGTCATTCCACTCCAGGCTTTTGCCGATAAGGGTATAGTCCTGACCAATGTTGACAGGATTGCGATTGGCCTTGGCACTCAGGGCAACATGACAATCCCCGGCGGTTCGGGCAAGATATTTATTGACGATGTCAGGCTGACTCGGCCGGAACCGGAACCAGAGCCGGAACCGGAGCCAGAGCCGGAACCTTAAGCCGGAGTTTAGAATATCATGGCCTTTTGCAGGGCTTTATGATAACCGACGATGGATTGCAGTATATACAGGGCTCATACCGACTCGATTCGGTATGGGCCCTTTCTAAGTGGTTACTACGTGACAAGTAAGTAGAGAACTTTCATTTCGTTTGATGGGACGTTTATCAAATAGTTTCCTATATCTCGACTTTGATTGT
>Ga0265594_1003452_pt1 | contig 10482 bp, 11 predicted proteins | sample saktaG_11_FD_190147 | JGI IMG/M metagenome (GOLD analysis project Ga0265594, IMG submission 190147) | Saline water microbial communities from Sakinaw Lake, British Columbia, Canada - sak_2011_5_24_80m | ecosystem: Environmental > Aquatic > Non-marine Saline and Alkaline > Saline ... | reverse complement strand
AAATTTTAACCACAGGAATATATTGGATATTTCGAGGATTAAAATTTGAGCCTGACGCAGAAATTGGGCAAAAGGGGACGTTATGCAAAGGTCTCTACTCATGTGGCTTTTTTGTAAAGTGAGATTACTCTATGAAAATCATGGAAAGAGGAAGGCTTTAAAATTCAGTGATAATATCTATTAATGACTCTGCAATAATTTTTTCGGCAATTTTCTCCCCGCTCACGCAATAAGTTCCCTTTTTGATCTGACTCTTCAAATCTTCAACCTTTTCCTCTCGAATATCAGGGAGCTTATCAAGGGCTTCTCTTAACTTTTGAATATCTTGTGCTTTTGTGGATTTCATCTGGGATATCATCATTAATAATTCGCTTGTCAGATTTTTAGCTTGCTTGACCATTTGCCTTATATTGCCAAATGGTCTTACCTGGTTCCTGATTTATAATATCTATGTCCTCAGTTTTTATTTAACTACCATATCGGCAAGTTTACAATAAGACTTTAAGCATTACTATGTCATTTGTGGATTTTATTTACTGCGTAGAAATCGGGAGTAAAATACGATTAGGCAGGCAATTTAGTTCTCAGAAAAAACTTCGTTAGATGTCTACTGCAAGATCGTGGTTTAATAAGGTATCCTTACGGAGATGGCATTAAACTCCACTCCACCTTCTAACTGGAAAAGGGCGTCATACTTTTTTAAAAGAGAGAACGCATTGAATAATTCTTTATTTTCGTTTCGTTCCAAAAAAGACCCATCGACAGCATCACGATTCTTCGGCAACTCTTTTTCTTGATCTACATCAGCATTCATGCCCGTATTTTCAATTTTAACGCATACATGTGTAGCATCACAATATGTCGAGATGATCAATTTTTTCAATTGACTATCCTTCATAGAGTTCGCAGCGTGTCTGATAAGGGCCGATAACGCAACAGAATAATCTGCAGTAGATCCTGTTACCTCCGGAATTTGTCTATCCAGTTTCAATTCCTTATGAATATTGTGTTTAAAATCCAGGTAAAAGTTAAAGAATGCCATTTCGGTTTCTATAAGCTCGTACAGGTTAATTTTCCTAACAGCAGTATCGCGTAGTCTCTGCAATTTCCCTGTTACATCATTGAACAAATTAAAAAGTCTGTCAGATTCATTTATAATCAAATCAATGTCGTGAACAATTTTTTTACGCTCTTCCAAAATTTCGTCATCTATGTTCTTCTCATAATTTATATTTTCAAAGCTTTTCTCTACCTTTCGTTGCAAAAGTTTTGACCGACCCATAATTCCGTTTAGAGGATTAGCAAAGTTATGAAGAATTCCAGGTACAAGCTCTTGAACAAAGGTTGCCTCGAATTCGTTTATCATTTCTTGGAATATTTCTTTTTCCCCTATGCTTATACCCCCTAGCATGATTCAAATCCCCCTTGCATGAATACTGTAGCTTGGATTACTATAGCAGAAGAATCAGCATAATACATGTTTTTTCATGTATCTCCGATAACAATAAATCAGATTATTTAAAGTAAAATCACATTCTGTACGATCTCATCTCTCATGGAATGATTTTACTTTACTTTGATTCTCTTTTACCTCATTCCGTCATCTTTTAACTCTTTCAAGGCACCCCTTAATCTCAAAACCGCATGGGAATGTATTTGACAAATCCTTGACTCTGTCAAATCCAGGACTGCACCTATTTCCTTCAACGTTAACTCCTCATAATAGTATAATGATAAAACTATTTTTTCTTTCTCAGGCAGGGAGTCTATAGAATTCTTCAATATTTTTTTAAGTTCATTGCGCGTAATAATAGCAAAAGGATCGCCTTGATCAATCTTTTCTAACACGTCATAATGGCCATACTTTTCACAATAATTAGGGGGCAGATCATCGCTGCTCAAAATGGAAATACTCTTTGCTTCATCAAGAAGCTTATAATAATCTTCAAGTGATATACCAAAATAATCAGAAACCTCTTCATCTGTTGGCGGTCTGCCCAAATCTTTCTGTAATGTTATCAATGCCTTTTCAAGCTTTGTGTCTTTGCTCCTTGCAGATCTGGACAGGGTGTCTCTTGATCTCAGCTCATCTAATATAGCTCCTCGAATCCTGAATCTGGCATACGTTTCAAACTTCACATTTCTCCGCTTATCAAATCTTTCCAAAGCTGATATAAGCCCTATTACACCAATATTAGTTAAATCCTTTTTATCTACGTGATCCGGCAACCTCATGGCAAGCCTCTCCACTATATTTTTAACAAGAGGGGCATATTTTATAACCTGCTTGTTACGCTCTTTATTATCTATCATCTTTATCAACAATTGCCTTGCCAAATAATTTAATGGTTCCATTTTCGTAATATTCAGGTTGTTCCTGGCACAGTTTTCTTGCAATTGACAAAAGGCATTTGCTTGCCCTGGAATATGGAAAGGTCTCAGCCAATAAATGTTGCCGTTTCACAGATTCCTGAACATTTTTGTCCCAGGGTATATACCCCAAGTATTCAATGGAAATATTTATAAATTGCTCTGTCGCATACATCAATTTTCTGAAAACACCTTTAGCTTCATCGGAATCCCTGACCATGTTTACAAGTATCATAAACCGTTTTATAGCATAGCCTTGATAGAGAACCTTGATTAAGGCATGGGCACTCGTAAATGACGTAGGTTCAGGAGAAACAACAACAATAATCTCCTTGGCAACCATATTAAAATACATGACATTTCCAGCTATTCCCGCACCAGTGTCAATAAACACAAAATCCAGGCCTTCATGCAGATCATTTAGTTCATCCAGCAGGGCAAATTTCTGTCCTTTTGATAATTCGGCCATTTGCTCAATTCCTGATGCTGCCGGCAAAATTTTCATACCGCCCGGACCCTGGACAATGACTTCCGACAGAGTTTTCTCACCCTGGAGGACATGACATAGATTATATTTGGGAGAAATACCCAATATCAAATCTATATTGGCCAACCCTGTATCAGCATCGAGGAGCAAAATACTTTTCCCCATCGCGGATAAAATATATGCAAAATTTGCCGCTATGTTTGTTTTACCAACACCTCCCTTACCACTGGTAACAGCAATAACGCGGGTTTTTTCATTATGTCCCTTCTGTTTAATTGACGGATCAATATTAGAATGTTCCTTTTTTCCCCTTTTCATTTCCATTAAAACAGCCTGATCCACTGACTCACCTCATTTGATCTGATATCATAGTAAGTTTTCTTTCATTCCTGTTAGCGTAACTTTCTGTCTGAAAAGATCATTTTTGCTGCAGAATGTTGTCTCTATTATTCTTGTCAGCATGATTATTTTTTCCATTTGGCCTTGCCACATTCAGAGTTTTTTCAATATAGATATATAGCAATTTATATACCATTCGCCTTTGAAACTTATATTTTGCATTGGATGCACGCGCTGCGAAGCAAGGAAAACTACAGCAAGTTGCTGAACTGGAACGATTTTATTACATGTCAACACCTGTTAGAGTCTTTATTCTCAACAACTGCGGTTTTTGCGCAGATGTCGGTGTCAGCAGTGAAAAGGTACAAGGAAAAACCTTTAGCCTTTGCGGCTTTGCCGCATTAGGGTTCAATAGATATCGAAGAGAAAGGGATGGCAGATTTGCACCCTTGACTTATGTCAAAAAACCACAACATCATGGCCAATTATTTGACGTTTTTTATATCCCTGTTGACTGCAAAAATCTGTGCCGATTCAAAACCAATGAAGTCCTGGAATACAGGAAAATTAATCACAGCAAATAAAACTATCCCATATTTCAATGAGACAAAGAATTACTGTAAAGTTGATGGTTTCGTAAAAGTTGTTAGAGGAAAAACAGAAATTGAATCCCTGACACTAAAAAGAATGGGGGAAAGACTGGCCCAGGAAAATGAACTCACTGGGGAGGTAGCGTGGAGTTGTCTTTATCCTTAATTTACTGCCACTATTATATAGAGATCTGTAGGATGTTCAATTTTGTTCAAGTTCAAGGAGGGCGAAAATTTTAACCACAGAAATATATTGTATATTTCGAGGATTAGAATTAGAGCCTGACGCAGAAATTGGTCAAAAGGGGACGTTATGCAAAGGTCTCACAAACTCCTGTTCAGGATATATTGTATCTTTTTAGTTTTTCTACAAAGGTAGTCCTGTTTAAATTAAGTAACTTTGCAGCCCTGTTTTTTACACCTCCTGATTTCCTTAGAGCCTTTTGGAGCAAAACTATTTCAAACTGGCTGATGGTCTTATTTAGATTCAAGCCTTCATCCGGAACTTCAATCCCGCCTGCGATTTGGTCTGCTTTCCTTGTAGTCTGCCGGATTTTATCCGGAAGATCTTCGAAATCTATATATCCAATTCCTTTCATAACGACAAACATCTCAATCAAGTTCTCCAATTCTCTAACATTACCCGGCCAGTTATAATTCATCACGCACTTCATAGCTTCATGGGTTAATCCCTTTATACTTTTTTTCTTTAATTTATTAAATGTCCTTATAAAATGGTTGACCAGTATTGGTATATCATCCAGTCTTTCCCTGAGAGGCGGAAGATAAATTGGTATTACATTAATTCGATAAAAAAGATCTTCCCTGAATTTTTTTTCTACTACTGCCTTTTCTAAATTCTGGTTGGTCGCGCATATGATTCTTACATCTGCATCAATCGTTTTTATTCCTCCAATACGCTCAAACTGCCTCTCCTGTATTGCCCTCAATACTTTCACCTGAAGAGAAGGGCTCATATCTCCTATCTCATCAAGAAAAATTGACCCACCCTGGGCCAATTCAAACCGACCTATTCTGGAGCGAATGGCACCTGTAAACGCACCTTTTTCATGACCAAACAACTCGCTTTCGAGTAATTCTTCAGGAATTGCGCCACAGTTCACCGTGACAAGATTATTGGCTTTTCTGTCGCTGTTAAAATGAATAGCTTTTGCTGCCAGCTCTTTACCCGTTCCACTCTCCCCATATATAATAACGGTACTGTCTGAAGAAGCAACCTTTTCAATTGTCGAATATACTTTTTTCATGCTGTCGCTGTAGCCGATCATTTTTCCAAAGTCATACTTCTCCTTTAAATGATCTCTTAGTACTATGTTTTCATCTTTCAGCCTGGCAAAAGATAATGCCCTTTCGATTGTAAGTTTAACGAGATCCTCTTTTAAAGGTTTTGTTATGTAATCAAAAGCGCCTAACCTCATTGCCTCAACGGCAGTCTCAACTGTAGCATATCCTGTAATTATAATAACCACATTTTCAGGATTCACATCTTTTATGAATTGAAGAAGCTGCAAACCATCAACATGGGGCATTTTTAAGTCCGTTATGACGAGATCATATTTGTCATAAGGAAAGGCCTCCATCGCCTCCATGCCATCTCTAACGGCCCTCGTTTCGTAACCACTCTGTGACAACAACTCATCCAGGTTCTGCCTGTTAAGATCATCATCTTCTGCAATTAATATTTTAACTTTTTTCATGACCTTCTTCCATGCCCAATCTTCTCAGATGGTATAGTCTGATTTGAGTAAATTAAAATAAAAGCCCTTACGTGTTTATTTTTACTAAACAAAAAAGGGGAATTAGTCAACATAAATATAAATTGTAAAAAAGTCTGCTCATATTCCATCACAAACAATCATTTTTTTAAAATTACCTAAAGTTTAAAACCTCTTTGCCGATTAATAAAGAGTCACAGTTACGGGGGTAGGCATGCATGAAAATATCAAACTATAAGGTAGAAAATATCCTCAAGGCATACAATAAACAAAACGGAACGAAAAAGTCCACATCAAACAAAACAGACAATACGAGTGAAAATATTGACAGTATAACTTTATCTTCAGAAAACAACAAAGAAGAGGCTTACGACAAAATTTCATATGGTCTACTGGATGTTATGCTGCAGAACAAAGAGCCGGAATAGTGGAAGTGTTTTATTTTTAGAATAGTTCAGCAGTATAATTTGTTAAACTATTCTGTCATCATGTTTTTTTATTCTCCGCGACTCACCTATGATATCAAATTACAGTACAGATCAAAAATCGATTCTAATTGTAGATGATGATAACTCTACAAGATCACTTATAGCTGACGCACTCAAGGAAACAGGTAATTTTATTACAAAAGAAGTGAGTAATGGTATTGAAGCACTGGAAATATTTCAAAAAGACCCTCACGATCTGGTCATAAGTGATATTAATATGCCCGGCATGAGCGGAATTGAATTGTTAAATAAAATCAGAAAAATAGACCCCACCACTTACGTGATCATCATAACAGGTTATCCCTCTGTGGAAATATCTGTCTCGGCGATGAAGGACGGTGCCGCCGACTTTATGACAAAACCTTTCAAAATCGATGATCTCATATACAAGGCCAATCTGTATTTAAGAGAACGGGCGGCTCTTGCTGGAGAGGATCTAAAATTAAAGGTAGATTACACGAGACTGACTGATAAAATAAAAGAATTATCTACCATAAGTTACATATATGACATTGTTGAAAAGATGGAAGGTGACAATGATTATATTTTTCAGGAAGTAGTTGCTCTTGCCTTAAAGGTAGCCGGGGGAGAAACATCTTCTTTAATATTATTTGACGAGGAACGTAATAAATTCTTTCCGAAAATTGTTAAAAGCTCAATCAACGATGATTGCAATGAAATTACGTCCCTGTTAACACCTATATTTAGAGATGTAGCCCAAAAAAAAGAAGCAGTTATGATAAACGCCAGCAATAATCCTGATCTCTATAAATCACTTATTTGTGTTCCTTTGACAATCAGAAATAAAGTATTCGGTTTGCTGAGTTTAACCAATAAAATAAGTGAAAAAGAGTTCTCAGAAAAGGATCTGAACTACATTCGCGGTTTGTCCACAAGGGCCTCCCTTAACATAGAAAACAAGATGTTATATGAAAGTATTTACATAAACATCCTGGATACATTCAAATCACTTGTTCAATCGATTCAGGCACGAGACCATTACACAGAGACACATTCAAGAAATGTAACGAAATTTGCTATCAGAATTGCTGAAGCAATGCAATGTTCAACGAATGAAATCGAAGCTCTCAAAATTTCCGGAATACTGCATGATATAGGCAAAATTGCCATACCGGACAATGTATTGTTAAAACCAGGTCGCCTGACAGAAGAGGAGTATGCTGTTATTAAAACTCACCCGATTATTGGAGAAAACATCCTCAAATCCATTACCCTTTTTGATACGGAAAGAAATATTATACGCCACCATCATGAAAGATGGGACGGCAAGGGCTACCCCGACGGGCTTTCCGGAACAGATATTCCCATGCTTTCAAGGATATTAAGCGTAGCAGATTCTTTCGATGCCATGACAAGTGATCGTCCATATCGAAAAGGATTAAAAATAGAAGAAGCTCTCGAGGAGCTGAAACGTAATTCTAACCTCCAGTTTGACAAAAAAGCCGTAGACGCTTTTATAACAACTCTATAGAAACCACTGCCATTAACAAAATCTTTGTTAATTTATCATGTCGATCCAACCCAGACTGAAACCACTCACCAATACACTGAGTGAGACCTTTGCAGAATGTTCAATTTTGTTCAAGTTCAAGGAAGGCGAGAATTTTAACCACAGGAATATATTGGATATTTTGAGGATTACAATTTGAGACTGACGCATAAATTGGTCAAAAGGGAACGTTATGCAAAGATCTCAAAGTATTGTAAACTAACGTCATGAATTTAACCCGTACGGAAAAACTTACTGCACAAAAAAAGGTTGCAAGCTTTATATAAAACCTGCAACCCCTTGAAATTTTTGGAGGCGGCAACCGGATTCGAACCGGTGAATAACGGTTTTGCAGACCGCTGCCTTAGCCACTTGGCTATGCCGCCCTTTTTTCATCATATGGAGCGGGCGAACGGATTTGAACCGTCGACGTCCACCTTGGCAAGGTGGCACTCTACCGCTGAGTTACGCCCGCTTGCTTCTTCACTTTTAAATAATAAAATAACCCTTTCTTGTCAATAGAAAACTTTCCTGTCAACGGGTATTTTGGTTATTCATTTAGCAGCATTCAAAATAAATCGATTAGGACAAGAACGATATTTCTCACTGCAATGCTTCTCTGTGAAATTTCAGAAAGTAATCAATTCCGGACCAAAGTGTTAAAATAAGTGCAAGATATAAAACGGCTATTCCGACAGCATGGGCATCAGCACCGAAAAAAGGATAATGAATCAGTAATGCCGAAACAGCTACAATCTGACACAAGGTCTTCTGCTTTCCCAATTTACTGGCGTGGATGATAAAACCTTCCGTAGAGGCAATGCTTCTCAATCCATCCACTGCGAGATCCCTCATAATAATTAGTGCTACTATCCAGGCGGGGATTCGCCCAATGGGAATCAGCATAATCATTGCGGTGCTCACTATGAGTTTATCCGCCAAGGGATCGAGAAATTTCCCTAATCTCGTAACAATACTATATTTTCTCGCAATATATCCATCCAACAGATCGGTAACTGCCGCAATAATGAATAGTATTGCAATCACCAGGCTTAATATCCGCCCCGGGTTGAGAAGAATAAGAAACAGTACCGGTATCACCGCTATCCTCAGCATGGTTATACAATTGGGTAGATTGAATACATGTTTTTTCTTCCCTGATATGGGCAATCTGTCGAAGGAATTTTTTAAAAAATCAATCATTGATGCACTCGTAAAAAGTCAAAATTAGGCGGCAAAGTAAAAAGCTCCAAATTCAAGGCGCGCAAATCCTGAGGAATGAGGCGTACTTACAGTACGCCGCAATGACGAAGGATGCAGCGGAACGCAGAAGTTGGACTTTTTACGAAGCCGTCAATCATTTTATTTTTTAGGAACCGTCTCCCAATCTGCCAAAAACTTATCTACTCCTATATCTGTAAGAGGATGTTTAGCCAGCTGGACCAAAACTTTAAAAGGTATTGTGGCAACATCAGCGCCCATTAGGGCTGCTTCAAGCACATGAAGAGGATTTCTCACGCTGGCGACAAGTACCTCACAATCAAAGTCGTAGTTATCGAAAATTGTTATTATCTGTTCAACCAGATCCATACCAACATGGGAAATATCGTCAAGCCTTCCCACAAAGGGACTTACATAGGCAGCACCTGCCTTCGCCGCCATCAAGGCCTGGATTGGAGAAAATACCAATGTTTGATTTACACGAATCCCTTCACTCGACAATATCTTTGTAGCCTTCAAGCCTTCCGTTAACATCGGCACCTTTACAACAACATTATCAGCCAGTTTCGCCAGTTTTCTTCCTTCAACTACCATGCCTTCAGCATCAAGACTGATCACCTCCAAACTTACAGGGCCCTCAACAATTCCCAGAATTTCCTTTACAACGGTATCAAAATCTTTATTTTCCTTTGCGACCAGAGTGGGGTTGGTGGTCACACCGTCAACCATGCCAAGGCGAATGCCTTCTTTAATCTCTTCAATATTGCCAGTATCGATGAAGAATTTCATATAACCTCCTGCTATTAATTCAATTAAGAATGAAAATTGAAGAGTGAAAAGTTATCAGTCTCAATAAAACAATAATCTGAACGGCTTTACATTTTCTGATTTTTCACTTTTCATTCTCAACTTTTAATTCTTTTTTGTCTTTGTTTTGTATTTTTCAAGACATTCCTTGCTGCAAAAGTAAAGAGTTTTGCCATTAACTGATGTTTTGTAGGCCTCACTCAGAGGAATATACGTGTTGCAGTAAGGATCCTTTACCATATCTTCGCCCTCTATGGAAGCCGGGCTTTTGGGAAAACTCTCTGATGTTCTACCTGACGGTAAAAGAAACGCCTTTGCCAGACGATATATCAGATACACAATAATGACAGTAATTACTAAACGAATCATTTTTAAATACAACTTTCCGTTTGACATTCAGGCTTTGGCATTTGAACCTTAAAACAGAACGTCCACCCTGCTTTCATCCTGAAGCCTGCCAAGAAGACCTTTAATAGAAATCCCGAAGGCCGGATGTATAATGTATGGCGCAATCTCATACATGGGAATAAGAACAAAACGTCTCCTGTGAAGTTCAGGGTGAGGTATAAAAAGATTTTTTTCTTTTATAATTTCCTGACCGTAAAAAAGAATATCTAGGTCGATCGTTCTCGGACCCCATCTTTCTCCCCTTATTCTTCCCATGTCATTTTCTACCTGTTGAAGAATTTTTAAAAGGGTAGAGGCTTTGTATTTCGTCTTAATTTCAATAACGCCATTTACAAACCATTCCTGTTCCTTCAATCCAACAGGCTCTGTCCTGTAAAGGGATGACTTATTTGAAATCCTGATATGGCTAAACAGGGAAATACATTCAATAGATTCCAGGCAATTTGAAACAGGGTCACCTACATTGGAACCTAATCCGATGAAACAGACAATGCTACGCTCATCTTCTCTCACCGTTTCTCATCGC
>Ga0265594_1003451_pt1 | contig 10482 bp, 11 predicted proteins | sample saktaG_11_FD_190147 | JGI IMG/M metagenome (GOLD analysis project Ga0265594, IMG submission 190147) | Saline water microbial communities from Sakinaw Lake, British Columbia, Canada - sak_2011_5_24_80m | ecosystem: Environmental > Aquatic > Non-marine Saline and Alkaline > Saline ... | reverse complement strand
CTTGTAGCTCAATGGATAGAGCACTTGGCTTCGCCATGTCATCCGACATGGCGCCCTGTTGGATAACAGGGCGGACCAAATAAAAATAATTGCGCTTGTAGCTCAATGGATAGAGCACTTGGCTTCGCCATGTCATCCGACATGGCGCCCTGTTGGATAACAGGGCGGACCAAATAAAAATAATTGCGCTTGTAGCTCAATGGATAGAGCACTTGGCTTCGGACCAAGGGGTTGAAGGTTCGAGTCCTTCCAAGCGCACAAAGAATCAATTTACAATCTTCAATGTACAATTACGGACGATAACGACATTGATCATTACACATTGCAAATTGAAAATTGACTCTGCGGGTATAGTATAATGGCATTACAACGGTCTCCAAAACCGTTATTCCAGGTTCGAATCCTGGTACCCGTGCAAGAAGTGTTTATGAAGTTTTTTGACAAAAACAATTTTTTTTGGAGGGAGAATAAAATGTTAAATCTTATTATCAGCAAAATAAAAGAAAATTTACACATTAATGTAAACTGGGATAACCCAGTTTATTGCTATATACTAATGTGTTTATTCTTTTGTTTACTGTTATTTGTTTTTTTGATATCACATCATGTATAAGCGAAAAAAAAGAAAAAAGGGATGTTGCAGTAAGACCGCAGGATCCCTCTTTTTATTGGAATATGATATAATTAGCTATAGAGTCAAGTTGCAGTTGGGCGGGAGCTAAAGATGGTAAAGTTGAGAGAGAAAACTGCATTATTTAGGGTAAAAAAGTGATAAAACACAGATATACTTGCCATTTTGAGTATATATATTGTATACTATATATATGAATTATGCACGAACAATCTTTAATCAACTTTATGATAATATAGGCAAAAAACCTATTTTGGTGCTTTATGGTGCTCGGCAGGTTGGTAAAACCACTTTAATAAAGTCTATTATGTCCGAGTTCCCAAATTCATTGTACTTGCAAGGGGATGATCCAAAAGAAGTTCTCTTGTTGGAACATAAGTCAGCGAAAGAGTTATCTGAGCTTGTTTCAGGATATGATTTAGTGATAATTGATGAAGCACAAAGAGTAAAAGATATTGGTGTTACCCTTAAGCTTATTGCCGATAATGTGGAAAATGTGCGAGTTATTGCCACGGGTTCATCTTCTTTTGAATTGGCTAATAAATTAAATGAGCCATTAACAGGAAGAAATCGTAAATTTTATCTTTATCCTTTATCAATCAAAGAGTTGGTTGATGCGTATGGCAAAATGCAGGTGAACAAAGAAATTGATTCTTATTTGACTTTTGGTATGTATCCGGCGATAGTTAATGCTGTTTCAAGGGAAGAAAAAGCGATTCTTGTAAGAGAATTAGCTGTGGATTATTTATTTAAAGATTTGTTTTTTTTCGGAGATATACGCAATTCATTTGCTTTTGAAAAATTAGTAAAACTTCTTGCTCTGCGCGTGGGAAGCGAAATATCATACACGGAGATTGCAAAAGAAGTTGGTGTGAGCAGAGATACGATATATAATTATGTAAATTTACTTGAGAGGGCATTCATCATTTTTAGATTGATTCCGTTGTATACTAATAAAACAAAAGAAATTAACAAAAGCCATAAAATATATTTTTATGATATAGGGATAAGAAATGCGGTAATAGGTAATGCGGATCCAATAGAAATTAGACCGGACAAAGGGGCTATATTTGAAAATTTCTTTATTGCTGAAAAAATAAAAGAACGTGCATATCATATGCATTTAAGTGATGTTCATTTTTGGAGAAATAGACAAGGTTCTGAAATAGATTTTGTGGAAGTGATGAATTCAAGTAAAGAAATTTTTGCATATGAATGCAAGTGGAAAGAAATTGTTTCAGCGCCGAATTCATTTAAGACGATTTATCCCGATGCTCGTTTTGAATGTATTACTACTGAAAATATTGTGGATTATTTTACAAAATGATATTGAGAAGATAGATATGACACGATTATAGAAATTAAAAATTATGAATCAAAACATCAAAACAAAATTCCCAAGTGGGTTTTATTGGGGGGCAGCTACATCTGCTCATCAGGTTGAAGGTGGGAATGTTAATGATTGGTCAAGATGGGAAAAAGAAAATGCAGAAAGATTAGCGAAAAAAGCTGGGAAACATTGGAAGAGTCCGTCTCGATTTCATCGAGCCGAGACAAGCTGGCAGAAAGAAAAATTTCCAGAAATGTTAAATCCAGAAAACTATATTTCTGGAAGTGCTTGTGATCACTATAACAGATATGAAGAAGATTTTGATATTGCAAAAAAATTAGGTCATAACGCTCATCGTTTCTCAATAGAATGGTCGCGGATTGAACCTGAAGAAGGGAAATTTAATCAAAAAGAAATTGATCATTATCGCGATGTTATCCGTGCTCTAAAACAAAGAAATTTAGAACCATTTGTCACGCTTTGGCATTTTACATGCCCAACATGGTTTGCAGATAAGGGAGGTTGGCTAAACAGAAAAGCTGTTTTTTATTTTACAAGATATGTTGAAAAAATAGTTTCAGAATTGGGGAGTGATGTAAAATTTTGGATTACATTAAATGAACCAGTGCTGTATGCTTTTATGTCATACCTCAAAGGGGACTGGCCTCCACAAATAAAAATGCCAAAGAAATTTAACAAAGTTGTCCGAATATTTGTTAAAGCGCATAGAGAGTCCTATAAAATAATTAAAGACAGAAATCCACTTGCAAATGTTGGGATAGCAAAAGATAATTCATATTTTTCTCAATTTGTTTGGTGGTGTCCGTTTGAATGGCTGATTGTGAAGATATTAAAATATATAGTGAATGAAAGTTTTTTAAATAAGATAAATAAATGTCAGGATTTTGTCGGGTTAAATTATTATTTCCACCGTGAAATTGGATTATTTCGGCATAAAGTCAAACAAGAAAATAAAACCGACATGGGATGGGAAATTTGCCCAGAAGGAATTTATCATGTTCTGAAAGATTTAAAAAAATATGACAAGCCAGTGTATATTTTAGAAAATGGGATTGCCGATGCAGATAATAGTAAAAGAGAAAAATTTATTGAAGATCACTTGATATGGGTGCGAAAGGCGATGGATGATGGGGTAGATGTGAGAGGATATTTTCATTGGTCATTATTAGATAATTTTGAATGGGATAAAGGGTTTTGGCCAAAGTTTGGATTGGTGAGAGTGTGCAAGGGAACATTAGATAGAGAAATTAAGGGTAGTGTGTTGGAATAATAAATAAATTAAAAAGCTCAAATTAAAAAATTCAAAGGAATGCCAAATTAAAAATTTAAAAAATACATCGTCATATTTGATAGTTGATATTTTTAATTCCTTTTTAATTTTTAATTTGGATTTTGAAATTTTATAATATGTATATACTAATTGCAACAATTGCATATTTTTTAGTAGCTATTGCCTCGGTAGGTGACAAATTTTTGGTGACGAAAAAAGTTACTAATCCAGTGGCGTATACATTCTATGTTGGAGTTTTAGGAATTTTTGCTTTAGCATTTGCTCCATTTGGATTTTTTCTATCATCATTAAATATTACTCTTTGGGCATTATTAAGTGGCTCAATTTTTTTAATTTCGTTATTCTTCTTGTTCACATCTTTATTCAAGGAAGAAGCATCAAGGGTTTTTGCGGTTTTTGGAGGATGCAATGCAGTATTTGTTATTGCGATCAATGCTTTCGTATTCAATGAAATTCTGAAAGGTATTCATCTAATGGCAGTTATTTTATTGATCATAGGTGGAGCGTTAATTTTGTATAAAAAGAAAAATAGTTTTCATGATGCAAAAAATATATTCCCGGCGATTTTAGCAGCATTTTTATCTGCTGTTTCAATTGTGATAGTAAAACGCGTGTATTTAATTGAACCGTTTTTTAATGCCTATATTTGGACACGGATAGGATTTTTTCTTACAGCAATGATTTTGTTGTTGCGAAGAAAAAACAGAGAAGTAATTTTTGGGACGGCGCGAAGTGCTGGAAAAAGTTCATGGGTGTGGGTTGTTAGTAATAAAGCATTAGCAGGGTTGGGAGCATTTTTAGTAAATGTTGCGGTTGCTACTGGGAGCGTTAGTATTGTATATTCTATGCAAGGAATCCAATATGCTTTCATCTTTGTTTTCGCTGTAATTTTATCTGTAAAACTTCCATCTATTTTACATGAAGAGCTAAATCGCTCAGAACTTTGGCATAAAATCTTGGCTATTTTATTAATTGGGGGAGGTTTAATTGCACTAAGTCTGTGATATACTCCTTCGCTTTTGATTATTTATAGTATAATACTATGTAGCTATTATAATAGATAATCTTTATTAAACCAGTTAAACAAAAAGCTACGGAGTATTATACAGAATAAGAATTTATTTAGCGAAGGAGTATAAAAATATGATAAGAAAATTTTTAAAACTTGTTCTTCTATCTATCTGTGCATTACTTCTGCTACTTCTGTTTTTACGTAGAAAACCATCCAGCGCTGTCAAAAATTCTGAAGATATAAGATGGGGAGTGGTTTTTTCAAAAAAGTTTTCGAGTGAGATGGGGTTAAATTGGCAAGAAAATTATTTAGCAATTCTTGATGATTTGAATGTAAAAATAATTCGTATTCCTATGTATTGGCAGGATGTTGAGCCACAAAAAGATGAATATATTTTTGATGATTATGATTGGATGATAAATGAAGCGAAAGAACGTTCAGTAGGAGTGACTTTTGTGATCGGAAGAAAAGTTTCTCGATGGCCAGAGTGTCATGTTCCAGAATGGGCATCAGATTTTTCTGAAGACAATCAACAGGCGGAAGTTTTAGAATTATTGCCAATTATAGTTGAGAGATATAAAGATTCTGAAAATCTTAAAGCATGGCAAGTTGAGAATGAACCATTTTTAGATTTTGGAATATGCCCATCTTTAGATGTAGATTTTTTGGACAGTGAAATTGATATAGTAAGGACGCTTGATCCAGAACGTTCTATTGTCGTCACAGATAGCGGGGAATTAAGTACATGGGTTCGCGCAGCGAAGCGAGCGGATATTTTTGGGACGACGATGTACAGAACTGTTTACACAGAACCATTAGGATATGTTCGTTATCCATTGACTCCGAATTTTTTCTGGAAGAAAGCGAATATTGTTCATTTTTTTGATCCAGGAAAGTCTATGATTGTTTCAGAGTTGCAGGCAGAACCGTGGGGACCGCAGGCTATTTATGACATGGATAAAGAAGAGCAAGATAAATCAATGAGTATTAAACAGTTTGAAGAAATTATTGAATATGCAGAAGAAGTGAGTTTTCCAGAAGTGTATTTTTGGGGAGTTGAATGGTGGTATTGGCTGAAAGAAACACAGGGGAGGGGAGAATTTTGGGAGTATGCCAAAGCGCGGATTAGTCGCTGATAATGACGCTGATTCGACGCTGATACGATGTATTGATTTTTTAGGTGAAATAAGATAATATAAGTGTAATAAATAACATGAACAATGAAGAAAAATACAATTTAATAACGAGGAATATTGAGGAAACTATGACTGGGGATGACTTGAAGTGGATGATAGAAAATGATATTCCGCTGAAACACTATATTGGTTTTGAAATTTCTGGGAAAGTCCATTTAGGGACTGGTTTGGTTTGTATGCAGAAAGTGAAGGATTCAATGGACGCAGGAGCAGAGTGTATTATTTATCTTGCTGACTGGCACACATGGATTAATGAAAAGTTGGATGGAAAGATTGAAACAGCTGGGAAAATTGCCCAAGGGTATTTCAAGCATGCGTTAATGAAAGCATTAGAATGTTTGGGTGGAGATCCTTCAAAATTACAGTTTATTATGGGCTCAGATCTTTATCATAACAACGATAAATTTTGGGAGACCGTTATAGATGTTTCTAAACATACTACTCTTGCGCGAATGAAAAGAAGTATTACTATTTTAGGAAAAGAAGAAGGAGAGGGAGTAGATTTTGCAAAATTGATTTATCCAGCGATGCAGGTAGCAGATATTTTTACAATAGGAGCAAATATTTCTCATGCGGGGATGGATCAAAGAAAGGCGCATGTGATCGCAAGGGATGTTGCTTTACAGATTGAGAATAATCCATTTGAATATGATAGTAAAAAATATAAGCCAGTCGCGATTCATGGACCGCTTTTAATGGGATTGGGAAAACCATCCGAATGGCCGATTGATGAGAATAAAAAAGATGAGTTAATTTCTGCTTTGAAGATGAGCAAATCTCAACCAGACAGCGCTGTTTTCATTCATGATAGTGAAGACGAGATAATGCGGAAAGTTAAAAAAGCATTTTGTCCAGAAGGTGAAGTTGGTTATAATCCAATTTTGAATTGGGCGAAATTGTTAATTTTTACAAGAGAAAAATCCATTTATCCGTCTCGACTCGGCGTCGAGCCGAGGCGGACAATTTCCAGAAAACCAGAGCATGGGGGAGATTTGATTTTTAATTCGTATAATGAGTTAGAAAAAGTATTTGAAAAGAAAGAATTACATCCGATGGATCTGAAAAATTTTGTAGCAGAGTATTTGATCGGATTACTGAAACCAGCAAGAGATTATTTTATGGATGGGGATGGACGGAAAATGTTGGATGAATTAGAGAATATAAACGCGGAATAGTCGCTGATAGTGACGCTGAATAAACGCAGAATTTGCGTCGTTAATTGAAAATTGTTAATTGTCAGCCCGCGGGCTGATCACCCCGCGGGGTGGGATCATTGATTTTGGAGAGGTGGCAGAGTGGCCGAATGCGACGGTTTGCTAAACCGTTGTATGGTTTTATAGCCGTACCGAGGGTTCGAATCCCTCCCTCTCCGCCTTCGCGCGCCGAAGCTAAAGCTTTGGCGCGCTTCGGCGGACAATGTCCGCAGAACGTGCAACGGAGTGATAAAATAATAATAGTTCTCAAAACCTTTAGCGAAGGCGTGTATTATGTGGTATGTTTATGTTTTAGATTGCAAAAATAATAAACCTTATGTAGGCTGTACTAATAATTTAAAAGATAGAGTAGAAAGACATGAGAAAGGATATGTTCCAGCGACTAAGGGTATAAGACCGATAGAATTACGTTGTTATTTTGCTTTTAAGAATAAGTATTTAGCATTTAATTTTGAAAAGTATCTTAAATCCGGATCAGGTAGAGCATTTATAAATAAACATTTTGTATAATGAAACTGGGAAAATATAAGCATTACAAAAGTAAATTGTATGAAGTTGTTGGTATTGCGAGACATAGTGAAACATTAAAAGAGATGGTAATTTACAGGGCGCTTTATGATTCTGAAGAATTTGGAAAGAATGCTTTATGGGCAAGACCAAAAGATATGTTTTTCGGAAAAGTTATAGTTGGTGGAAAAGAAATTCCACGTTTTGAATTTTTAGAGTAAAAATTTTAGAGGAGGGTATTATGAAAGGGTTGATATTGGTATGTGAAGATTGTGGGACAGGATATTGTTTCGTGTCAGGCGACATTCCTGAGAAATGCGAATACTGTAAAGGAAAATTAGTAGAGCAGAGTGAAGACGATTCTGGAGAGTTAGAGGAAGACAAAGAGTAAGAATAGCGTGGGGTATAGTGTGTGGATGACATAGAAGTCATCCACACAATTTTTGGCAATTAGAAAAAGCCCTTGTATATTAGCAAGGGCTTTTTGAATTCTTAATTCATTATAATCTTCTTTTTGTTTTTAGAATCAGACTTTAACTGATTTTTTAATTACCAATCCATAAATTAGTGTCAAAAATATATAAACACTGTTCGTTATCATTAAAATATTCTTCTGATCAGGCTTTTTTGAAATTATATGTGGGGGAACAAAAGTATTTTTTCTATGGACGATAAGGAAGTCTTTATCATCCCTACTATCATATTCTTTCTGGAACATCCTTTTTGCAGTCGCTTCGATTTTTTCCTTGGGTATGTTCCTAAATTTTTCACATGCTTTATTGATCAGATCTTTATATTTCTTCTCGTCCATTTTAATTCTCCCCTAAGATTTTAATGAACATCATCAACCGCGATATGCGCTCGGTAAGACCGAGGAAATGAGGCGAATTTGCCAACATCTCAATTGATTTTTAACGGTAATATATCATAGCATAGTTTTTATGGAATGTCAATCCTACGCTTGCGAGCTTCGGCTTGCAGGCAAGCTTTCTTTCTCCGAGCTTCGGCTTGCAGGCAAGCTTTCTTTCTCCGAGCTTCGGCTTGCAGACAATGTCATACATGACGAATATATATGTTCTATGCTATAATGAAAATGTAATTTTTATGGATCTACAGAGTTAACTCTGTAGATCAGCCTATGCTCTTCAATGCGATTCAGAGCTACGGCAGACAAGTGTAGAAAAATAATATGCAAGATAAACCAATAATTTTTTCAGGAATACAACCATCAGGCGATCTAACGATTGGTCAGTATTTTGGCGCCATCAGACAATGGGTGGAAATGCAGAATGATGGGCAGAACTATTTTTGTATAGTAGATTTACACGCCATCACTGTCCCGCAAGACTCCGTATTACTAAAAGAAAGAACACGACAAGTTGCTACCATGTTTTTGGCTTGTGGGATTGATCCAGAAAAATCTGTTTTATTTGTTCAATCTCAAAATCATGATCATGCTCAATTGGCATGGATTCTAAATTGTTTTACTCCGTTGGGATGGTTAAATAAAATGACACAGTTCAAGGAAAAGGGAGAAAAACAGAAAGAAATAGTTAGTGCGGGGCTTCTTGATTATCCTGTGCTTATGGCATCAGACATCCTTCTTTACAATACGACGGATGTTCCTGTTGGTGAGGATCAGAAACAACATGTTGAATTAGCAAGAGATATTGCAAAAGCTGTTAACGCAAAATATGATCAGGAAATTTTTGTTTTGCCAAAGGCGAAAGTGGGTGAGTCAGGAGCAAGAATTATGAATCTTCAAGATCCGACAAAAAAAATGAGCAAGAGTGAAAAGAGTGATCTCGGAATTATCTACATGTTAGACGATGAAGAAACCGTGAGAAACAAAATTAAAAAAGCCGTCACGGATAGTGGCAGTGAATTTGATCCCAGCTCGGATATACCAGCAATTATAAATTTATTGACAATATTTTCATTAACATCAGATAAGACAGTAGATGTATTAGCATCAGAATATGCAGGTAGGGGATATGCAGTTTTCAAATCTGATTTGGCAGAATCAATCGTAGAATTTCTAAAGCCGATTCAAGAAAAATACAAAAAAATAATTGCTGATAAAAACTATCTTGATAAAGTTCTTAAAGATGGGTTAGAAGAAGCAAAAGCTGTTTCGGGGAAGAAATTGATGGAGGTGGAAAATATAATTGGGCTTGGATTATAGTTAAAAGTCAAAAGTTCATAAAGTTAAAAGTACGCCGTCGTTTCATTAAGTTGCTATCTATCTGCGTATATTAAAACTTTGAAAAAATAATTTTATTATAGGTTGAAACGGGTCGGACTTTATGAACTTTTAACTTTATAACTTTTGACTTTACCGCCCCCGTGCAACAACAACCCCCCAAACCTTACATGCACCATTTGATTTCAACACCCCAGCGCATTCGTTTAATGTAGAACCAGTGGAACAGACATCATCTATTAGGAAGATGTTTTTTTGTTGGACACTATCTGGGTTAAGGCAGACAAATGCCTGTTTTGTATTCGCACTACGTGTTTCATGGTCATGAATTTTAGATTGTGCTTTTGTGTTCTTTGTTCGCGCAAGGATGTCCGTTCTGATGGGGGCAAGTTTATTTGATGCGGAAAGATATGCGGCAATTTTTTCTCCCAACAATTCTGCCTGATTAAAGCCTCTCCATTTTAATCTTTTCTTGTGTAATGGAACAGGAATAATTAAATCTATTTTACATGGAATTGAATTCTGCTCAATCTGTTTTATTATTAACTGTGCAAGTTGTTCATGTAAACTTTGGACTAATAAAAATTTGAAAGTTCGGATTGATTTTTTGATAAGGGGATCACTGTAATGAGTTGCAACAATTAAACCATCCAACGTCCGTTGGCTTTTACATTGAGCACATGTTTCACCGTGCAAACTGGAATTTTCACATATAGGGCATAGTTGTTCGTGCAACAGCTCAACACTTTCAAGACATTTGTCACAAATAAAAACAGAGCCTTCGGCTCCGCACCCTAAACATTTTATTGGAAAAAGGAGATCTAGGATAAAAGTGGAAATTTTGTTTAATGTAGTAAACATGACTATTAAATTCCAAAATCCAAATTAAAAATTAAAAAGGAATTAAAAATAACAAATTAAAAAATATTTTTTAATTTAGGCTTTTCACCCCGCAGGGTGATCAGCCAGCGGGCTGAGATATTCCCTTGAAATTTTTAATTTGAGCTTTTTAATTTATATACTGAATTATTACCACTTACTTTTATTTTGTCATCAACAAGGGACAGAGTATAACTT
>Ga0265594_1003450_pt1 | contig 10484 bp, 4 predicted proteins | sample saktaG_11_FD_190147 | JGI IMG/M metagenome (GOLD analysis project Ga0265594, IMG submission 190147) | Saline water microbial communities from Sakinaw Lake, British Columbia, Canada - sak_2011_5_24_80m | ecosystem: Environmental > Aquatic > Non-marine Saline and Alkaline > Saline ... | reverse complement strand
CTAAAGTCTTCTTTATAGTAGCCTTCTTCTATTCTAACAAAAAAACAGGCTATGGCTATAGAAAGAGTTGCCAAGGGAACAGAAACTATTCCGTCTATAAGATAATGGCATCCTAAATAAACTGTTCCAAGAAAAGTAATGAGCATCCATGGAATAGAGATAAAAAGCGTTTTTCTGTTTTTTCTAAAAAAGAAATAAACAATTATTATTGTCCAGGCCCAATGCATGCTGGGCATTGTGGTTATGGGCAGCGCCTCTTTTTGCCTTTCCCACATTTCTTTTTGGAATAATTTAACTTCAGGATTTAAATAGTCAGCTTCGGTTTGCCAAGATGCGGCATTTTCTGGATTTTGTAAAAAAGCATTTGAAGGACTGTTTGCCGGGAATAAATACCAGAGAGGAATGGATAGAAACATAGCCAGAAATATAGAAATAACAAGACCCTTGAACAACTGTCTTTTCTTGTCCAGATAGAAAAGAACTATTGATATCCCTATTACTATGTTTAGCGAGGTAAAAATAAAGATAATAACAGGAGAGATGGAATCAAAAAAACTCTCCAGCGGATTTGAAGGAGTATGCAGCCATATAAAAGGATAGTTGCCAGTTAAAATTCTATCAATATTTAAAAGTTTTTCATTGATTAAATTACTGCCAATTTTTGTTTTTACAACGCCAACCATTAAAAGACTCGAAGAGAATGAAATTAAAATTGGGATAATCATTCTTATAATAAACCTAATATCTTTAATTGCCGAAAAATTAAAAGAGAAGTGTTTTTGGTTTTTATATGAAGAAACTTTTTTAACAAGAAATATATAAATTCTGAAAGTAATATAGAAAAAGAAAGAAAATAGAAAAAATAAAAATATTCCCTGATACCATTCTATGCTGCTTTTAACGACAACTGTCCCATTTTTTAATAAAGATATAAAGCTGTTGTTTGGGGAGAAAAAAATAGAAAGGATTAAAAAAAACAGGGAACAGCCGATTAAAACATATTCCTCTATTTTTATTTTTTTAGCAATTTCTATTATTCTGGCCATTCTTCAATCATTAGGCATTTCTTTTTGTCTTTTATTGGTAATTTTTGATAAATATCTTCAGTTATAAATGGAATAAAAGGATGCAGAAGTTTTAGAGAGGTTAAAAGGACAAAGAATAGAATTTTTCTTTTTTCTTCAGATGGCTGGGCCTTGGCTTTTTCAATATATTGGTCGCAAAAATCATGCCAGAAAAAATCATAAAGTGCGCGAGTTGCTTTTCCAAAACGAAAAGCTTCCATATTTTTATTTGTTGTTTCTATGGCTTTATCTAAAGATTTGAGAATTTTCTTATCTTCTTTTTTTAAAGGTGTTTTTGTCTTAAAATTTGAAAGCTGAGATAATCCTTGATTCTGCTGCATTACAAATCTACTGGCATTCCAAATTTTATTACAGAACTTTTTTCCCATTATAATGCTATCTTCGTTAAAGCGCATGTCTTGAAGTTCGGTTATTTGATAAGCAATTCCGAACCGTACTGCGTCGGCTCCGTATTTTTCAATTAATTCTAAAGGATCTATCCCTGTTCCTAAAGATTTCGACATTCTTTTCCCGTCTTTAGTCAATACGGTTGGGTGGATATATACTTTTTTGAAGGGAACTTTTTTTGTGAATTCCAGGCCAGAGAAAATCATTCTACTAACCCATAGATTTATAATATCTCTGGCCGTGGATAAAGTGTCTGTTGGATAAAACTCTTTTAAATCTTTTTGGGGCCATCCCAAAGTGACAAAAGGCCATAAAGCAGAGCTGAACCAGGTGTCTAGAACATCAGTTTCTCCTTTAATGGGAATTTTATGTCCCCACCAAATTTGGCGGGATATACACCAGTCTTTTACATTTTCAAGCCAAACAAAATATGTTTTCTCCCAGCGTTTTGGAAAAAACTGCACTTTTCCGTTCTTTACAGCTTTGATTGCTTTTTTTGAAAGCTCATCCATTTTTAAAAACCATTGCCAGGAAGGGATTGCTTCTATTGTTGTTCCGCATCTATAACATTTCGGAAGCTGATGGATAAAACTTTCTTCTTTTTCCAAAAGGTTTTGTTCTCTCAAATCCTCAATAACTTTTTCTCTTGCTTCGCGTATATTTAATCCTTGATAGCGAAGAGGAGCAGGAGCAATCATTTTTCCTTTTTCATCAATAACTTGAACTGCTTCTAAATTGTGCCTTAGTCCGATCTCATAATCAATAAGAGAGTGAGCCGGAGTAAGTTTCAAAGCTCCTGTTCCAAAATCCTGGTCTATATTTCTGTCCGCGATAATTGGAATTTCTTTTTTCATTAAAGGAAGAATTACTTTTTTCCCGACAAGATCTTTATATCTTTTATCTTTTGGATTTACAGCTAAAGCCGTGTCTCCGAGCATTGTTTCCGGCCTTGTTGTTGCTACAACAATATTTCCTTTTTTCAGAAGATATTTAATGTACCATAACTTTCCTTCTTCTTTCTTGTATTCCAGTTCAAGGTCGGAAAGGCTTGTCTGACATCTTGGGCACCAATTTATCACCCTTCTTCCTTTATATATCCATCCTTTTTTTCGGTAATAAAGGAAAGCTGTTTTTACTGCCAAAGCATAATCTTTATCCATTGTGAATCTGGTTCTTGACCAATCTGAAGAAATTCCTATTTTTTTAAACTGGTTTAGAATGATATTCCCGTATTCTTTTTTCCATTCCCAGACTTTTTTAATGAATTTTTCCCTGCCTAAATCAAATCTGGTAAGCCCTTGTTTTTTGAGCTGTTTTTCTACTACATTTTGAGTGGCAATTCCGGCATGATCCGTTCCTGGAATCCAGAGAGTTTTAAATCCTTGCATTCTTTTTTTTCTGATCAAAGAATCTTGGACAATAGCATTTAAAGTATGACCTATATGAAGCTTTCCAGTAACATTTGGAGGAGGAATCACAACAGAATAAGGCTTTCTATGACGTTTTGGCAAATTGTCAGGGTTAAAAAAACCAGATTTCTGCCAGAGCTTGTATATCCTTCCTTCTGTTTTCTTTGGGTCATATGATTTTGGAAGATTCATATTTATATATTAACACAGTTTTTTAAATCCTTAAATTAGCTTTTGCTTCCACCTTATTCCATTTTATTTGCTTTTTTCTTAAATATCCGGCAACAGCTATCATTGTTGCGTTGTCTGTGCAGTAATTTTTTTCAGGACAGAATAAGGGAATATTTTCTTCTTTTGCTTTTAATTTGAATTGTTTTTTTAGTTCCTTGTTTGCCGTCACTCCTCCTCCAATGATAATTGATTTTGCTTTACAGTTTCTAGCAGCTTTCATTGTTTTGAAAATTAAAACATCAATTATTGACTGCTGGATCTCTCTGCACATTTCTCTTACATATTCTTCTGACTTTACTTTATTTTCTTTCGCGTTATAGAGAACAGCAGTTTTTAATCCAGAAAAACTAAAATCATAATTTTTCTGATAGATCATCGGCCTGGGCAAAGATATTTCTCCTTTCTTTGCTTTTTCCGCTTTTTTTGAAATAGCTGGCCCTCCGGGATATTCTAAACCGAGGATTCTTGCTGTTTTGTCAAAACATTCTCCTGCTGCGTCGTCCCTTGTTTCTCCAAGTACTTTATAATTCCCAATATCCTTCATTAAAATTATCTGAGTGTGTCCTCCACTTACTATTAAGCAGACAGACGGGAGAAAGTTCTTAAAACTCGGAAAATTTACCAAGATATGAGCTTCAATATGATTTACTTTGATAATTGGAATTTTCCAGAAAAAGGAAAGAGCTTTTACAAAATTTATTCCAGTCCATAAACATGGTTCAAGTCCTGGTCCTATGGTCAGGGCTATTGCATCAATATTCGGCTTTTGATATTTTTTAAAAAACTTTTCTATTGGCAAGTGTTTTCCTTTTTTTAAAATATTTGATATTGTTTTAATTTCTTGTTTTGAAATTTTTATTTTATTTTCTTTAAGAAGTTTTGCTTCTTTAAGAGCTCTAGTTAAAACCGGAACCAGATTTTTTTCGTGCTCTCGTCTGGCCAGAGTAGGGAACACTCCTCCATATTTTTGGTGGATTTTTGTTTGAGAAGAAACAATGTTTGAAAGAATTTTAATTTTATCCTTGTCTGCTGATATGACGCTTGCGCATGTATCGTCGCAGCTTGTTTCAATTCCTAATATTTTCATATATTGATTTTTTCTTTTGAATATATTAAACTGGCTACACTGGCCCTATCGTCTAGTGGTTAGGACAGCAGATTTTCAATCTGCTGACAGGGGTCCGATTCCCCTTAGGGCCGCTATTCAAGATGTATTTTCTGTTGAAATTTTCTAACTCTTTCTAAAAGTAAAGGATGAGTTTTTAAATGAGGATCTTTTTCCAGTAGCTCTTTTGCAGCTGTTCTTGTTTTTTCAATCAATGGAATGTCTTTTAGAGATTCCATTGTAATATCTGGAATTCCCCATTGTCTTGTACCTTTAAATTCTCCTGGTCCTCTTATCTCAAGATCTTTTTGAGCAAGCTTGAATCCGCTTTGGCAATTTACTAAAGCTTTTAATCTTTGATTTTCAGAAGAATCTGAAGTGGTAAATAAAAAGCAGTATGACTGATATTTTGACCTTCCGACTCTTCCCCTGAACTGGTGGAGTTGGGCAAGTCCGAATCTTTCCGCTCCTTCTATTATGATTACGCTCGCGTTTTGGATATCAATTCCAACTTCAATTACTGAAGTAGAAACAAGGATATCTGCTTTTTTATTCTTAAAAGAATTCATTATTCTTTCTTTCTCTTTTGAAGCAATTTTCCCATGGATAAGAGCAACATTAAGATCTGGAAATACTTCTTTAGAAAGTCTTTCATGTTCTTTTTTAACTGCCTTAACATCGTTCCATGTTGAATCTTCTTTTTCTTTTGATTCAATTCTTGGACAGATAATGAAAGCCTGTCTTCCTTTTTTGATTTCTTTTCTAACAAAATCATATATTCTCTTTCTGTCCTTTGAATAAGCTACTTCAGTAATAATATCTTTTCTTCCTTTCGGCAAAACATCAATCAAAGAAAGATCCAGATCTCCATATATTGTCAAAGCCAGTGTTCTTGGAATTGGAGTGGCTGTCATTGAAAGAAGATGCGGTACTTTGTCTGTTGACTGGGCCTGCAGCTTTGCCCTTTGCTCTACTCCGAATCTGTGTTGCTCGTCCACAATCACAAGAGCCAGATTTTTAAATTTCATTTTTCCTGTAATTAAAGCATGGGTTCCTATTAAAATATCAATCTTTCCTTGTTCTGCTCTTTCAATGAGTTTTTTCCTTGATATTTCTATGCTGTCGCTTTTGAGTTTTTTGGAATAGAACTTGTCTTCTTTTCCAGTAATGATTCCTAAATCAAGCTTATAGTCTTTTAAAAGAGACCAGACAGTTTTGAAATGCTGTTTTGCAAGAACTTCAGTAGGAGCCATGAAAGCTGTTTGAAATCCAGATTTTGCTGCATTTAAAGCGGCAATAGCAGCCACAACTGTTTTTCCAGAGCCAACATCTCCTTCTAAAAGCCTGTTCATCGGCCTTGGTTTTTCCAAATCCTTTAGAATCTGCCAGGCTGATTTCTTCTGGGGATCAGTAAGTTTAAATGGAAGCGACTTTACAAATCTTTGGATTGTTTTTAAATTTAAAGGTATTGGAAGCGATTTTAATGCTCCCATTTTCATTCTTTGCTGAAAAACAACAAGTTCAATGTAAAAAAGATTTTCAAAAGAGAACCTTTCTTGAGCTTTTTTTGCAGATGAAAGAGAATCTGGGAAATGAACCTGATAGATTGCCTTTGATAAAGGCCAGAGATTAAATTCTTTTATTATTTCTTTTGGCAGAGGATCTGAAATAATGTCTTTTAATTCTGCAAGCATTGGCTTAATGATGAATCTCAGCCATTTTGAAGAAACCTTTTCTGTTTCAGGATATACTGGGATTATTCTTCCAATAAGAAGGCTTTCTTTTTCGCTTATCTTCTCATAAGCAGGGCTTGATAAATATGCTTCTTTTCCATATTTGACTTTTCCTATCAAGCTGACAATGTCTCCTGGTTTGAGAGATTTTAAAAGATATGGCTGGTTAAACCAAATTACTTTTATCGCTCCTGTTTTATCCTGAACAATTGCCTGAGTAAGAGTCATTTTCTTTTTCCATGTTCTGTTGTTTCCAATTTCAAGTATTTTCCCCTGGATGCAATATGTTTGATCATTAGTTAGAGATATTTTGGAAATAGGAGTTGTTTCAGAAAAATCCTCATATCTATGAGGAAAATGATAAAGAAGATCATGGATTGTTTTTATCCCGAGTTTTTTTAATTTTCTCTGGAAAAAAGGACCAATATGTGGAAGCTGTTCAATTGGAGTAGATAAATTCATGTGCCCTCAAGAGGAGTCGAACCTCTATTTGAAACTCCGCAAGCTCCTGTTCTATCCATTGAACTATGAGGGCAGTCGTGTATGCTTAAAATATCATAGAATTAATCAAACTTCAATCTTATTGAAATTCACATGATTTAAAATATTTGAAAAGATACAAGAAATAGGGTATATTAATACTATAGCTCAAGGAGGGGTCGCATAATGGCATTGCAGCAGGTTGCTAACCTGTGACGGTCTAAAAAGCCGTCTGTGGGTTCGACTCCCACCCTCTCCGCCAAAAAATAAGCATTGACATTTAATATTAAAAAGAAGATTATTAAATAAAGGTTAAAAATAATTAATATTTCAAAAATATGTTTTTCAAAAAAACTATTCTCGTTATTAGCTTTTTAGCTATCTTCGGTCTTCTATTCAACTTTGGCTTGCCGAACGCCAAAGCAATGACAAACGAAGAAATTCAAGATTTGATTGATCAGCTTCTACAACAAGTTGCCGAACTGCAGCAACAATTAGTAGAAACAGGAGAAGGAGAAGAATGGTGCTACAATTTTAATGTTAATTTAGCACATGGGAGTACTGGTTCTGAAGTAAGGGCTTTGCAGATTGCTTTAGAGAAACAAAATCTTTATCAAGGAGAATCTGACTATTTTGATGAACAAGTTGCTTCAGCAGTAACAGGATTTCAGGAAAGATATAGAGAAGATGTTTTAGCTTCCTGGGGATTATCTTACGGAACTGGTTATGTTGGAAATACCACCCGCGCTAAATTAAACGAACTTTACGGATGCGAAGAAGATGATGATTCTAGTGACGATTATTTGGGAACTTCTGAAATTGATGAAAATTTTCCTCCAGTAATTGACGGTCTTGAAGCTCCTACTCTATTAAGGGTTGGTTCGGATGGAATATGTCAACAAAAAGTTAGCGAAGAAGGATCTTGGACAATTAGAGCTCATGATCCTGAAAGTGGCTCGTTAACTTATTCAGTAAATTGGGGCGATGGTAGTGAAAATGAACAACAGGCAGCAGAAACTGCAACATTTACTCACAGCTATAATAGATTAGGAACATATACTATTGATTTTGTTGTTATTGATAATGAACAGCAAAAAACTGAAGTTTCTATTATTATTAAAGTTGTTTCAGAAGTTGATAGCTCTTATTCTTTCTGGTCGCATAGAAATAGCATAGTTGATGACACTGAATTAAAAGTGGATCCTGAAGATGTCATATTAAGCGGAGACTGGGAAGAAACAATAAACAATCTTTACCAAAAATTCCCAGATGCTAATAATTATATAGGAAAAATTGAGTATTATTTCAAAGATGCTATTGCCGATGAAAGAAATTCGATAGATGGGAAAATGGCTGATGACACTACTGCTTACAGAGGAGGCCTGAGAATGATGAGTGTCCTTCAATCTTTTGAAACTGTTCAGAAAGCCGGATATGGAGGAGACTTCAGTGATTTTTGTTCAAACTGTTCTTATGGGTATAGTCACTTAAGAGGAGATATATATAAGATAGTTGACGGAGTTCCAACAAAAGCGCCTGGTAGCAGAGTGTATGATAGGATAGCAAAAATATGGTATGTCTGGGATGAATGGGCTGGTAGTGCCAGGATAGCATCAGATACAGAAGTCCGGATTTTTGATATGATAGATAATCAAGTTTCTGATGCAGGCGATGGCGAACTTAATATGATCAAAAGCAGGGAAAGTGGTATACGAAGTCTAAATGAATTGATAAAAACATATGAAGATAGAATAGAAATTACTTTATCTGGTGGTCGCGTAAGTGATACTTGGGGTGATCTAGAGTATCTTAGGGATCATGTTGAACAATTTAAAAAAGATATTGCTAAAAAAGAAGCAGAAATAGATGAATGGGAGGAAAAACTTAATGATGTTCTTAAGGAAAACAATGGAATAGGTTTAAGTGAAGAATGGAGGGATGATTCTTCTGAAGAATCTTCTGAAGATTCTTCTGAAGAATATGTTCCAGAAATATCTGACAGTGATGAATTTTGGAAACTAATGGATTCAGCAGATCCTATTTGGGATTATAGTGATTATATTAATAATTGGAAGAATACTAGTCTAATATCTGACTCTTCTTTTGGATCTGATGAGATAGCAAGTACAGATGATGATGATAATAATAATAATGGTGATTTTTATGACCCTAATGAAGATTATGTTCCAGAAATATCTGACAGCGATGAATATTATTCCAATATGAGCTCTGATGAGTTTTGGGATAGTATGAGTGGGAAAGACTTAGAGTATAAAGGAATGAATTCACATGATGCTACTCTTTTCTTAATAAATACGGATACGGTAATAGAAGACTTGTTTTTAGAAGAAGTGTCTACTTCACGTTCTTTATTACGAAGTCAAGATGTTAATAAATATGGTACCGAAAATGAATTTTGGCTAATTTTTTTGAAGCCCATAATAGATACGATTGAATTTTTGGAAACAGAAGCGCCTGGTAAGAATATGGTCTGGCCGGATTTCTTTAATAATGAGTTATGGAGAGATAAAGCATACAATTATATAGATAATATAGATAATAATAATAATGATGATGACAATGGCTATCCTGCCACGCCTGGAGAAACTGGCGGAGTACCGTCAGATAAATACAAAGATTTTTGGAATGCCGTTGATCCAGTATCTGATTATCCTTATAATAATGGCGATGATGATAATAATGATCCATTTGGGGGTGCCGAAGCTGGAGGTTCTGCTGCTCCAAGATCTGACAGTGATGAATACTATTCTAGCATGAACGACGACAATGATGATGACAATGGCTATCCTGCCACGCCTGGAGAAACTGGCGGAGTACCGTCAGATGATTATAAAGATTTTTTGAATGCTCTTCCATTCTAAATAATTTCTCAATTAGCAGATAAATTAGAAGAATTATTCAAATAGATAACTTTATTAATTCTATTGTTAAAAGAAGCGACTCTTAATCGCTTCTTTTAATTTAAGAACAGTATATGATTTTTATTTAAATAAACTACAAAATAGTTTGTTTTCTATGTAGAGCTTATTCTACAAGAGATTTATCCAAACAGATATAAAAACATTGACATTTAATCTTAAGGAGTAGATTATCAAATAAAGGTTAAAAATAATTAATATTTTAAAAATATGTTTTTCAAGAAAACTATTTCCATTATTAGTTTTTTAGCTGTCTTCGGTCTTCTGTTTAACTTTGGCTTGCCGAACGCCAAAGCAATGACAATTACCGAACTTCAGGATCTGATTAATCAGCTTCTAGAACAAATTGCCGAACTCCAGCAACAATTGACAGTAGCAGAAGAAGAATGGTGTCATGATTTTAATGTTAATTTAAGATACGGAGATACTGGTTCTGAAGTTGAGGCACTGCAGATTGCTTTAGAAAAAGAAGGTCTTTATCAAAGAGAAGATAATCAATCTTTTCTTTTTAATGAACAAGTTGCATCAGCAGTAACTGGCTTTCAGGAAAAGTACAAAGAAGATATTTTATCTTCTTGGGGATTATCTCACGGGACAGGTTATGCAGGAAATACAACTCGCGCTAAATTAAACGAACTTTACGGATGTGTATTTACTCCTCCAACATGTCAAGATGTTTGGTATTACGATAATATTCATCAATATTGCCAACAAAAGCAATTCTGTGGAGCTTACATGTATTTAGGATTATATACTTTTGAAACAAAAGCAGAATGTGAAACAAGTTTGAATCCGGAAAAATCTATTACGGTTACTTTTCCTAATGGAGGAGAGGAATGGGTGATTGGTCAAACTTATGATATTACTTGGGATTCAGAAGGAATAGATAATTTTGAAATTTATCTTCGCGATGATAGAGCCGGCCCATTTTATAAATTAATAGCGACTGGAATTTTATCTACACAGAGAAAGTATTCTTGGACAATGCCAAACGATTTTTGGGGTGCTTACTTTGCTGGAAATATTTATAAAATTCAAGTACGAGAAAAATTATTAGAGGAAGCTGAAGGTGAATATAACTATGATGAATCTGACAATTACTTTAGAATTATTCC
>Ga0265594_1003448_pt1 | contig 10490 bp, 8 predicted proteins | sample saktaG_11_FD_190147 | JGI IMG/M metagenome (GOLD analysis project Ga0265594, IMG submission 190147) | Saline water microbial communities from Sakinaw Lake, British Columbia, Canada - sak_2011_5_24_80m | ecosystem: Environmental > Aquatic > Non-marine Saline and Alkaline > Saline ... | reverse complement strand
CCAATGTCTAACTGATAAAGCACCGAGAATGTTTAAGGGAAATTATGACCCGGGTTTTAGAATGAAATTGCATGTCAAAGACTTAAATAATGTTTTAGAAACAAGTCGGGAATTGCATACCGCTATGCCTCTTTCTGCTCAGGTGATGGAGATGATGCAAACACTTTTGGCAGAAGGGCATGCAGAGATTGATCATGGTGGATTAGCTTTATACTATGAAAAATTAAATAATATTTTCTTGAAAAAGAATTAATTTTTAAAAAATACATTAGAGAAACAAAGTAGTAAAGTAAAAATCTTAGAATCAATCAGGGACGAAAGGAGGTGCAAGAAAATTTGACTTTTGCCTATGATTCTATTTACACAGAGAACAAAAATAAGGAGGTTCTAGAGTATCAAGTTGTAACTATGAACTTCCCCCGCTTTAGCCCGATTATTGGTTGGTGAAGTAGGGTTAAGTTGAAATAAGGAGTAATAAGAAAAAAGGAGTAATAAGAAAAGTGATTAAAAGTAAACCAATGAATTTGATATTTATAATTAGTGATGAACATAATAGAAATATGACGGGCTGCTATGGCAGCCCAGTAGTAAGAACACCTAATTTAGATAGTTTAGCGAAAAATGGTGTAAAGTTTAATAATGCATATTGCAATTTCCCAATTTGCGTTCCTTCAAGAGCAAGTATGACAACAGGTGAATATGCACATAAAAATAACTATTGGGATAATGCACATCCATATGCAGGAGATGTAAAAGGGTTTGGACATAGATTAGTGGAAAATGGACATACTGTTACAACAGTTGGCAAATTACATTATAAGAATGATGACCCACATACAGGTTTTCCAGATCAAAGGCTACCTTTAAATGTGGTAGATGGTATTGGAGATATACGTGGTTGTATTAGAACTGAAGAATCATCAAACCATGCTCTTGGTTCATTTATAAAAGAAGCACATTGGGGTGATTCAAGTTATCAACGTTTTGATAAAGCATGTGCAAAAGAAGCAGTAAATTTCTTAAAAAACGAAGCTAAAAACCTTGAAAAGCCTTGGGTGCTTTATATTGGAATTGCAAATCCACATTTTCCATTAATTGCAGATGAAAAATATAAAGGATTGTATCCCTTAGATAAAGTAATTATGCCAAAACAATATACCAAAAGTGAAAGACCCATGCATAAGGCAATACAATTTACAAGAAAACAAATGGGAATGGAAGAAGGATTTGATGAAAATTCAATAAGAAAAGCATTGGCAGTGTATTATGGTATGTGTAGTTTCGTGGATGAGCAAGTAGGAAAAATAATAAATACTTTAAAAGAAATTGGTTTTGACCAAAAAACAAGAATAATTTATACGTCTGACCATGGAGAAATGGCTGGTGAACATGGATTATTGCAGAAATATCAAATGTATGAAGAATCTGTAGCAGTTCCATTAATTATTTCCGGCCCTGATATTTCTAAAGGCAAAGTAATAAAAAATAACGTTTCTTTAATAGATATTTATCCAACAATCCTAGATAGTGTGGGAATAAATCTTTCAAAAACAGAAAGGAAATTTCCGGGAATATCTTTATTACCTATTGCTCGAGGAGAATTAAATGTTAATAGGATAGTATTTTCTGAATACCATGGAGCATTATCTATTACGGGATCATTTATGATTCGTAATGATAGATACAAATATGTATACTTTGCAGAAGGATATCCTTGCCAGCTATTTGATCTTAAAAAGGATCCTTATGAATTAAATGACTTATCAGATAAAAAAGAATATCAATTTATTATTGAAGAATTACATAAAGAACTACTTAAAATATGTGACCCTGATGAATTAAATAAAAGAGCCAAGCAGGATCAGTCTAATTTAATTAAAAAATATGGAGGTAAGGAAAAAGTATTAAAAGAGTTTAAACAGATTCCATATTCACCAGTTTCACAACAATAAAAATATTGAGAATGATAGAGGCTAGATTTGAAAAGTATGATCTGGTTAAAACCGATGAGTTAGGATATATTCCCTTTGATAAGGAAGTATCGGAGCTATTCTTTACTTATCTCTCTTAGGTGGGAAGAAAATCGATCATCTATTATTACCAACCTCTCCTTCGAGAGATGGAATGAAATCTTTTCAGATTCAGTGATGAGGGCAGCAGTGATAGATATTCTTACCCATAAAACATATATATTAAATATGAATGGTAGTTCTTACCGACTATAGGAAACCAGGGAATGGCTGCTAAAGTAAAATTAATAGTTAACTAATAAAGGAGGAAAATATGGCCTAAATCGATTTATTTTTTTTAAAAAAAGTGGTGCACTTTTCGACTTAAATATATAAAATGATTATTTTAAGTAATTATCGTATTGTAAGTATAATATTATTATCTAATTTAGTGCGAACTCTCCATTTGCAAAAGCATGGGCATCGATATTAACAAATAAAAATAGTAATAAGGAGGTAAATTATGTTTATATTGAAGAAATATACGGGTGTTGTTATCGTTATCGTGTTAGCTATTTTAATAATGTCTGTGTCAGGTTTTGCTGTTGAAAGTAACTATCCTACTAGACCGATTTCGTTTGTAGTTCCGGCAAGCCCAGGAGGAGGAACTGATGCAAGTGCAAGAATATTAGCTAAATATCTTACACAAGAATTAGGGCAGGCTGTTGTAATAGTAAACGTAACAGGTGGAGGTGGCGGTGTTGGGTCAAGAGAAGTAAAGGATTCAAATCCTGATGGTTATACTGCACTTTATTACCATGAAAATACAATTATGACTAATGTAATAGGATTAACTGAATATGGATATGAAGCTTTTGAAGTATGTGCTATTCCACTTATAGTAGATTCTCTAGGATTGGTGGCAGGAGGTAAATATAAATCGTTAAAAGAGGTTATTAGTATTGCAAAAGAAAACCCTGAAAAACTAATTTATGGAACAGAACTCGGGGGATCATTTACTATACCCTTTTTTGCAATTCAGAATTTAGCGGGAGTAAAATTTAATTTGGTTGATACTGGATCAATAGGTCCAACAATTGCTGTAATGGTAGGAGGGCAAATTGATTTAACGGCTACACCTCTTGGAATGGTCAAAGATTATCTTGAAACAGGACAGATAACAGCATTAGCTACCATGGGTGAAGAAAGAAGTCCTCTTTTGCCTGATATTCCAACTTTAATTGAACAAGGTATTGATTTTTCTTACCCTAAATTCTATTGTATAGCTTTCCCAAAAGAGACTTCAGAAGAGATAGTGCAAAAATTTAGTGATGCAGTAAAAAAAGTAGTTGAAAATCCAGCATATCAAGAAGAAGTTAAAAAACTATTCTTTACTCCACATTATTTGAATAGTGAAGAAGCTATTGTTTTGATAGGAAAAACTAAATTAATGTTTGAAAAATATAAAGATGAAATGACTAAAACGACTAAATAAAAATCATTTTACAATTGATGACCACAGCATTGCAAATGGAGAGTTCGCACTAAATTAGATAACTAAATTAATTTACCGAGATATCGGAGAAAAATCTTAATGAAAAGAGTAAAAGAATATAGGCAGAAAATACTCTTACATATCCCAGAACTTTATCCCGAAATCGAATGATAAAGCTTAATGTACAAAGGGAGTATGTTCACGTGGTAGTCGTGATACCTCCCAGAATTGCAGTTGCCGATACAATCCAGTTTACAAAAACACAGTTGGTAAAAAAGCTCAAGGCGAAATTTCCCTTTATGCGAAAAACTTATGTAAGGAAAGGAGACATCTGGTCGAGAGGATACTGTGTAACTTATATAGGTTTGAATGAAAAGGATTCTCACCTACGTTGAGCATCAAGAAAAAGAAGACAAAGGGCAATTGTAATTAACATTATCATAGGTTTAAGATGACTCCAGCTCCTGCTAGGATGGGGGTACTATAGCAAGAATATCTTTGTGTTTTAGACATTATGTTTTTATCTATATAGGTGTTGAAATTATGATTGAAAAATATGGTGATATTATTTTAAGTTGCATCTTTATAATTATTTCGATAATTTATTATTTTGAAACATTAAAAATAAAAGTCCTAGAAATATCTAAATATGGCGCCCAATTAAACCCCAAGATTGTAGCATTATTGCTTATTACAATTAGTATAGGGATTTTTATTGGTAATATCAAAAAGATAAAAATAATGAACTTTGATACTAAACAAGATAAGAAAGAGTCAAAAATAAATAGTTTTAAAGTAATTTTAACACTTTTAGCAATTTTTGTTTATATTTTTTTGCTTGAAAAAATAGGTTTTATTATAGCAACTATTTTATATTTGTTTATTCAATTTAATATTTTTTATAAAGATTCAAAGAAAATAATTTTATATTTAGGTATTTCTATTATTACATCATTTTTGATTTACTATGCATTTCTGAAATATTTTAGCTTAATGCTACCACGTGGAATACTAGGTTAAGATGTCTATTGATAAAACATGAAGAGAAAAGTTAAGGTGAATAACCTTCTAAACAAACGCATTATCAAATAATATTTCCGGTAAAGCATCGCAGTATTACTTGACAAGATGTTTATAAAGATCATAGAAGAGATAGATGAGAATATACAAGGAAGTCTTCAATAGAGATGGACACTTTGGGCAATAGATAAGAATCATATTCATCTTTTTTCGAGTTTCTATCCGAAAATATCAACAGGGGGAATAGTACGAATATTCAAAAGTCTATTCTAAGAGAGATATTTAGAAAGCATCATGAGATCAAAAAAGACTTAAAATTATACTTATCTTTATTTGATAATTATTAATTAAATGAAAATGAAAAATTATTGAATACTTTAAATAATCAAGAATTTATTTGATTAACTTTAGCTATATCATTTTATGAAAATAAGATGATAGTGATAGAAATTGATATAAAAAATGGAGAATGATAGAGTTAATTAATAAAAAATAAATATAAGGGAGAGACATATATATGTTTGATATGTTTGTAGTTGGTTTTGGAATGATTTTCTCTTTTAAAATAATGATTTTAATTATAATTGGTGTTATATTGGGTATATTATTTGGAGCTACTCCAGGATTAACAACCTCAATGGGTTTGGCATTTATTTTACCTATTACCTATTCGATGCAAGCAATTGAGGGAATATCTATACTTATAGGTCTTTATGTTGGTGGAACTACCGGGGGATTAATTACTGCAATATTGCTTAATATTCCTGGAACTCCAGGCGCTATTTGTACCACTTTTGATGGACACCCTATGGCAAAAAAAGGAGAAGCTGGTAGAGCTTTAAGTATCGGAATTTTTTATTCATTCTTAGGGGGGATTATTAGTTTAATAGTATTAATTTTTATTGCACCATCTCTAGCAAGAATAGCATTAAAGTTTGGGCCTTTTGAGTACTTCGCAATAACTTTATTAGCTTTGACATTAATTGCTGAATTGTCAGGAAAGTCTTTAATGAAAGGAATTACTTGTGGTTTACTAGGGATGATGTTTGCCTCTGTTGGTCCTTCACCTATAGATGGACATATAAGGTTTACTTTTGGATTTCACGCATTAGATGGAGGATTTAGCCTTGTACCTACTTTAGTAGGTTTATACGCAGTAAGGGAAATATTAAAAGTAGCTGAATTTCCTATTGAAGCAAAAGTAAAAGTAATAGAATATAAGTTAAAGGGATTCGGCATAACTTTAAAAGAATTTAAAAATCAATTCGTTAATCTAATTAGATCTAGTTTAGTAGGTATAGGCATAGGAATATTGCCAGGATTAGGTGCTGGCACTGCAAATATTATTTCATATACTATTGCAAAAAAACAATCAAAATATCCTGAAAAATTTGGTACAGGAATAATAGATGGAATAATTGCTTCCGAAACTTCTAATAATGCTGTAACAGGAGGTGCACTTGTACCTCTTTTAACTATGGGTATACCGGGAGATTGTGGTACTGCTATGCTGTTGGGTGGTCTAATGTTACATGGAATCATGCCAGGTCCTTTATTGTTTAGCACTGATGGAGATCTTGTATATGGTATTTTTACTGCTTTGTTGATAGCTAATATTTCTATGATATTAATTATGTACTTTGGTTTAGGCATATTTACAAAGCTACTGAATACACCAAAATATATTTTATTATCAATTATTTCTGTATTTTGTGTAGTCGGAGGATTTGGGATAAATCATAGGCTGTTTGATGTATGGTCAATATTGTTTTTTGGAATTGTTTCTTATGTATTGTATAAATTTAAATATCCAATTCCTCCATTAATAATGGGATTTATTTTAGGACCTATTATTGAAGTTAATTTACGAAGAGGTCTAATGTACTCCCAAGGTAATTTCAACGAATTTTTATTAAGACCCATTTCAGGTACTTTTATATTAATTACTATATTAGTTGTTATTTTTAAGTTAATTAGAATCAAAAAAATAAAAGTATGAGATAGAAAATAATTTTTGTATTAAACTTTAACTTAAATTTGTAAAGAAAGAAATGATGAAAATATTGGTTTATAGTGGCCCTGAAGAATTAATATTAGCTGAAAGAAATGATGTGATTAGCAACAGGTCTATTAAGATCAAACCCATTTTTGGCAAATGATAAAGAAGGATCAGGGCTCATCTTTACCTATCTCTCTCTTCGAGTAGGCAGGATTCATCATAATTACAACGAATCTTTCTTTTGAGAGATGGGATGAAATATTTTCAGATTCGGTGATGACGGTAATCATAATCAACAGGCTTACTCATAAATCCTATATTCTCAATATGAATGGTAATTCTTACCGCTTGAAGGAGACCAGGGAATGGCTGGCAAAACAAAAATAATGGTCAACTAGGAAAGGAGGAAAACATGGGATAGATTGTTTTATTTTTTTTGGAAAAAGTGGTGCACTTTTCATTTGATATTTACAGATAAATACGATCATATCTATTTCCTCCCGTTTCTATCTGGGCTTCACCAGGATAGGCTGGGTAAAATCATTAAGGAGATTAGCGAGTATAGATTAATCATTTTTTAAGGTAAAGTCATGTTGATATATAATACTTTTATTTTTTTAAAAAATAATAGGGAAAATGATTTGGTAGAATTATTATTTAGTCATTTTATGGTAACATCGAGAGGATATATTTTTACTTTCGTGAATTAAAATCAAATAATTTATTTGAGGTAAGAAAAGTCCCAACAAGTTCTTGACACTAACACATTTTTATAAAATTTGACCTTAGAGGAACAAAGTAGCAAAGCAAAAATCTTAGAATTAATCAGGGACGAAAAGGAGGTGCGCGAAAATTTGACTTTTGCCTATGATTCTATTGAAACAGAGAACAAAAACAAGGAGGTTCTGGAGTGTTAAATTGTAACCACATCTTGAAGCCAAGACATTTTATAGAGGATTTGTATGACCATCGGGAATTTATAGAAATTGGAAAATTACGATAATTTTTAAAAATGTAATACTAAAAATATTTTTACACTTTATTAGTCTAATCATTAATCAAGACAAGTTGAGTATTTAAGGAGAGAAAAATCGCTTGAATTCATTAACTATGATGATTAAACCCGCTTCCAGCCATTGCAATATGGCGTGTGAATATTGCTTTTATCGCTCTCTTTCTAAAACTCGCCTTTATTCTACATTTGGTTTTATGAGCGAAGCTTTGTTGGAAATTATTGTGAAAAAAGCACTAATTGAGGCAAGTGAAATATGTACATTTGCTTTTCAAGGTGGAGAACCAACACTAATTGGTTTAGAATTTTTTCGAAGACTCATTCAATATGAACAGAAGTATAATCAAAAAAAGATAAAAATTAATCATGCCATACAAACAAATGGTCTTAAAATTGATCAAGGATGGGCCCGTTTTTTTGCAAGAAATCATTTTTTGGTCGGGGTATCTTTAGATGGCCCCAAATCCATACACGATTTATACCGGGTAGATCATCAAGGGAAAGGAACTTATCAAAGGATTATCCATGGCATTGAACTTTTACAAAGATATCATGTTGATTTCAATGTTTTGTCTGTGGTCACTTCACAGCTTGCCCGACATGCTCATCAGGTTTACCGTTTTTCTCAAAAAAAAAGATTTCAGTATATACAATTTATTCCCTGCATGGATCCTTTGCAGGAAAATCCGGGTCAATATCCTTATTCCTTAACTCCTGAAAGATATGGTAGTTTTTTAAAAACATTATTTGATCTATGGTATGATGATTTGATCCATCATAAAATTGTTAGTATCCGTTATTTTGATAATTTACTTCAATTGATGATGGGATATCCGCCAGAAGCCTGTGGAATGATAGGGCATTGTGCCTGTCAATTTATCATAGAGGCCAATGGCGGTGTTTATCCCTGTGATTTTTATGTCATTGATAAATGGTATTTGGGTAATATAAAGGATCAATCCTTTTCTCAATTATTAAATTCTTCGGTGGCACAGCAATTTGTGCAATCATCAATTTATGTCGACCCGGTTTGTCGAGAGTGTCCTTGGTTTAGCCTATGTCGAGGAGGATGCCGTCGCTGGCGTGAGCCTTTTATTAATGGAAAGCCACGTCTGAATTATCTTTGTCCGGCTTATCAAGAATTTTTTCGATATACAATAGATAGATTTAATAATATCATTGACAAAATAAATAGAGGAGATTTTAGTAATTGAATTACAAAGCCAAAAGACCTTATTTAGACCAAGGGTTTATTTAAAATATTGTAGTTAAAGAAATAACAATTATGTGAGGAAAATAAATGAATCAAGAATTGCCTACTAAAAATTACAATAAACTTCGTATGGATAGTAAGATGCTCTGGTTATTCATAGGAGTTGCTATTTTTGCGGTTATCGCTTTTGTTCTTCCTGTTCCTGAAACTTTAAAAAAAGTTGTCCAGGAATATGGTTTTGCCGATAATATGATAAAAACGGGGGTAGCCAGTAGTATTTCTCAAGCTGCCTGGAAGGCAAAATTGATTTTAGGAATAATTCCTATGGCTACCATATTTTTTTCTACCGAAGCGCTGCCTATCGGCATAGTCGGTATCCTCATGCCTTTTCTGGCTTACTTCTTTTACTTACTTCCCAAGGCAGAGATAGGTAAAACATTTTGTGGAGATGCCCCTCTTTTTCTCTTAGGTGTTTTGGCTATTGGAGTAGTAGTAACCGAAGTAGGTTTGCATAAACGTTTAGCTAGTTGGATTTTAGGATGGGTAAAAGGGTTTAAATTTCCCCTTTTTGTAATTGCTATCTCTATGTCTACCTTAGGTGCATTCGTATCTGCTCATGCTATTGCCGCCTTTATGACTCCGGTTATGGTTATTATCTATGCCGGAGCCCTAAAAGGGGCAAATGATAAAGGATTACAGATAAAAGAAGATCCTCAGCTGGCCAAACTACTTCTTCTCACCCTTTGTTTTGCTCTTAATGTGGGTGGAGTCGGGGTTCACCGGCAGCAGGTGGACGTAATGCTATTATGATGGGATTTTTTGATAATTATAATGTATCTATGAGTTTTACCTAATGGATGGCTTACGGAATGCCTTTGGTTCCTATATTGGCTGTAATAGTAGTTATTTATCTACTCTTTATGTTTCGTAAAACTAAAATAAAAGATTTAACTCCGGGGTTAGAAGCCATAAAAGAAGAAAACAGACTTATGGGACCGATGAAGTTTGATGAAATATTAATCTTATTGATGATGTTAACAATTCTCTTTTTATGGATAACCAAGAGTAAAGTCTTAGGATTAGGTGGACCTGCCTTGCTTGCTCTTATTATTCCGGTGGTATTTAGAGTAGTAGATTGGAAGAAGATTTTGACCAACATATCTTGGAATGCCTGGTTTATGTATTGTGGTGCACTTACTATGGGAGCTTTACTACAAAATAGCGGAGCAGCCCTTTGGTTGGCCAAATTCTTTTTAAATGGAATCCAATCCTTAGGAGTAGATGGGGAGATGCCTTTACTGATAGGAGCAAGTCTTTTTTCCGGGGTGATGACTAATTTTATGAGTGATGCTGCAACAACTTCTCTTTTAGGTCCGATTACCATTCCTATGGGCATTCTCTCCGGTGGGATAGGAGAACCTTGGGCAGTCGGATTAGCTACTGCTTTTGCTACCTCTTTTGCTCATTTCCTTATCGTAGGTACTCCTAATAATGCTATTGTTTATGCCCTTAGTGCTTATCCGGGAACCAACAAGAGAATCATTCACCCTATCGATTTTGTAAAATATGGATTTATCCTGTGGATTCTTTGTATGCTTATTTTATGGATAGTTGGTTTTCTCTTCATATATAAAGTCATTGGTTTCCCTCCCGGTATTACCGAATCAGCTAAGGCGGTTCTCGAAGCAACCAGAAACGGAGTAATTCTACCTTAATTAATAATAAATATATTTAATCCATTGAATTTAATTATAATTATGATACACTTGTACTAATTTAAAATGAATAAGATATATCCATTA
>Ga0265594_1003446_pt1 | contig 10493 bp, 9 predicted proteins | sample saktaG_11_FD_190147 | JGI IMG/M metagenome (GOLD analysis project Ga0265594, IMG submission 190147) | Saline water microbial communities from Sakinaw Lake, British Columbia, Canada - sak_2011_5_24_80m | ecosystem: Environmental > Aquatic > Non-marine Saline and Alkaline > Saline ... | reverse complement strand
TAGACAGCGTCACCAGAGACAACGACAGAGCAGTAATAACGATTGCTGGAAAGGAGAAGGATTTCCCAATTGCAGAAGTTCTTTTCGATAACTGCCTTGAATGCGAGTTCCCTGTCCCCCGGGAGTCTGACGTTCTCCTTGGTGAGCCATGTGCTCTGGTTACAGGCGAAGTGAGCAAGAAGACAGGCATAAAAGAACTGGAAGCAATGCCACGGAGGGAGCGATGGAACTACTGGAAAGAAGAATTCAGCCGCTGCATCAGGTGCTATGCCTGCCGCAATGTTTGCCCTGCCTGTTTTTGCCAGAGATGCTTCGTCGAGGAAAGTGAACCACAATGGGTATCGCCAACTCCGAAGTGGCAGGATAATCTCATGTTTCAAGTAACCAGAAATATCCATGTAGCAGGAAGATGCACAGATTGCGGTGAATGCGAGCGTGCTTGTCCGATGAATATTCCCCTTAGAAGCCTGGCAAAGAAAATGTACGACATAGTGGACGAGCTATTCCAATACAAGGCAGGAACGGATAAAAATGCGTCGCCATTGCTAACAGCCTATGAGGCTATAGAGGCTGAGGACTTCATAAGGTAGGAGATAAACAGTGAGCGCCAGTAAGAAAATCAGTAAAAAGGATATAGTGAAAATCCTCAGCCAGTGGAATCAAGAATTCGCGGTATTAGTGCCGTCTAAGGAAGGTGACGTTACCAGTATGGCCAGGTGGGATGGCAAAGATACCGGATTTATGGATTCCCATAGAAACACAGTGCAACCAGTCAAAGCTAATTTCTTTCCCCCAATGGAGGAAATGTTCAGCTTCCAAAAAAACAAGGAGGGCTACCATATAGAATTAGCATCTCCAGACGAACATAAGCTATTGATTTTTGCCATTCGTCCCTGCGATGCCAACGCCCTGGCTATACTGGATATGGCCTTTAAGGATGGCTATGAAGACCCATATTACCTTTCCCGAAGAAAAGGCACGGTATTAATCGGGCTCGGTTGTACTAACCCCTATGGCAGTTGCTTCTGTACCTCCATGGGGGGTAGTCCATTTGACTCGACCAATGTCGATATTATGCTTACCGATATCGGCAATGAGTTCCTCATTGAAGAGATTACTGAGGCTGGCAAGGAACTGGTTGCCAGGACTGAAGAATTGGAAGAGGCAAAAAAAACTGATGAAGCTAAAGCTAAGCAGGTAAAAGAAACATCATATAATAAAGTAACAAGAAAGATAGATACTAGGGATATCGACAAGAAGCTATTAGCTTCTTTTGAGAATAAAGACTACTGGGAAAAAGTATCTGCGAAATGCATAAGCTGTGGCATCTGCACCTTTCTTTGCCCCACTTGTTATTGCTTTGACATCAACGATGACTTGCTTAAAAAGCAAGGGGCAAGGTTTAGAAGCTGGGATAGCTGTGCTTTCCCAGTATATACCAGAATGCCAATGGAAAATCCCAGGGTGGAGAAGTGGCGACGAGTGAGACAAAAGGTATGCCACAAATTTGAGTTCTTTCCCATGAGCTTCGGCAGTATAGCTTGCGTTGGCTGTGGAAGATGCATCCGCCTCTGTCCTGTAAACTGGGATATTACCCAAACAATAGAGAGTGTGCCAGAGATAACATAAGGTTACTATGAGGGAGCGGAAATGACAGTTACCGATATGAGCCAGAGGAAAAAATTCTTTGCCAATGATAATGTCTATTTACCTCACATAGCAATAATCGAGAAAGTAATCGATGAAACCCCTGGCGTCAAAACCTTCCATTTCAACTTTAAGGATGAAAAACTACGGAAGGAATTTAGCTTTAACTCAGGGCAATTTGCTGAGTACTCGGTGCTCGGCGTCGGCGAAGCTCCATTCTGCATTTCTTCCAGTCCAAGCAGAAGTGACCACCTCGAATTTGCCACACAGCAGGTGGGCAAGGTAACCAACGCCCTGCATCGGCTTGGCGTTGGCGCTGAGATAGGCTTCAGAGGACCCTATGGCAATGGCTTCCCACTGGACTTCTTGCAGGGTAAGAACCTCGTCTTTGTTGGTGGTGGCATCGGGCTTGCGCCGCTGAGGTCATTGATCTGGAACGCAATTGATAATCGCAATAAGTATGAGAATATAGACATTATTTACGGTGCCCGTAGTCCAGACGATTTGTGTTTCAAGTATGACCTGGATGCATGGGATAAGGATAAGACAATAAACATCACAAGCACTATCGACAAAGAGGATAAGAGCTGGAGCGGGAGAGTAGGCTTTGTCCCCAAAGTGCTGGAGGAAGTAGCTCCATCAGCCAGTAACACCGTAGCTATCGTCTGTGGGCCACCGGTTATGATACGATTCACTTTTCCTGTTCTAATAAAACTGGGTTTTACTCCGGAGCAAATGATAACTACACTGGAGAAAAAGATGAAGTGTGGTATAGGCAAGTGTGGCCGATGTAACATAGGCAATCTCTATGTATGCCGCGACGGGCCGGTATTCACCTATGCCCAGATTAAAAACTTTGTCTCCAGTGAATATTAGAATATCCCGTCGATCGATAGAAAGGGGTTTCTAAGGGCGCTTCAGCCTTTTCGTGCTTTTCCCGCTAGACGAGCAAGCCTTCCATCTGTGCCAGGATTTGCTCGTTTGTGAAATGATTCAAACTTATAGCATCGCTGGGGCAGGCAGCAACACAAGTACCACATCCTTTGCATAAAGTTTCATTTACCTGGCATACTTCCTTTTCTTCATCGAAGGAGATAGCGCTATAGGGGCAAATGAGCTTGCAGAACTGGCACCCGGAACAGTTTCTTTCATTGATAACCGCGGTAGCTGCTTCAATCTCAGTTTTACCCTTACTAATCATAGCCAGAACACGACTGGCAGCGGCTGAAGCTTGAGCCACCGTGTCAGGAATATCTTTAGGTCCCTGGCAACAACCCACCACGAAGACACCGTCAGTTGTAGTAGCCACCGGGTCCAGCTTGGGATGTCTCTCCATGAAAAACCCATCGGCGCCCCGGTTAATATTGAATATTCGGCTAACAGCTTCTGCATCTGCTTGCGGTTCCATAGCGGGACACAGGATAACCATATCCACAGGCACCCTTATTAATCTGCCCAACAAAGTATCCTCCGAGACGACAATCAGTTTGCCTTTCTCTTCCTCAGTTATGGCACGGTCGGTAACCCGAGACGGTTTACCTCGTATAAAATTAGCACCTTCATCTGAGATGCGCTTATAAAATTCCTCGTATCCCTTACCAAAACAGCGCATATCTATATACATCTGGTACACTTCAGCATCAGTTTTCTCTTTTATCAAATGGGAATACTTGAGAGCATACATACAACATACCCGCGAGCAATACTCGTGATAGTTCTTATCACGGCTGCCTACACAGTGAATAATGGCAATGCTTTGTGGAACTGAGCCATCTTTGAGTTTGATATCACCATCTGTAGGGCCAAAGGAGCTAACCATTCTCTCAAACTCAAGGCTGGTGAGGACATTATCCAACTGCTTATACCCATATTGATATATGTCACCGGGGTCAGATAGACTGTAACCTGTGGCTACGATAATAGAGCCCACTTCCAACTCAACAAACTCATCCACCTGCTCAAAATCAATAGCCTGTGCTTCACATATTTTCTCGCAGAGGCGACATTTGCCCTTCAAAAAGTAAATGCAATGCTCGCGGTCAATAACTGGCGTGTTGGGCACCGCCTGCGGAAATGGGGTATAAACGGCCTTCCTCTTTCCCATGCCAACTTCAAACTCGCTGTCTGTTTTCACTGGGCACTTTTCCTGGCACAAGCCACAGCCAGTACACTTATCTTCATCGATGTATCTTGCCTTTTTTCTGACCTTGACTTTGAAATTGCCAATGAATCCTGCAACTTCCTCCACCTCGCTATAAGTCATTAGCTCAATATAGGGATGCGAACCCACCAATGTCATTTTCGGTGTAAGAATGCAAGATGAGCAATCCAGCGTAGGGAATGTTTTATCCAGCTGGCTCATATGCCCACCAACGCTCGGAGTTCTCTCCACGAGGTAGACTTTATGTTCAGAATCGGCAATTTCCAGGGCAGCCTGGATACCGGCAATGCCTCCACCCACTACCAGGGTATCAGGGTTAATCGGGGCTTCTTTAACCACCAGTGGCTGGTGGTAATAAACTCGATTTACGGCAGCGCTCACCAGGTCTTTAGCTTTCTCTGTAGCTTCTTGTTTATTCTCGGTTACCCACGAGCAGTGCTCCCTGATATTTGCCATCTCAAACAGATATGGATTTACCCCTGCTTCCTGGCATACGCGACGGAAGGTAGGTTCATGCATCGTTGGCGAGCAAGAAGCAACAACCACACGATTAAGCTGAAAATCACTAATATCCTTTTTAATCAATTCCTGGCCCGGGTCAGAGCACATGAAACTATAGTCACGAGCCACTACCACACAATCCAGGTTTCGGGCAAACCGGGCAACTTGCTCTACATCGACAATATTAGCAATGTTGCTGCCGCAGTGACATACATAAACACCTATTCTGGGTTCGCTCCACATATCGAAATTCTCCTGCTTCTTTAATTCATTAGATAAACTGCCAGGGCAAATGTCACCCTGTCACGCAGCCAGTAATTCCTTCAGCTTCGTCGTAAAAGCGGGCACAACTTCTTCGTAACGACCCACCACTCCAAAATCCGCTTCCCTGAATATATTGGCCTCCGGGTCTTTATTAATAGCTATAATAGTTTTCGAGCCGGAACAGCCTGCAACATGCTGGCTGGCTCCTGATATAGCTATGGCAATATAAACTTCCGGAGCAACTATCTTGCCTGTCAGTCCAACATGCACTGTTTCCGGCACCCAACCATTATCGGCAGGCGGTCGTGAAGCTCCTACCGCACCATGTAACACATCAGCCAGCTCCTTCAATGTTGTTTTGAAAGGCTCGGGCGAACCAATGCCTCTACCACCACTAACTATCACGGGAGCGTCTTCAAGTCTAATGCCAGTTACCTCTTCTTTCACTTTTTCTACTATCTTTGTTGCTACTCGCGACATATCTATTTCAGCTTTTACAGGTACGACCGCTCCCTTTCTCGAGTCATCACGCTCCATTGCTGACATAGTCTTCGCTCTAATGGTAACTATCTGAGGCATGGAATCACAGGTAAATATAGCCTGAGCATTACCTCCATATACAGGTTTCGTTTGCTGAAGCAATTTTGTCTCCGAATCCATGCTTAAATCAATACAATCTGTCGATAAACCAACTCCCAGTCTGAAGGCGAGACGAGGGGCTAAGTCTCTACCCACAGGAGTCTGCCCCATAAGTATAATTTTAGGTGAAGATTCCTTAGCCAATTTTTCCACAACCTGCACAAAGGTCTCTCCCCGGTATTCTTTGAGCAAGGCATCTTCTATTACATAAACCTTATCTGCTCCAAAAGCGATTGCTTCCTTTGTAGCAGCCTCATTTACTTTGTCGCTAGCCAGCAAGCAGCACAAATCTTCCTGCAGTTCGTCGGCGAAATTCCTCCCACAACCTAATAGTTCAGTAGTAATGGAAGCTAATTTCCCATTCGCTAACTCGCCGAAGATCATTACACCTTTGTATTCAGCCATTATTCCCTCCTCGATTTCAAATTATCTTTGCCTCTCTAAGTTTTACAGCTAAATTAGCGCCAGCTTCTGCTGCATTTTCCCCTTCAACAATTTCGCATTTAGCTTCCTTGACTGGTTGAAAGAGTTTAGCCAGTTTGACGCGCCTTCCAGCAAGGCCAACCTGTGAAGGCTCAAGCCCTATATCGGCTGGCTTCCACACGACAGGTTGTTTTTTAGCTGCTGCCATAATGCCTTTCAGTGCAGCATAGCGCAAGTTGCCTAATTCACTTGTCACCGTAATCACGGAAGGAAAACCTACTTCTGTGACTTGATAACCATCAGAAATGACCTGCTCCACTTTCGCTTTCCCATCGATGACTTCTACCTTGCGAGCCAATGTCAAAGCAGGAATCGACAGAATCTCGGCAATCCCTAAGCCAACTTGCCCTGCATCCCAATCAGAAGATTGCCTGCCACAGAATATAAGGTCATACTCTCCAATCTTCTTGATAGCCATTGCTAAAGCATAAGCAGTTGACCAGCTATCACCTTCTTCAAAAGATTCATCTTCGAGAAGGATAAGCTCGTCGCCACCTACAGCCAGGGTCTTTTTTATCACGTCACGAGCTATATTATTACCCAGGCTAATCACCGTGATTTTACCTCCGGCTTTATCCTTGATTCTTAGAGCAGCCTCCATGGCAAACTCATCATATTGGCCAATCACTGGCTTAATATCTCGTGGCAAAGTTACTTTATTAACCGCCGGGTCAACCTTAAACGCCGCTGGCGGCGCTTCAGGGTCAGGTACCTGCTTACAGCAAACAACCATCTTTACATCAGGCATTTCTTGTCCTCCTCACATACGGATTTTCATCTGTGAGAGTAGCCTAAAATTCGATTTCTGTCAACGGCAGGCTCATCTTGCTGGGCAAAGACTTCCTTTTACTGAATTAATATTGTATAGTTAAAATGTAATTGCCTGTGAAGGTTGCGGTTATTGAAAATAAGTAAAACAACCAGGTGGATTTTAACTATCGGTATTCTCGCCATTTTACTGGCGAGTTTAGCTGTGGTTTACGTTCGTCAAACAAAGGAGCTAAGAGATTTAAATAGCGGCATAACCCAGGCTCAACAAAATTTTGATACATACACGGCTCAACAAAAAGACTTGGAGGCAAAGCTCAATCAAGTTGAATCAAGCGTTCCTGCCCTTCCAGGTGAGTTTAAATCTTCCCTTGAATCTATAGAGATTAGCGACGCTCTATTTGAAGTTGCTGATGAAGCCATGGTAACCATAACTAAACTCAGCGCTTCGCTCCCCGACAATGAGGAGCTAAATGGCATCACTTACCAGGTTGTCTATATCGAGCTGACTGCTGAAGGGAAAATGGTGTCGACTCTCAACTTTGCACAGAAGCTCGGGGACAGGTTCCCCAGCAGCGAAATAGAACAGGTGGAGATAAAAGTGACGAAGGGAGAAGAGGGAGAAGAGGGAGAAGAGGAAGAGGAGACCAGGGAAGAGGCTAAAGAAGAAAAAGCGTCCCTCAGTTTAAGTTTAAAAATTTATGCTTACGAGGTCGATAATGGCTAAAGAAGCGACCACTATATATATAGCTGACTCCGCTATACGGGTGTTGAGAAGCAAGGGAAGACAGGTAAGAAAGTGGGCCGATATGCCACTGGAACCTGGCCTGGTTAAGGACGGAGCAGTCCTCGACGAAGATGCTGTAGCTGCTAAAATCAAGGAGCTATGGCAGACCCAGAAAATAGGAAGCAGGAGGGTGATAGCCGGCGTCAACGGCATAAATTGCCTCTATCGCTTAATCACCCTGCCTGAATTACCCAAAAACATATTGCCCGAAGCAGTGAAAAGAGAGGCCAGCCGAATTTTAGCCATTCCCCTGGAGCAACTTCACCTTTCCTGGCAAGCTCTCATTACATTGAAAAAAGGAGAAATGCTGGTTTACCTGGCAGCTTTGCCAAGAAATTCCACGGATGGCCTGATTTCGACGCTACATAAAGCAGGCCTGCATCCTTACCTTATGGATTCAAAGCCCCTGGCCCTGGCCAGGACCATCACTGAAGCTAAAGCTATCCTCATCGACGTTCAACCCGGCAATTTCGATATCGTGGTTTTAATGAGCGGAATCCCACAAGTGGTACGCAGCCTGCCCTTAGACCGGGAGGCTTCGCTGGACGAAAAAATGCCCTTTATCAAAGAGGAGCTGCAGAGAGCTATCACTTTTTATAACTCCAGTCACCTGGAGGAGCCTATTGAAGCTAGCGTGCCCGTGCTAATCAGCGGGGAGCTATCTGGGCAGCAAGATACCTGGGAGCTATTACTTGCAAAGCAAAAACACCCCGTTCAAATACTACCTTCCCCCATGGAGAGCAGTGAGGATTTCCCCGCAAGCCAATATACAACCAACATTGGCTTAGCTCTCAAGGAAGTGCTAACCTCAGAGAAAGGAGCCATTACCTATTCCCTGGTCAATTTTAATGCCCTCCCTGAAATTTACATTCCCAAACCTCGCCCTGTATCTGAAATTCTCTTCGCGCCCGTTATCACGGTTGGCATTGTCCTGCTGGCTTTGGGCGCTTTCGCTAATATCACCGCCTCAACCCAGGTCGCTGATTCACGCCACAACCTGGCAATCGTACAGCAGATGGCTCTATCCAGCCACGCTCAAATCGAGGACATAACAGCTCTCATCGAGGAAGCCTCTTCCTTGAAAACCACTGCAGACGCTTTCGCCGCTACGCTCGACGATATCCATGTCAGCAGGGACGAAATCAATGGCGACCTGGCCCAGGTAAACAGTTGCTTGTCCGGCGCTATAGAGCCTCCGCTCTCGGTAAGCGCCGATGGTGAAGCCTTGACATTGAACGGCTTAGCTGACGATGCCGACGCCGTTTTGCGCTACGCCGGAGAGTTGAGAGCCACCGGCAGGTTTGCCTCTGTGCTTATCGCCAGTATGAGCCAGGACGAACAGCAGGTAAAATTCACCCTGGAGCTCAGTAAATAACCCTGTACTGCTCAGATATACCCTGGAGGCTTCGTAAAAATATATGGTAAATATCATAGATTTGCTTCGATTAGCCAAGGAAAAAGATGCCTCGGATTTGCACCTGGTGGTTAACTCGCCTCCTATGCTGCGCATAGATGGCTCCCTGGAACCCATGGAGGGAATAGCGCCGCTATCCCCTGAGGAAATAAACGAGGCTTTTGCCCGGCTAAGTACAGCAGAGCAAAGAAAGAGATTTCACGACACGCTGGAGCTTGATTTCGGCTATGCCCTCCCCGACGTCGGCAGGTTGAGGTGCAATGTCGCCCAGCAGCGCGAGACAATCAGCTTTGCCCTGCGGCTCTTGCCGTTTGCAATTCCCAGCGTAGATGAGCTGGAGTTGCCACAATTATACAAGGAGTTAGCTTTGCGGCCCAGGGGCCTGGTGATAGCTTCGGGCCCTACTGGAAGCGGCAAAAGCACTACACTGGCAACCATGATAAACCACATAAACCATCATCGCGCCTGCTACATAGTCACTATCGAAGACCCCATCGAGTATATCTACCCCAACCTCAAATCGATCGTTACACAACGGGAACTGGGTAGAGACACCCTGTCCTTCGTCGCAGCTTTAAAACATGTCCTCAGGCAGGACCCGGATGTGATACTTGTCGGCGAGATGAGGGACCCGGAGACCGCTGCCGCGGCGCTCAACGTGGCGGAAACGGGGCACCTGGTATTTACCACAGGGCATGCTCCCAACGCAGCACAGGCTATGGAAAGAATAATCGACCTGTTTCCACCGCGCGAGAGATACCTGGCACAGGTGAGATTGGCATCCCTTACCATTGCTGTTATATCTCAGGCCCTGGTACCGCGGGCTAACGGCTCAGGGAGAATAGCTGCGGTGGAAATCATGCTGGCAAGTGTCGCAGTGAAAAATCTCATCAGGGAAGGCAAGATTCACCAGCTACACAACGTTATCCGCAACAGCAACAATAAAGGCATGCAAACACTGGATCAATCGCTGGCTCAGCTTTACCTCAAAGGAGCCATCACAGGGGAGAGCCTGACCCAATTTTGCCACGACAGGAAAGAAATAGAGGACGTAGTGGGCAAACTGCCCCTTCACGGCACATGATATAAATATAGAATAAGGGAAGACGCAAAACGTCTTCCCTTATTAAGAGCAATCATCCTCTCTGGTCAAAACTCCACTGCCAGAACAGGCGGTTAACCCTGCCTTACTTGCTATCAAGAAGCCTTGGATTACGTCGCCAATTCCTGTTGCAAGGCCTTGCCGGTACTATCAATATTATATGCGTATTTAGTATCATTTATCAGATACTTCCCCACTGAGCAAGCAGTAGTGCCAGTTGGGATTACTTCGTAGGTAGTAATAACCCAAGTGCTAGGAACTGTTACAAAAGTACCAGTGGTGGTAGCATCCTCATAGGTGGTAGCATCCTCATACAGGGCAGCGCTTGCCGCCACCTGGACATTGTGCAGCTCCGCCGCCATTGCCTCAGTTTTCCCTTTATCCATGAACCCGGTAACGTTAGGGATAGCCACAGCGGCGATAACGCCGAGAATGGCAATCACCACCAGCAGCTCGATCAGGGTGAAACCCTTCTGCCCGCGACGCAGGCACTTGAATATGGGATATTTCGTTCTTGACATTTCTTAAACCTCCTTTTTATTCTTTATCAAGATAACAAGGCAAGATAACTCTTATATCCTGCTCTTTTAATTTTATACACTGATTTAGTTCAGATAGGTTAGTGACACACACACAGAAGTTATGAAAGGACGTTATAATGGATGCACTATGAATGTTTACAGCACGATACCGGGATACAGACGCCTGGCAAGTATTCCTAAGCTAT
>Ga0265594_1003445_pt1 | contig 10495 bp, 12 predicted proteins | sample saktaG_11_FD_190147 | JGI IMG/M metagenome (GOLD analysis project Ga0265594, IMG submission 190147) | Saline water microbial communities from Sakinaw Lake, British Columbia, Canada - sak_2011_5_24_80m | ecosystem: Environmental > Aquatic > Non-marine Saline and Alkaline > Saline ... | reverse complement strand
CAGAAAAATTAAAATCCAGGCAGCCGAATCTTTCGGCCGGGATTCTTTGAGAGCCCAGTTCAAAATAGCCGATAAGTTGGGAGCGAAATATACTCTTTTATTGGGGCAGAAAGAAGCTCTGGAAGGGACGATTATCATCAGGGACATGCAGACGGGAAAGCAGGAAATCGTCAAATTAGATAAAGTCGTCAAGGAAATGAAAAAAAAGCTGAAAAAATAATCGATATGGATTGTATTTTTTGTAAAATAGTCAAAAAGGAAATACCGGCTGAGATTGTTTACGAAAACGACAAGATAATAGCTTTCAATGACGTTAACCCGGTTGCCCCGGTTCACATTTTAATCATTCCCAAAAAGCACATTCCTTCTGTTAACCATTTGGCGGATTTCCGCGAAACGGGAACAAAAGACGGGTTTTCTCCGGAATTGGAAAACAAAATATTGGTCGGCGAACTGATTTTGGCCGCGCAGAAAATAGCCGAAGACAAAAAAATAGCCGACAGCGGCTATCGCTTGAGCTTCAATATAGGCGAAGACGCCGGCCAAACGGTTAATCATTTACATCTGCATTTAATGGGCGGAAAAAAATTGCCCTTGGCTTAAAATATGAGTATAGAAGCAAAAAAACAAGAAAGGGAAAATTCTCAAGGCTTGATCCGTCGTTTTTCAAAAAGAGTCCAAAAAAGCGGCGTGCTGCGTCTCGCCAGAAAAAACCGGTTCCACAAGCGCTCTAAGAGCAAACAAATGAAAAAAAGAGCGGCTTTGAGAAAGGAAAAACTGAGAGCCGAATACGAGAAGCTTAAGAAATTAGGCCTGTTGAAAGAAAAAAAATACGGCAGGCGTTGAATAAATTTATAATTCGTCCAATTTTTCTTGCCGGATATGGAACTTAAAACAAGAATCCAGCAGAATCTTAATTCAGCTTTGAAAGAAAAAAAAGAGCTGGAGGTTTTGGTTTTGAGACAGATTTTGGCTGCCGTTTTGAACAAGGAAAAACAAAAAAGGTTCAAAAGCAAAAAAGAGGAAGATGCTTTATTGACGGAAGAAGAAACAACGGATGTCGTTTCTTCCGAAGCGAAAAAAAGAAGAGAAGCGATAGTTGAATTCGAAAAAGGCAAAAGGCAGGATTTGGCCGAAAAAGAAAAAAAAGAGCTGGAAATCTTGGAAAAATATCTGCCGGAACAGCTGCCGGAGGAGGAAATCAGAAAGTTGGTCAAAGAGGCGATTGAGGCAGCCGGCGCCAAAGAAATAAAAGACATGGGCAAGGTTATGACGGAATTGATGCCGAAAACAAAAGGCAGGGCCGATAACAGCCTGGTCAGCGGGATAGTCAGAGAATTATTGGCCTCAGCCTGATTATGACTGTGGAAATCAACAATTTGACGGCTGCTCCCGTTAAGGATAATTTCCTGAAAAAAGCCGCTGAAAAAGTTTTGACAAAGGAAAAAGGGAAAAAGCTGGAATTGTCGATTGCTTTGGTCGGCCAAAGCAGGATGAAAGAGTTGAACAAAAAATACCGCAGAAAAAATCGGGTGACCGACGTCCTCTCGTTTATGTATGATAGTTCGGGAGAAGTGGTTATCTGCCCCTCAGAGGTGAAAAAAAACGCGAAAATATTCAACTCGAAATTCGAAAAAGAATTAACAAAAACTCTGATTCACGGTATATTACACTTGATGGGGTATGACCATGAAAAAGGAGAGAAGCAGGCAAAGGAAACAAGAAGAAAGGAAGATTATTATTTAAGTCGGTTAAATTTTTAACATCGGTTATGGCTAAAAACAAAATTATCGTCGGTTTGGACATAGGGTCAGGCGCCGTTAAAATTCTGTTGGCCGTCCAAAAGAACGACGAAGCTGATTTCGAGGTGATTTTCAAAGGAGAAGAGCCTTCTTCGGGGATAAGGAGAGGCGTGGTCATTGATGTTGACAGGGTTTCCAGAATCATCCAGATTCTTGTCAATAAAGCGATAACTGAAAGCGGCCGGAAAATCAATTCGGTTTTCGTCAATATCGGCGGAAGCCATATTTCCTGCGCTCCGTCCAGGGGTATGGTGGCTGTTTCCCGAGCGGACAAGAACATTTCAAAAGAAGACATAGACAGGGTTTTACAGGAAGCCGTCAAAGCCGTTTCTTTGCCTTTGAATAACGAACCGTTGGAAACTTTTTCTAAAGAATTCATCATTGACGGTTTAGGAGGAATAAAATCCGCCGAAGGGCTGCAAGGGGGCAGGTTGGAAACGGAAATCCTGATCCTGAGCAGTTTCCTGCCTTATAAGAACAATTTGGTCCAGGCGGTTCTGGATGCCGGCCTGCAGATTTCAGATATCATGCCTTCTTCTTTGGCTGCTTCGTCCGTTGTCCTTTCCCAGAAACAAAAAGAATTGGGATCGGCAGTTTTAAACATCGGAGCCGGTACTTCGGAATTGGCTGTTTTTGAAGAAGGGGATTTGATCCATTACGCCGTTTTCCCGATCGGTTCGGCCAATATAACTTCTGATATCGCCGTTGGTTTGAAAACGGACATTGATATCGCCGAAGCCGTAAAAATCCAGCGGGGCAGCTGTCTTTTCAAAGGAAAAAATAAAAAAGAAAAAATCGAAGGAGGCGGGGATGAAGGAGACGAACCTTTGGTTTTTTCCCAAAAAATACTGATTAAAATAATCGAAGCGCGCATTTCGGAAATTTTCGGAGAAGTGCAGAAAGAATTGAAAAAGATTTCCAGACAGAATCTGCTGCCGGCTGGAATCGTTTTGACGGGCGGCGGAGCGAAATTGCCCAAGATTGTTGAACTGGCCAGAAAAGAATTGAAGCTTCCCTGCCGGCTTGGCAAAATTTCTCATTTTTCTGAATTGGAAAACGATCTGGATTACGCCGTTGTTTGCGGTTTGGTTTCCAGCGCCAGCGAATCGGAAGAAAGGGGAAATTGGCAAAGAAGCGGCTTTTCCGGCAGCGGCAAGATAAAGAGATTTTTCAAAAGTTTTTTACCTTAAATTTTTTTATGTCTTTAACGACGAAAATCAAAGTGGTCGGAGTGGGCGGTTCAGGTTCGAACGCCGTTTCCAGTATGGCCAAATACCAGATTAAGGGAATTGAATTAGTGGCCATCAATACCGATGCCCAGGATTTAGTCAAAACCAGGGCTGATGTAAAATTGAGGATCGGCAGAAAAGCCACCCAGGGTTTGGGTACGGGAATGAATCCGGAAATCGGCAGGGAATCAGCTTTGGAAAACCGTCAGGAAATTTCGGATATTTTAAAAGGTTCGGATATGGTTTTTCTGACTTGCGGCCTGGGCGGGGGCACGGGTTCGGGAGCCGGTCCTGTTGTCGCCGAAACCGCCAAAGAACTGGGAATTTTGACCTTGGCCGTGGTTACTAAGCCTTTTTCTTTTGAAGGCCAAGTTAGGTCGAGAATCGCCGAGAACGGCCTCAGGAGATTGAAAGAAAAAGTCGACACTTTGATTGCCATTTCCAATGATAAGCTTTTGACTATTTTTGAGGCGGATACCCCTCTTTTAAACGCTTTTTCCGTTTGCGACGATATCCTGCGCCAGGCTGTACAGGGAATTTCCGATTTAATTCTGCTGCCCGGCATTATCAATGTCAATTTCGCCGACATAAAGGCGATTATGACCAATGCCGGTTCCGCCCTTTTCGGAGTAGGCAGGGCCCAGGGGGAAGGCAGGGCAGAGAAAGCTGCTCTCAACGCCATCAATTCCCCTTTACTGGGAGTTTCAGTCAAAGGAGCCAAAGGGGTCTTATTCAACGTTTCCGGAGGAAAAGATATTTCGCTTTCGGAAATTGACGAAGTCGCCAAAACCATCACCCGGGAAATAAATCCGGAAGCCAGAATAATTTTCGGGGCGGTTCAGGACGAAAAGATCAAACAAGGGGAGATAAAAGTGACGGTCATTGCCACCGGATTTTAAATGCTTGATTAATGAGCGGTTCCAAGATTTTTTTATTGATTTGCCTCTTTTTCATCGGAGGCATTTTTTTAAGTTCGTTTTTCGGTATTTCCCGGACAATTCTTTTCGGTTTTTCGATAATCGGCATATCGCTTATCTCGATTTTTTGGGGCCGTTGGAAATTTGCAGCAGCCGGTTTTTGTGTTTTGTTTTTGGTTTTTGGAATCTGGCGGCATCAGGTTGCCGAGCTGAAAGCCATTGACAATGATTTTAAGGAATATAACGGTTCGGGACAGAAAATTAGTCTGACCGGAATGGTTGGCGCTGAACCGGATATCCGGCAGACTCATAGCAAGCTTGTTATTGGCGGGATTGACGGTTTTAACGGAAAAATTTTGATAACCGTTGATAAATATCCGGAATACCGGTACGGCGACAGATTGAAAATAACCGGCAAACTGGAAACTCCGCAGGAATTTGAGGATTTCAATTACAAGGATTATCTTGCCAAGGAAGGAATCTATTCCGTTATCTATTATGCCGAAGTCGAGTCAACCGGAGAAAATCAGGGAAATTTCCTTTACGCCGGAATTTTATCTTTCAAGGAAAAACTGAGAGAAATTATTTATCAAAATCTTTCGCCGCCTCAATCTTCAATTTTGGCCGCCATGATTCTGGGGGATAAAAGCCGGCTCTCCCAGGAATGGAAGGATAAATTGAATTACGCCGGCTTAAGGCACTTGACCGCCATTTCCGGCATGCACGTGGCTGTTTTAACGGTAATTTTGATGAATTTTCTGATTGCTTTGGGTTTTTGGCGGCAGCAGGCGTTTTATTTCACCATAGTTTCAATCGCTCTTTTCATCATTATGACCGGTCTTCAGCCCTCGGCCGTCAGGGCCGGAATCATGGGCGGATTTTTTCTTTTCGCCCAACATCTCGGCCGGCTCAATGTATCTGCCAGAGCTGTTATTCTGGCGGCTGCCTTGATGCTCTTTAACAACCCCTTGCTTTTGAAATTGGACATCGGTTTCCAGTTGTCTTTTCTGGCCATGCTCGGCATAATTTATTTCTTGCCAGTTCTTCAGGATTGGCTGTCTAAAATTCCCCATTTTTACCGATTCAAGGATATTATCGCCGTAACCGTGGCCGCCCAGATTTTCACTTTGCCGTTCCTGATTTATAATTTCGGCTATTTTTCTCTGGTTGGCATCATAACCAATATTTTAGTCGTTCCTTTTCTGCCTTTGATCATGGGTTTGGGGCTGTTTTTCGCTTTAAGCGGAATAGTCAGCGGTTATTTAGGTTGGTTTTTCTCTTTGCCTGTCTGGCTGCTGCTGGCTTATCTGGCGGCTGTGGCGGATTGGTTTGCCGCTTTGTCTTTTTCAGCTTTCTTTTTTGAAATTTCCTGGTTTTGGCTGCTGATTTTTTATTTGATTTTAGGAACGGCCGTTTGGCGGCTGCGGGAAAAAGAGAAATTAAAGTTTTTAAAATGCTGAAATTTTGTTAAAATAAACGCATGGAAAGAATTTTTTTAATCTCGGTCAATATGGGTTACGGCCACCAGAGAACGGCTTATCCTTTGGTTTATCTGACCGGCGAAAAGAAAATCATCAATGCCAATGATTATACGGGGATTCCGGAGAAAGACAGGAAAATCTGGGAAACAACCAGGACTTTTTACGAGTTCATCTCAAAATTCAAAAGGATTCCCCTTATCGGCGAATTAGTTTTTTCCCTTTACGACCAATCCCAGAAAATTTTCAGTTTCTATCCTAAGAAAGATTTGTCCAAGCCGAATTTCCAATTGAAACAGATATTCTCGCTGATAGAAAAAGGCTGGGGAAAGGATCTGATTTTCCAATGCCTGAAAGACCGGCAGGCAACCGAGAAAGTCCCTCCTTTTGTCAGTACTTTCTTCATTCCCGCTTTCATGGCCGAACATTTCAATTATCCGGGCGAGATTTTCTGCGTTATCTGCGACGCCGATATCTCCAGGGCCTGGGCTCCCCTTGATTCCAAAGCGAGCAGGATCAAATATTTCGCCCCCAATGACAGGGTTGTCGGACGCCTGAAGCTTTACGGCATAAAAGAGAGCAATATCTTTTTAACCGGTTATCCTTTGCCTTTGGAAAATACGGGCGAGGGAAATCTGGCGGTTTTGAAAAACGATTTGAAATACCGCCTTTTCAATCTTGACCCCAAAAAGAGATTTTTAAAATATTACTGCCCTTTGGTTAAAAAATATTTGCTTAATCTGCCTCAAAGAGCCAATCATCCTCTGACTTTGATGTTTACGGTTGGCGGGGCTGGCGCGCAAAAAGAAATCGGGGTTAGAATCGCCAGAAAACTGGCCAAAGAAATAAGAAGCGGAAAAATCAGGATAATTCTGGTGGCCGGCATCAAAGAGAAAATCAAGGAATATTTCAAGAAAAATACCAAAGGCCTGGAGGTGGAGATAATTTTTGAAAAGAGGATAGAGGATTATTTTAAGAAATTCAACCTGGCTTTGAGACAGACCGACATCCTTTGGACGAAACCTTCGGAACTTTCTTTCTATTCGGCTTTGGGACTGCCGATTATCATCGCCCCGCCCATCGGCTCCCAGGAAGAATTCAATAAAAGATGGCTTCTGAAATCCGGCTTCGGCCTGCAGCAGGAAGACCCGAATTACGTGCAACAGTGGCTTTTCGACTGGCTGGACAGGGGTTATCTGGCTGAAGCGGCCATGCAGGGTTTCATTGAAGGGGAAAAATCAGGGGCCTTAAAAATAAAAGAAATATGTTTTGGTTAATTATTGCTCTTTCCGCTTATTTCCTTCTGGCCGTTGTTTTTTTGGTGGATAAATATCTTTTGACCTCGGCCATTCCCAATCCCAAAATTTACGCTTTTTACGTCGGAACTTTGGGTATTTCAGCTTTGCTCCTGGCTCCTTTTACCGGTTTTTATCTGCCGGAAAAATCACAGCTTGCCTTGAGCTTGTTATCGGGATTTTTTTTCGTTTACGGCCTTTTTTGGTTTTACAAAACCTTGCGGCTTTTTGAGGCTTCGAGGGTGGTGCCGGCTGTCGGGGGATTGACTCCTTTATTCACCCTCGGCCTGATATATTTTTTCTCAGCCGGCCGGGAAACTTTACCGCCAACGGGATTTCTGGCTTTTATTTTTTTAATAGCCGGCAGCATTCTGCTGAATCTCAGGAAAGAGAAATCAATAAGCCTGGTAAGTTTAAAATTTTCCGCTTTGGCGGCTTTTCTTTTATCATTGTCGTTCGTCTCCGTAAAATACGTTTATTTAAACCAGCCGTTTTGGAACGGTTTCATCTGGCGGAGCGTCGGCGGGTTCTTAACAGCCATTTTATTTCTGTTCATTTTTCCGGAAATCAAAAGGGAAATCCTGAAAAAAAAGGAAAAATCTCCCAAGAAAACGGCAACTGTTTTTCTGACCAATCAGGCGGCCGGCGCAGCCGGCAATATCCTGCAGAATTGGGCCATTGCCCTAGCTCCTTTGGCTTACGTGCCTTTTGTCAACGCCCTTCAGGGAGTCCAGTACGTTTTTCTTTTGATTCTGGCTGTTGTCGTTTCTTTTAAATTCCCGGAAATTTTAAAGGAAGAAATGTCCCGGGAGATTATTTTCCAAAAAATATCAGCTGTTTTATTGATGGCAGCCGGTTTGGCCATCTTAGCGTTTTAAAATGCATACCAAAAGAAAATTAAAATTCATCCTAGCGGGTTTTTTGGTTCTCCTTTTTTTTGTTTTCTGTTATTTTTTCGTCGGTCAGGTTAGACCGGCCGGAAAAATCGTCTGGGGGGTTAATTTTTCGCAAAAACACTCGGAACTTTTGGGGCTGGATTGGCGCGAGAATTATTCGGCTCTGATCAATGATTTGGGGGTGAAAAATATCAAATTGGCCGCTCATTGGGATTTGATCGAATCTGGGAAAAACGAGTATTCTTTTGAAGATTTGGATTGGCAGATAAGAACGGCCGAAGAAAAAGGGGTGAACCTCCTTTTGGTTATCGGCATGAAAACCCCGCGCTGGCCGGAATGCCATATTCCCCAATGGGCAGAGGGGCTGGGTAAAGAAGAACAGCAGGCGGAAATTTTGGCCATGCTTGAAACAATCGTTTTAAGATACCGCGATTCCCGGGCTGTCAGCAGGTGGCAGGTGGAAAACGAGCCGTTTTTCCCGTTTGGCGAATGTCCTTGGGCCGACGAAGATTTCTTGAAAAAAGAAGTGGAACTGGTCAAATCTCTTGATTCGCGAAACAGGCAGGTTCTGATATCGGACAGTGGAGAAGGGTCTTTCTGGATTGCGGCGGCCAGAGTCGGCGATATTGTCGGCACGACCATGTATGAAAAGGTCTGGGTTCATCAATTTGAAATTTACGTCACTTATCCTTTTCCGCCTGTTTTTTACGGCCGGAAGGCTGGAATTATTGAAAAGTTTTTCAATAAAAAAGTGATTTGCGTGGAAATGCAGGCAGAGCCCTGGGGACCGCTGCTTTTATACGATTCGCCTCTTGAAGAACAGGAAAAAACAATGAATCTGGACCGATTCAGAAAAAATATTGAATTCGCCCGGCAGACCGGCCTGTCAGAATTTTATCTTTGGGGTTCGGAATGGTGGTACTGGATGAAAGAAAAACAAAATAATCCCGATATTTGGAATGAAGCTAAAGGCTTATTTTAATAATTTTAATAATATGAATTTTTTAAAATCTTTAAACAACCACAAATCCTTCACCTTGATCGAGCTTTTGGTGGTTATCGCCATTATCGGCTTATTGGCCAGTATTATCATAGTGAATTTAACGGGAACCAGAAGTAAAGCTAATATAGCCAGGGGTTTGCAGTTCAGCCAGAGCGTGCACCATGCCCTGGGAGCTTATGCGGTAGGTGTTTGGAGTTTTGACGAAGGATCGGGCACAATCGCTTACGATGCTTCCGGTTACGGGAATAACGGCACTTTGGTTAATGGGCCTGTCTGGAGATGCGCCAATATTGACCCGAATTACACTCCTTCGGGCACGGGCTGTTCTTTGAGTTTTGATGGGGTGGATGATTATGTGAATGTGCCTCATTCAGCAAGTTTAGATACTCCTTACCGAACTTACTCGGCCTGGGTAAAAAATCCTACTCAATCTGGAGTACCGCCTGATTTAAAAATATTGGTTTCTAAAGAAGTTGCTTATCAAGGTGGAATGTATCTTAATCGATTTACTACTCCACATTCAATAAATTATTATGAATATATTTCAGGCGTAGTAAAGTCAGCTTATGTTGCTTTACCTGCTGATAATGTTTGGTATTTTATAACAGGAACATTTGACGGAACAGCAATGAGGCTTTATATTAATGGCGTTTTAAAAAGTACTGTTGTTGTAAGCGGGACGATTGACAGCAATAATCAGCCTGTAAGGATTGGTGGGGGAATATCTGGTAGATATGTCATCGGCCTCATCGACGAAGTGCGCATTTACGAGAAAGCCCTGGAAACGGCCCAGATAGAAGCTCTCTATTATGCGGGTCTGGATAGCTTATTGGCCAGGGGGTTGATGGATAAACAGGAATATCAGCAGAGATTGGTTAGAAAATAATACAATAAATAAAACAATGAAAAACAAATCCTTTACCCTTATTGAGTTATTGGTGGTCATAGCCGTTATCGGTTTGCTGGCCAGTATTGTTATCGTCAATTTAACTGGAACCAGAAGCAAAGCCAATATTGCCAGGGGTTTGCAGTTCAGCCAAAGCATCCACCATACTCTGGGAGCTTATGCCGTAGGGGTCTGGAGTTTTGATGAAGGTTCAGGCACAACTGCTAACGATTCTTCCGGCTACGGCAATAACGGTAATTTGACCAACGGACCTGTCTGGCGCTGCGCCAACATTGACCCGAATTACACTCCTTCGGGTCAGAGCTGTGCTTTAGAATTTGACGGAGTCAATGATTATCTAAATATCGGCGACAAATCTTCATTAGAATCAATGAGTACTTTATCTTTCGGCGGTTGGATATATTGGAACGGTGTCAGTGGTACTGATTGTCCTTTCGGAAAAGAAATGGCTTATAAAATTGATTTGAACGATGCTGAAAATGGTAATAGAGCGAGGTTCTGTTTACGAACTTCAGGTACTACTTGGTGTAGTGGTAATATACTCAGTGATTCAGCTATACCTAAAAACAAATGGGTGCATATTTTTGCAGTATATGATGGGTTAAGAGCTAAATTATTTATTAATGGGATTGAACAAAAAATTGATGCTGCTTTTTCGGGAACAATAGTTGATAATTCAAATCCATTCACTATTGGATTTCGTCAATCAGCAGATTATTTCAGTGGCCTTATTGACGATGTCCGCATTTACGAAGAAGCATTGTCAGTTGCCCAAATCCAACAGCTCTACGTCGAAGGAACGACAAAAAAAGGATTGGCAATAAAATAATCGGAAAGTTACCCAAAAATTAAATTATTATGTTAAGCATCATTATTCCGGCCCTCAACGAAGAGAAAAACCTTCCTTTATTGCTCAATTCAATCAAAAAGCAGGGTTTTGACGAAGAAATTGAAGTAATCTTGGCTGA
>Ga0265594_1003443_pt1 | contig 10499 bp, 6 predicted proteins | sample saktaG_11_FD_190147 | JGI IMG/M metagenome (GOLD analysis project Ga0265594, IMG submission 190147) | Saline water microbial communities from Sakinaw Lake, British Columbia, Canada - sak_2011_5_24_80m | ecosystem: Environmental > Aquatic > Non-marine Saline and Alkaline > Saline ... | reverse complement strand
GCTGGGGACATTCGGGATGCACCAGCACCGGCGCGCCGGGATGGGCTGCCCGCAAGGCGGCAATCTCGGCTACGGTCAGGCGCTGATGGGTCGGACAAAATCCCGGCCAGAGGATCAGCGGCCGGCCGAGTTTCTCCGCCGTGTAACTGCCGAGGTGGCGGTCGGGGACAAAGATCACGTCGGCGTCTCCCTGCGCGCGAACCACGGCCAGCGCGTTCGCCGAGGTGCAGCAGATGTCGCTCTCGGCCTTGACCTCGGCCGTGCTGTTGACATAACAGACGACCTTTGCGCCGGGATGTTCCGCCTTGAAAGCCCGTAACTGCGCGGCCGTGATCATGTCGGCCATGGGGCACCCGGCGGCGGGATCGGGGATCAGGACGGTCTTTCCTGGATTCAGGATGGCGGCGGTCTCGGCCATGAACCAGACGCCGCAAAACACCACCACATCGGCATCGAGCTGCGTGCACCGGCGGGCCAGTTCAAGCGAATCGCCGGTGAAATCCGCGATCGCCTGAATTGTGTCGGGTTGGTAATTGTGGGCGAGGATCACGGCCTTGCGCCGTTTCTTCAGTTCGCCGATGCGCTCTTGTAATGTGTCCATAGGGGTTGCGCGTAGCTCAACACGTCCCGGCACCCGCTCGCGCTGCGCGCGGCATGACGCCGGTCTTCATCGCCTTTTCATTACAGTACGTTTCAGCATCCTGTCAGCGCCGGCAAATAGAAGATCATTCTGACCGCTTTCTGTGCCGGTGTAAAGCGTTATCCACTATTTTACTCGATTCTTCGAGGGGACCTGTGTCACACTGTGCGTGTGTATCTTCAAACGGATTGGGATTGATAGATGGCCAAATCTTTTGATCTGTGTCTGCAGGCGGGATTCCGCCTGTTGTTTCATTGTGTCGTTTTCGGATTGGTGGCGGGACTCTTCCTCCTCGACGTACACCACGGCGAGATCGGGAGTGTCCTGTTTTCCGAACAGTCCTGGACCGAATATGCGCAACTCGTGCTGCTGCTCCTGACGGCCATCGCCTTCGGAGTGGGTGGCCGCCTCCAGCGCGCGCGGCACATTCCGGCCTACCTGCTGGCGGCCGTGGCGTTGCTGGCAGCCGTGCGCGAGATGGATTGGGTGGTGGATCGGATCGCCCATGGTTTTTGGAAGGTGCCGACAGCCGGCATCGTGCTCGTCATGGTGGCATACCTGTGGAAGCAGCGGAGCGCGCTCTTCGACGCGTTCGCGCGGGAAGTGGTGCAATCCTATTGGGGAACCTTGTGCAGCGGATTCGGCATGGTGTTCGTATTCTCCCGGTTATTCGGAATGCGCCGCAACTGGGAGGCGATGTTGAGTTCCGAAATGTCCATCACCACCATCCGCAGTGTCCGGCGACTCGCCGAGGAGGGCACCGAACTGGCCGGGTACGCACTGATCTTCGTTGCCGCCGCAGGCTTCCTGTTTTCGTGCCACGAAGAGTGGAAACTGACGCACAAGCGCTAGCCCCAGATCTGCCGCATCCGGCCCAGCGCGGCAACCAGGGGTTCCGCCGACGTGCCGGGCAGCGGCTCAAAGACCCGGATCACATCGGATGTTGCATAAAACGCGAAGCGCGTGAAGTCAATGACGCCGGTTTCCGGCAGTTGATGGTCGTCGGCGAGTCCCCGCACATCGTGAATGTGGATGCCGCGCGTGATCGGCAGCAGGGATGCGGCGGCGGCGGCGTGGTCGGGGCACCAGCCGAGGTGCTGCCGCACCTGTCCGTGCCCCAGGTCGTGCCAATACGCGAGCGTCGACGTCGGATAATCGCCGACCAGCCGCGCGATTTCATTCTCGTTAGGCAGCGCCTCCCAGGACGGGAGATTCTCGAGGCAGAGCGTCACCCCGGCCTTCTCAAAACGGGGAACGAGGCGGTCGAGCGACCGCCTCAGCGCGTCGAGGTGTTTGCCCACGCGGCGGGCGCGGGCGCGCAGCGCCCGCGCCGTCTGCCGCTGGAAAAGTGGGTCTGCGGTTCCGGCATCGGACGCCAGTTCCATGAGCATTTCGGATACGGGCGCGCGGCGCCACCAGCCCTGCCGGATGCGGCCGGCATGGAGGACAACCGCCCGCGCGCCGGCCTGTTGCGCCAGCTCCAGGGTCTTGCCGACCCAGAGCACGGCCATCACACGGTCGTCCTCGTCAAGCGATGCCGCCAGGTATAACTCGGGATGACCGCCCGTGACATAGGGTGGCGCGGGACAGAAGGCATGCACGCTGGAGACGACCGCGCCCCCCTCCCGCACACGACGCAACACACCCTCGGCCTGCAGTTCATCCATCTGGTAGCCGAGTTCAACCGCGTCGAACCCCAGGTTCAGGATCTCGTCCACCACCGCCTCACCCGACGCATGCCGCGCACTGTTCCAGTTGGTCGAAAGGGAAAAAGTCGGTGGCGTGGATGGTTCGTTCGGCATGCGTGATTCCCTCCGTGTCATCTTGACGTGCGATTACGGTTTTTAAAAACGGGATTGCCCGGCCGACACGTCCCGGACGAACGCGTCGGCGCGGTCGAGCGCATCGGCTTCCCAGGATAACCCGTAAAAACTGTGTCCCGCACACGGCACGGTGTACACGTCATGGCGGATGCCGTGGCGGGTGCAGAAGGCGGCATAGGCGGCGGACGAGCCGGGGGCATCGGGATCCGATCCGCCAAAAATAAAGCGGATGCGGCCGGCATACCCGCGGAAGCGTTCCAAAATGCGGTCTTCCTCGGCGGCCTCGCGGGCGGATCGGGTCTCATGCCGCACCAGCGCATTTCTGATCATGTCGGTGCGGACGCGACCGGTGGCAAGCTTGACCCAGGTTTCACGCCGGGTCAGCTTGATCGCGTAGGTTTTAAGCGCCCCCCACGACCGGCGACGTCCGGTGGCGGCGGCGCGGAGCGCGCCCATCGATTCGGGAGACCAGAGTGCGAGCGCCGCAATGTCGGGCTCGGCGGCGGCAACGGAAATGGCGACCTTGCATCCAGAACAGATCGCCGCAACCATCACGGGGCCTCCATCCGGACAGGTGTGGCGCAACCACGCGAGCGCCGCGAGGGCGTCGGCGGTCATGGCCGCGATCGACACGGCCGAAGCGTCGCCCCCGCTGTCCCCCCGGCCGGAGAGGTCAATCCGGAGCGACAACACGCCCGCACCGGCCAGCCTCCGGGCCAGTTTGACGAACATTCGATGCGGCCCGGTGCGGTCGCCCGACCAGCCGTGAATGAACAGCACCCGGGCGACGGGCGTCCCAGCCGATGACGGACACGTCATCCAGCCGCGGATTATGCCGGTCGGCGACCCATACTCGACCGGCCCGCTCCCGCCGCTCGGCTCTGGCAGCGGCCGGACGGCCGCGCAGGGGGCGCACGCGGGAATGAGGCGCAGGACAGCGTCGACAAGTAAGCGGGTCAGCGGGTCGACGTCCACACGCCCGACCGTGTTCCAGAAGGCCGGGAGCCGCAACGTGAGACGTTCGGATGCGGGCGCATTCGCGTGCGCGGCGTCGGCCGTGCGGGTGTCGGGGCCGGTCGAAACCACACACCCGGCACCGGCCCACGCCCCAGGCGTAAGCGCCGCGAGATCCGTGGCGAGACGCGCGCAAAAGGGATACCCGTCCAGATCCGCAGCCGTTCCCCGCGCCCAGCCGGCCTCGATGCCGGAACGAGAGACGCGCGCGCCGCCGAAGGCCACCATCTGATTCACCTGGTTCCGCTGGAGGAGTTGCTTCAGAAGATCGGCGCCGCCGACCGGCTCCACCAGCACCCGCACGGTGCCGGCCCCCGCCAGGCGGGTCGCAAGCGTGGCGCCGAAGCGGATGCCCAGCACGGCAGGTTCACACCCCGGATATCGGTCACGAAGCCAGGCGCGGGCAGCCTCCGCATCGGCCAGCCAGTCCGACACGGAAAACGCCTCAAAATCACCCGTGGAATCCCCCGTGCCCCGGTAATCGACGCGGAGGACGGCCGCGCCGCTGGTGGCCATTGCACGCGCCAGATCGCACAGAATGCGGTGGCAGGCCTTCCGCTCCTCGGCGAGCGGCGGCAGGACGAGCACGCTCCGGACCGGGCGCTCTGGGGCATGCAGGATTGCAGCACACGTCCCGTGCTCCCGCTCCAGCAGAAATGGCGTTTCCAGAAACGAATGCATCACGGACATCTGCACGTCTCCCGTGAGTTTGTCATCATTCTTCCGTGCCTTTCACCGTCCGGCGCGGAAAGACGCGCAGGACATGGGCCACGGGATCGCGTTGGATCGATACGTCACACTGGTAGACGGCACTGAGGATGTCGGGGGTCAACACGCTCTCGGGCGGGCCGTCCGCCACAATCCGGCCCTCGTGAAGCAACACCAGGCGGGGAAAATATTCGGCGGCGAGGTTGAGGTCATGGCCGATCATGAGAATCGTCATCCCCTGCTCGCGGTTGATCTGTTCGATCAGTTGCACAATTTCGAGCCGGTGGTTCATATCCAGATGCGAGGTCGGTTCGTCCAGCAGAATGATGCGGGGCCGGGCAGCCAGAGCCATGGCGACGGCCACCCGCTGGCGCTCCCCCCCGCTCATCTCCTGAAACACCCGGTCTTCCAAGTGCCGGGTGTCGGTGAGGGTCATGGCGTCGGCGACCCACCGACGGTCTTCGCGCGACGGCGGAATCCAGCGACCCAGCGCAGCGGTCCGGCCCATCATCACCAGTTCGCCGGCGGTGAACGGCATGGCCGTGTCGAGTTCCTGCGGCACGGCGGCCACCAGGCGAGCCCGCTCGGCAGCCGGGATTTTTCGCACGGGCCGGTCAAACAACGAAACAACACCCGCCCGCGTCTGCAACAGCCCCGTAATCACCCGGAATAGCGTCGACTTCCCGACGCCGTTCGGCCCGAGAATCGCCACACGCTCGCCGGCGGCCACGCTCAAGGAGAGATCGCGGATGACCGCTTCGCCATGGTAACCGGCGCTGACCGCATCGAGACGGATGGCCGGGGTTTGCGTTCCCGTGTTCATGGCGTTGCGGGTCAGGCGACCCACCCCTCCCGCCGGCGCCGGAGGAGCACCAGGAAGAACGGTCCGCCGGTCAGCGCCGTGATCACGCCGACCGGTATCTCCTGTCCGGCAATCAGCGATCGTGCAACCGTATCGCACAGCACCAGAAACGCGCCACCTGCCAAGGCGGCGGCGGGAATGAGACGACGGTTGTCGGAACCGGTCATCTGGCGCACGGCGTGCGGGATGATCAGGCCGACAAAGCCGATGAGGCCCGCCAGCGCCACGGCGGCCGCAGCCGCCAGCGTGGCGGCCCCGAGCGCGCAGCATACCACGAAACGGGTGCGTACGCCGACGTGATGGGCCATCTCCGTGCCCAACGTCAGCGCATTCAGGTCGCGCGCCAGCGCCAGCGCCGCGACACACGCAACCACGCAGCAGACGGCGCAGCCCGCCAGTACCCGCATATCGTTGATCTGCAGGTTCCCCAGCATCCACCAGAGGATGCCGTGCAACCGTTCGTTACGGGAAAAGGAAAGGATCACCATCAGCACACTCGAAAGCATCGAACTCACGACGACGCCGCTGAGAATCAATCCGTGAACGGAGGTGGCGCCGTGGCGCGAGGCCAGCCGGAACACGACGGTCAGGGTGACGACAGCCGCGACAAAAGCCGCGAGCGGCAACGCCAGCACCGTATACCCCTGCAGTCCGAGGGCAATCGCCAGCGTCGCACCCACCGCGCCCCCGCTGCTGACGCCGAGGACATACGGATCGGCCAAGGGATTCCGCAACACCGCCTGCAGAACCGCGCCGGCGCAGGAGAGCGCCGCGCCCACGACAAAACCCGCGAGGATGCGGCTGATACGGAGCTGGAGCAAAACCCGATCCAATTCCGTCGCCGTCGCGGGCCAGGAAAACCCGTCCTGTCCCGTCATCACCGCACACGCGGGGATCAACAGACAGGCTGCCAGACCGATGACCGACCACTGGTTTTTCCGCAGCACACTCACAAAACACTGACCCCCAGATCGCGCACCGTCCGATCCCTCATGCGGCAAGTGTAGAGCGGTTGCGGTTTGCAGGCAAGTCGATTCTGGTCCGCGCACCAGCAATTCCAATTTTGGCAGCCGCTATCGGGATCCAAATCGGGATCGGGACCGAAATCGATGAGAAAGCAAGCAAGATTACGATTATGATTATGATTATGAATCAAAGACCTCATCAGAACTGCCATGCGCCCGTCTGCGTGTCCGCGCACACTATTGTATGTACCTGTTTGTGCGGATCTGTCATAATTTACCGCCATATGCGATGCATTTTTTGCCTTGTTCCCCGTCTGCTGGACGGTGGCTGGCAGGTTAATGACGCCATGTCCGATGCGCCCGGACGCCCGTCCGCCACAGTGACTATCAAGGATTCCATGCGATGCCAAAGCGAACAGATATCAAGAAAGTGATGCTGATCGGCTCGGGGCCGATCGTGATCGGACAGGCCTGCGAGTTTGACTATTCCGGGGTGCAGGCCTGCAAATCGCTGCGTGAAGAAGGTTTTGACGTGGTGCTGGTGAACAGTAACCCGGCGACGATCATGACCGACCCCGAATTCGCCGACCGCACCTACATCGAGCCGCTCAGCGTCGACGTTCTGGCGGCAGTGATACGGCGCGAACGACCGGACGCGCTCCTGCCGACCATGGGCGGACAGACGGCGCTCAACCTGGCGATGGAATTGGACAAAGCCGGCGTGTTGAATAAATACGGGGTCGAGTTGATCGGCGCCACCGCGGACGTGATCGAACGGGCCGAAGACCGGCTCCTGTTCAAGCAGGCCATGGAGAAAATCGGCCTGGATATGCCGCGCAGCGGCTCCGCCCGCTCCCTCGAGACGGCCCGCCAGGTCCGTGACTCCCTGGGCTATCCGCTGGTGATCCGGCCGGGATTCACCCTGGGCGGCACAGGCGGCGGCATCGCCCGCGACGACGCTTCGTTCGAGCGGATTGTCCAGAACGGACTCTTCCTCAGCCCCACCCACGAGGTGCTGGTCGAGGAATCGATCGAGGGGTGGAAAGAGTTCGAACTGGAGGTCATGCGGGACAAGAACGACAACTGCGTGATCATCTGTTCGATCGAGAACCTCGATCCGATGGGGGTTCACACCGGTGACTCGATTACCGTCGCTCCCGCGCAGACGCTGACCGACCGCGAATATCAGAACATGCGAGACGCGACGCTGGCGGTGATGCGGGTGATCGGTGTGGAAACCGGTGGGTCCAACGTCCAATTCGCGCTGAATCCGGCGGATGGCCGGATGGTGGTGATCGAAATGAACCCGCGCGTGTCCCGCTCAAGCGCGCTGGCCTCTAAAGCAACAGGCTTCCCCATCGCCAAGATCGCCGCCAAGCTGGCCGTGGGCTACACCCTGGACGAATTACGCAACGACATCACCCGCCAGACACCGACCTGTTTCGAGCCGTCCATTGACTACGTGGTGACCAAGATTCCGCGCTTCGCCTTTGAGAAATTTCCCAATGCCGACCCCGTGCTCGGGACGCAAATGAAGTCGGTCGGCGAAGCCATGAGCATCGGCCGGACCTTTAAGCAGAGCCTACAAAAAGCGTTTCGCTCCCTGGAGACGGGCCGGGCGGGATTCGGCGCCGACGGCAAGGATGGGGCCGCCGAGGCCCAGGACGACGCCACGCTCGAGGCCGGCATCCGCATCCCTCACCGCAACCGCCTGTTCGATGTCCGCGCCGCATTCCGCCGCGGATGGAGCGTCGAGCAGATTCACCGCATCTGCAAGATCGACCCGTGGTTCCTCCGCCACCTGGAAGAACTGGTGGCCTACGAGGAGGAAATCCGCCGCGCCGGCTCGCTCGCGGGATTGAGTGAAGACCCCGCGCGCTTCGAACAGGCTAAACAGTTTGGCTTTTCCGACCGGCAGATCGCGTGGATCCTCCACGAAACCGAGGACGCGGTCCGCGCGGCGCGGCTGCGTGCGGGGATCCTCCCCGAATACGCGCTGGTCGACACCTGCGCGGCCGAGTTCGCCGCGTTCACGCCGTACTTCTACTCGACCTACGGTTCGGGCGGCCCCCCCGAAGCCCGCCCCGAAACCACACCGGGGCCCGCGCGCAAGAAAATCATGATCATCGGAGGCGGGCCCAATCGCATCGGCCAGGGGATTGAGTTCGACTACTGTTGCGTCCATGCCTGCTTCGCCCTGCGCGACGCCGGGTTCGAGACCATCATGGTCAACAGCAATCCCGAGACCGTCAGCACCGATTACGACACCAGCGACAAGCTCTATTTTGAACCTCTGACGCTTGAGGACGTGTTGCACGTCTACCGTCACGAAGGATGCTCCGGCGCGATCGTCCAGTTCGGCGGGCAGACCCCGCTCAACCTGGCCCAGGGGCTAGAAGCCAACGGCGTGACGGTCATCGGTACGAGTCCACACAGCATCGAATTGGCCGAGGACCGCAAGCATTTCCAGGAACTGGCCGCCCGGCTGGGGCTGCGTCAGCCGGAGAACGGGCTGGCGACCACCGTTGAAGAGGCCGCGGCCGTGGCGGAACGGATCGGCTTTCCGGTGCTGATGCGTCCGAGCTTCGTCCTGGGCGGCCGGGCCATGGTGATTGTCTATGACCACGAATCCCTGCGCACGTATATGCACGAGGCCGTCGAGGTCTCGGAAGACCGGCCGGTTCTGATCGACCGGTTTCTGGCCAACGCCTGCGAAGTGGACGTGGACTGCATATCCGACGGCGAGACGCACGTGATCGGCGCGATCATGGAGCATGTCGAACTGGCGGGCATCCACTCGGGGGACAGCGCCTGCATCATCCCCTCGCCCAACCTCAGCAAGGCGGTCAAAGCCACGATTCGCAAACAGACGTTCGCGCTGGCCAAGGCGCTTCAGGTCAAGGGTCTGATGAACATCCAATACGCCGTGCAGGGCGAGGATGTCTACATCCTCGAGGTCAACCCGCGGGCGTCTCGCACCGTGCCATTCGTGAGCAAAACCACAGGCGTCCCGCTGGCCAAGTTGGCGTCGCTGGTGATGGTGGGCGCCAAGCTCGTCGACATGGGCTTCACCGAGGAGTTCATTCCCGCGCATTACGCAGTGAAAGAGGCAGTTTTCCCCTTCACCCGCTTTCCCGGCATCGACGTGGTGCTGTCGCCGGAGATGAAGTCCACGGGAGAGGTGATGGGCATTGACAGCAACTGCGGCCTGGCCTACCTGAAGAGCCAGATCGCCGCGGGCAACCGCCTGCCCAAGGGCGGCGGAGCGTTCCTGAGCGTTCGCGACGAGGACAAACAGGAGGCGGTCGAGCTGGCTCGCAAACTCAAACAAATCGGGTTCACGCTCTATGCCACCCTCGGTACCAGCACGGCGCTGTGGCATGCGGGCATCCGTGACCGGGCGGTTTTCCGCATCTCGAGAGGCAACCCCAATGCCATCGACTTGATCGATAACGAGGAGATCGACTGGATCATCAGCACCCCGACGGTCGGCGCGGGGCCCGCGTGGGACGAGGTGAAGATGCGCGCCCACGCGGTGACGCGCGGCATTCCGATCACGACCACGATCAACGGGCTGCGCTGGTCGGTCATGGGCTTGAAGTCGTACAAGACGGCGCACGGGCATGTCAAGGTGCAGTCGATCCAGGAATATCACGAGCGGTCCCCGCGCGTGCGGCTGCTCAGGCGGATCTCAGGGGAAGGGTTATAGGATATGGCTACATTCAACTGGGCGGAGCAACGGCAGAAGCCGGCCTATCTGGCGCTGGAGGATGGCCTGGTGCTGCGCGGTTGGTCGGTCGGTGCGCCAGCGGACCGCGTGGGCGAGGTGGTGTTCAACACCGGCATGACCGGTTATCAGGAGATCATCAGCGATCCCTCCTACGCCGGGCAGTTTGTGACGTTCACCTGCCCCGAGTTGGGCAATGTCGGCGTCAACGCCGCCGACCGGGAATCGGAGCGGATCCACGCGAGCGGGTTGGTGATGCACGCCTGCAACGCGGCCAGCAACTGGCGGAGCGAATCGGACCTGCGCCAGGCGCTCGTGGCATCGGGTGTGCCCGCGATCGCCGGGATCGATACGCGCCGACTGACGCGACACCTGCGGGAACAGGGAACGCTGAAGGGGTTTCTGTGCGTCACCGGAACCGTGCCCGCGGCAGACGGCGTGGCCCGCGCCCGCGCGTGGGTGGGCCTCGACGGCCAGGACTACGCGGCGCAGGTCTCGTGCACGGCTCCGTACGCATGGGACACCGATGGCCGCGAGACCTGCTCATGGGGCATGGCACCGAACCTGCCGCCCGCCGACTTGAAAATCGTGGCTTATGATTTCGGCATCAAGTGGAACATCCTCCGCAGTCTGCGCCGGCATGGGATGCAGGTGACCGTCGTGCCGGCGAAGACCTCCGCCGCCGAGGTGCTGGCGCTGAACCCCCATGGCGTATTCCTCTCCAACGGGCCGGCCGACCCCGCGGCGCTCCCCTACGCGG
>Ga0265594_1003442_pt1 | contig 10500 bp, 11 predicted proteins | sample saktaG_11_FD_190147 | JGI IMG/M metagenome (GOLD analysis project Ga0265594, IMG submission 190147) | Saline water microbial communities from Sakinaw Lake, British Columbia, Canada - sak_2011_5_24_80m | ecosystem: Environmental > Aquatic > Non-marine Saline and Alkaline > Saline ... | reverse complement strand
GAGTATCTGTCAGTTTTATTGTCTGTCCCATGACAACCTCCCGGCGGTTCCACCGCCTTTATTCTCATTATTAATAAGGTCGTCAAAATGGGACTTCTTATATGAATCATTTTGCGTTACTACTTAGGTGGATCTCACTTAGAAAAGGCCATTCTTTCATATTCTCGTCTCCAAGGGGCAGATCTTGAATTGGCCACAGTGGATGATTGGACTTTAATTTATGAGCCTGAAATCAATGATAAGACAATCTTTAGATGCGTCGCTTTGGATAGAGTTCGGATGGACGTGCCGACGAAGCAGCTTCTGGAATACAATATCCGGCGGAAGAACTGGGAGGTTTGGTATGTTGATGAGAATGAGCCAATCCGGGATGGAGTTTACATTTTCTCTAACAAGAAGATAAGACTCAAGACGAACAAAATTCTCACGTGGCTGGTTCGCAAGTTCTGGGAGATAAGCGACTATGGTATATCCACCAAGGGTATCATAAAGACCTTCTTCAAGTGGGCATTGGTTTTTGCAATTGTCTATTATGTTTGGGGTTGTATTGACTATCATCTTGTGGGCATCGAGGACAGCCCGGGTATCGTCAGCAACTTATTTGTGCTCGAAGATAATCAACAAGCGGTGCCAGGCTGGTTGGTGCCAATTCGGGCCGTTTACTTCTCCATCGTTACAATGACGACATTAGGCTTCGGTGATATGTATGCAAGCGCCCACAGTTTGTGGCGAGGATTATTAGGCCACATATTGCTGGCGATTCAAGTGATTTTGGGTTATGTTCTTCTGGGTGCATTGGTGACGCGTTTTGCAGTATTATTTACGGCCGGTGGGCCGGCGGGGAAATTTGCAGATGGTCAGCACGCTAAAACCGTGGCCTGAGCAGATTAATAGGCTTCTTTGGGCCTGGTTTTAACTCTCGGCAAACAGGCGAATCTAACAGGTACAAAAATGAACGAATCGAACTTAGGAACCGATAAGCTTAAAGACCAGCGTCGTTTCAGCCAGCAGCAGTACGACATGCTAAAGCGCTGCTCCGAAAAGAAGGATATGACAGAGTGGAACGAGTGGCGAAACAACAACCCGGCACAGGATGTTCTTCTGGAAGGGGCCGATCTTAAAGACTGTTGGCTAAGAGGTGTGCTTTTGAACACGAAGGGGTCTTCGCATTTTAGCGGAGAAGTCCATCTGGAGGGCGCAATTCTCACTCGTGCCCATCTGATAGATGCGAATTTCGAGTGTTCCCGTATGGAGTCCGCGCAACTGTACGCAGCCGACCTGACGAGGAGCAGGTTCTGGCTCGCGCATCTGGAAGAAGCATTTCTTAATGATTCGTGTTTGGAAGAGGCCCAGCTCAACAGTTCCTACTTGAAAGGCGCGATATTTTACCATGCCTGCGTGAAAAGCGTCAAGTTCTCGTCAGCCATCGTTGACAGCGGGACGTCATTATGGGGGCTGAAGGTCAATCGTCAGAACGGAAATCGTAAAGGCACGAATTTCACCGGCGTCGGGCTGGAAAACGTACGCATAGACCCCGGCACAAAACAGCTTCTGGAATATAATATCAGGCGGATGAACTGGGAGGATTGGTATAAAGAACACTTCTGGCTCAAATGGCTCGTCAAACCGTTCTGGTGGATAAGCGATTACGGACTTCGAACGTGGAGAACGATCGTGACGTTTTTTTTGTTGGCATTTCTGTTCGCATTGATATATTGGCTGTGGCCGAACTGTGTTATGGTCAATCGTGAAGTGGGTGACGTTCGAGGACTGTGGCAATCATTGTATTTCTCGGTGGTTACCATGACAACACTGGGATTTGGTGACATCGCGGCGAATCCCGACAGTTGGATCGGCCAAACGTTATTGATGCTGCAGGTGATTTTAGGTTATGTTCTATTAGGTGCGTTGGTGACGGGTTTTGCGGTATTGTTTACGGCCGGTGGGCCGGCAGGGAAATTTGCAAATGAAAAAGAAAAAGAAGACAAAAAAAAGTAAAAGAAGAACAGATGATATTCGTAATCAGGCCTTCGATGCGATGGGGCAAATTCTTGAGCTGATAAATGCCTTCTGCCTGAATCATCTCAATGAAGAATATTGCGAGTTGTGCGAAGACCTTACATGGGCTGCTTTTGAAGAGGATTTGCCATTCGAAAAGGGCAAGCCGGCCGGTTGGGCCAGCGGGATAGTTCATGCTATCGGCTTTATCAATTTCCTCCAGGATCCCAGCCAGTCGCCTCATATGACCTCAGCCCAATTGGCCGACGGATTCGGAGTCTCGCAGCAGACGATGCAGAACAAATCAAAAATCATTCGCGACGAGTTCGACCTGATGCAAATGGATCCGGAATGGTGCCTGCCCTCAATGATCGGGGACAACCCGATGGTGTGGATGCTGGAGGTCGACGGAATCTTTATAGATGCCCGCACCGCCCCGCTCGAATTTCAGCAGGAGGCGTACCGGCTGGGATTGATTCCATATATCCCCGGCGAGAATTTGCAGCAGGAACCTGAGCAGCAACCCGGCACCGGGGCAAGGATTATAGAATTTCCTTCCGGACGCAACAACACACCTGATTCACAACCTGCTCAGAAGGAAAAGGATGAAGGCCCCAGCCTCTTCGAGGGATTAGAAGGATAAGCAGCGAGCAGCATCAAGCACAATATTGCTTTGCTTAATGCTGGCTCTCAAAATCCGGCTCACAGGCTCGTTAAGTTTTGCATGTTACAGGCAATCGAAGAGTTCTCAATTTTTTTCGACGGCCTGCGATTTTCTTTCGTAGATTTTTTTATATCTTCCCAGAAGAACCACTAACGATCCACCCAGCAGGCACCAAAAGACCATAATAAGAACATTCGATACGTCTAAAGTAGTTGTTTCGACAATCTTTTTTAAAGGTGTGCCCAATGCCCCGATTACAAGGCCGAGCAGTATATAAAGCGTCCTGCATTTGTTCCTCTTGAAAAGAAACGATACGATCCTCGAAATAGTAAAAGCGCCCAGTGACGCTCCCGCGGCAAATACCAGGAAATAACCGATATTATTTCGAAGATCATTCAAAACGCCAACCATAAACTCGTACAAGCCCATAATCAACAATATGAAAGCCCCCGAGATGCCCGGCAGGAACATGGCGTTGATAGCACAAAAGCCGCCCAGGAAAACATATCCCAGGCTCGGCGTCACCGTCAAAGGTACGAGCATCGAAGAGACAATGCCCAATATCAATCCCAGAACACAAAACAGAATATTTTTCGTGCTGTGATTCTCGATATGTTCGAAGATTGTTTTCGAAGATGCCAGAATCAAGCCGATAAAGAAAGATAAAGTATAAGCAAAATATTCCTCCATAAGGAACTTGATGACTCTCGAAGCTACTAAAAAAGCACTGGCAATACCCAGCAGGAGAATCGTCAGGAAAACCAAATCTAATTTTTTAATGTCCTCTTTCAAGCTGTCGCTTTTTCTGGTAATCGGATACGTGATGATATCGTAAACTAATTTCAGCGAGAAACCTTTTACCGAATTTATCAACCGGGCGTAAATCCCGGTTATAAAAGCGATAGTACCGCCTGAAATGCCGGGTATTATGTCGCAGATACCCATTAAGAAACCTTTTAGATATATTAAAATCTTATCTTTCATTTTCGTATTCTATTCCTATTGCACTTTCAAGTATTTGGAAATTCCGTAATGGCATGTTCTATTGTAAAACGGTCGGCACTTCAAGCTAAATTGTTATCTCTCGCTTTTTAAAGAACTATTGATTGGTGGATTGCCTGTGGTAAAATGGCGGAATTAAAACCCCCGGTGGAACCGGGGGCTAAATATTGAGATTTTATTATGAACGATCAACAAAAACAAACACTCCTTAAAGTCGCCCGCGATACCGTCGAGGCGGTAATAATGCGACAGAAAATCACGACGCCCGAATCGGACGATCCAGAACTGAACGCTCCGTGCGGCTGCTTCGTGACATTGAAGAACTGCAACCGGTTGCGCGGCTGCATCGGCCAATTCACCTCGGATAGTCCTCTGATCGAATTAGTTGCCGAGATGGCGAAGGCCTCAGCCACCGGCGACCCGCGTTTTCTCGCCGATCCGATCACAATCCGGGAGCTGGAGAATTTGGACGTTGAGATTTCAGTCCTCTCGCCGCTGAAGAAAACCGATGATCCGCTGAGCCTCCGCTTGGGCGTTGACGGTATCTATATAAAAAGAGGCCATGCTTCCGGCTGCTTTTTGCCCCAGGTCGCCACCGAGACCGGCTGGAGCAAAGAGGAATTTCTTTCCTACTGCTGCGCTCATAAAGCGGGCCTCGCCGCCGACGCCTGGAAAGATCCGCAAACGCAAGTCAATCTCTTTACCGCCGAAGTGTTCGGAGCGGACTTCAAGGACATATAGTTTTTAAGCGAGAGACTCCGGCAGTAAATCTTCAACAGTTCACGGGCATCATTCGCATCCGGCCGGCCATTAGTTTAGACGAAAAATACTGCCCTCGTGGACAAAATATTTTGGATTTACCGCTATTTACTGCCGATGGTAAAAACAGTGAGGAGTTTAGGATGCGATTCTTGATTTAACTTAATCCCGGCAAGGCGGAGGATTGCCGGTTTAAATGCCCTGACCGTTCGTTTGGAGGAAGGTTTGTGCTGAGAAAGTCTACGCTGATTTTGATCATCGCAATTGTCTGCCTTGCCGGCCGTCAGTCCGATAGAATCGAGGCCGGAGAAGCCGGTGCCGAGCAGCAAGATGTCCGTGCCGGGATGATCGAATATTTACGGCAGCAGAATCCGCCGGAACTAAAGGCGGTTGAAGTCTGGAACAATCGGTACGGCCCGGGTCTGAAACTGACTACCGCCCACTATGAGATTTTCACGACACTGTTAGAGCCTTCGATGCTTCGGCATAGCAGCGGATTAATCGAGTCGGCATATAAGGCCTATAATCTTCAATTGCCCGAACCGATCGAGACAAAAACAAAGTTCACTATTTATCTTTTCGCCGACCGCCGGCAGTGGGAGGATTTCACGAATAACTTCGCCGGCGAGCAGGCGGCAATCTTCCGCCGGATAAAGGCCGGCGCGTATTGCCATAACGGCGTGTGCGTTGCGTACGATATCGGCAGCGAACGCACTTTTTCCGTTCTGGCCCATGAGGGATGGCACCAGTTCAGCAGCAGGCATTTCAAGTTTCGCCTGCCGAGCTGGCTCGACGAAGGCGTTGCAATGTTATTCGAGACACAGGCGGCCGGGGACGGGACATTTGATTTTGAGCCGGCCAAAAACGCTTATCGACTGGATGCGCTGAAAAAGACGATGTCAAAAGATAAAATGCTGCCGCTAAGAAAATTGATCGCGACAACCCCCGGCGACGTGCTCGCGACCGATCAGACCGAAGCGGTAATGGGTTTCTACAGCCAGTCTTACGCCCTGATACGTTTTCTGCGTGAAACCGGGGGCGGCGAAAGGCTGGGTGATTATCGCCGATTGCTCGCGGACGGCCTGCGGGGAGAATGGCCGCTTGATGAGGTGAGCAAGAAAATCGCCGCCGATAGAAATATCCCCCGAAATATCCTCTGGAATCATCTCGTTAGTCTGGTATTATTTCACGAGTATATCGGCGATGATTATGAGCCGGTCGAGAAAGAATACCTGGCCTTCTGCCGGCAAATTGTCGCTGATGAGCCAAAGCAATAAAAACAATACAAGATTCCGCCCGAAGGCGCAGCATAGGAAAAATAAATGCCTGAAAAAAATCCAGCACCTGTAATTTTAGCATCGGCCTCACCTCGGCGCAGGCAGTTAATGTCCGACGCCGGCTACGAATTTACAGTTGTGCTGCCGGAAGTCGACGAATCGGCTTTTAAAACGAACGATGCAGATCCCGTCGAATACGCTGAACGGCTGGCGCTGGCCAAGGCGAAAAGTGTCGCCCGCAAGTACCCGGCATCATTTGTAATCGGCGCCGATACTATCGTGGATTTCCGAGGCCGGATCATCGGCAAAGCCGCCGATGCCAAAGAGGCCGAGCAAATTACCGGAAAACTCTTCAGCGCTCCTCATAAGGTAATCACCGGCGTGGCAATTGTCAGGCTCAGCGACGGCACGGAGCTGGTACAGAGTGACATCACGACCGTTTATCCCAGGAAAATGACGCCCGGGCAAATCGCCGACCACATCAAAGGCGGCTCTTGGCGGGACAAGGCCGGCGCGTACGCCATACAGGAGACCGGCGACGAATTCGTCGAAAAAATCGAGGGCAGCCTGACAAACGTAATGGGCCTGCCGATGGAACTGCTCGAATCTCTCCTTGCCGGACTGAATGTACAGGCCAGAAGAAAGCAAAAAGATTAGCTTTCCCATGCGGTTCTCTGCTCTTGTATGGACGATGCGTAAAATCTTTTCCGGATATTATCCCTGACAGCAAGGCGGCCAATCTGGTGTAAGTAGAACGGTAAGCATCTGTAGTTTTTCACCCTCGCAGCAGACGAAGTTACTATAGCTTGTTCGAGATTTTAATCAAGGTGATGCACAGGTAATCCGGGACGTTTACCGTGATCCGAGGCGTTTTTTCATCGGTTTGATTGATGACGTCCGTTGTAAACATTACGCTTACAACTTTTTACTGATGATATAATTGGATTTCTATTTCTGCAATTCCGAACGGGCCGGATATCCCTGGAGAATCTATTTATTAGACTTCTTCGACAACACGGGACGATCCGTACTTCATCGCTTCCTTCGATTAGAACTCCTTGGGTTGTCTGGCCTGTCAAGGTGGCTTCTGTGCTGTCCTGATCCAGGTTCAAATCCTGTGTCCTGAAGTGGAACATCATATCATCGTCGCCGTCGTCATCGACATCTTTGAGCTTCCAGCATACGGGCGCGGCTCCGGCGAATTGTACTGTGGCCGGATCAACCGTACCGGCATCGAAATCATCCGTCGTTAAAACCGCGACCGGCACGACTCCCCTTGATTTGAGATTGATGTTGTTTTTATCACTGCCGGGCTTGATATCAATCGTCACCTCGCTCGTTATCCCGGTATCAGGATACTGCAGATAAATCGGTACATCGCTAATAAACCACAGATAAATGGGATCTCCGTTTCCATAGATACCTGTCAATATTCCGCCGTCATAGGGATCGACACTGAACTGTGTCGCCGATGGGTCGAGAGGAACACCGTCCAGCGCAAAGTCCATACCGTAGACCGTTACGACCGGGCTTGGCTCGCCTGTGTAAAGCCCTACGAAAAAACCATCGCCTATCTCACCGCCGTAGACGTTGACCGTGCAGCCGGTATAGGCATAAACTCCATAATCCACATAGGCCCCCGGATATAAATTCGCCGTCCCAAGCACCTCCAGAAAATTGTCCTCAATGACGTAGTCGATATCGGCGATTTCATCTACGTCAACAAACTGGGCACCGCACGGCGAAGCGCACAGCAAAATCGCCAGAATAAAACATGCAATTGCTGTTAGTTTGACTCTATGGCTACTTTCCTGCCTTTCCATAGGTCCACCTCCCCCCAAAATAGAGCTTCCTGGTTTTCTATTAACGAGATAATATCAATTAAAACACCGTATCGGAGGCGGTTGTGTAAGTTCCAGCCCTAAAAGCTGTGATGAAAGAAATGTCCCTGCAGAACGGCTCATCAAACAATCCCCCCCTTGCAAAAAGATATTGTCTATATAAACAATACGGAATAATCCGGCTAAAACAAACTGTAATTTCCTAATAATTTAATTCTGCACACAGACCGGAATTACTATAGGACCAACAAAGCATAATTTGGAAATAAACAGAAAATGCAAAGGGCTGTAAGCATAATGCTTACAGCCCTTTCGAAACCGAATCAAGTGCACAAGCGGTACTTTGAAACGTCCTGTGCAGCATTCGTTAGCCACCCCACTGCCGGATTTTGATACGTCCGCGTGTGATCTCTATTAGGCCCTCATTATCATATTCGTCCCAAATCGTGACCCAGATGCTGTCAGGGTTCTCGGATATCTCGACCATGAAATAGTACTCTCCCGTGCCGTTGATGTTCCCCACGCCGAAAAACCATGCCGAGTTCTCATCATCTGAGATAACAAGCCAGTCAAATTCGGTGGCACGGAACTTGTTATCGCCCCATCTGAATCGCATTCGGCCGACGGGATCGCCTCCTGCCCACTGCCTGATGACAAATCCAAAGAACGCTTTATCACAGGGCCCTCCCTCTTCCGGGAACCAACCTGCGCCCGTGACGAGATTGCAGGATTCAGGATCGTACACCGCCGCATAAGCCGTGCTGGATGCCTCTCCGCCATTCTGGTCGGTAACTGTTACCGTGACGGTATACACGCCCGTCGTGGTGTACGTATGCGAACCGGTCACGCTCATTTCCGATTCGTTCACAACGCCGGACTCTGGCGTGCCCCCCTCTTCCCAAACAATAGTCGCCGTGTGTGTTCCGCCATCGGCATCGCTAAACATCGCCGTCACCGTAGTCGGTGAACCTAACGGCGTTGGTTCGATCGTGATTTCCGTGATCTCTGGCGCCGCCAGAATCCGCAGCGTCATAGTGTCTGAGGCCTCAAGAAGCTCGCCAGTCGTCTCCCTTACCTCCAGCGTGAGCGTATGGTCCCCAGCCGAGAATGGGTCCAGTGTCGATAGATCGAGATACGCTTGTGGCGGGGTCGACACGGCAGTCCAATCTAGCAGCACCGTCTCACCTTCGAGCCAGCGGTACTCAATAGGCTCATCTTCCGGATCGCTCGCTTGTCCCAAGACAATGGTTGTGTCCTGTTCACTGCTGTCAATCGGGTGGATCTTTCCCCCGGCACCTATCAGGCCTTCTTGGCCGGCAATTGCCATAGGTGGCAAATTAGTTGTACCTGGGGGAGCCAGAAGAATCGGAACGTCGCTCAAGAACAACAGATTGATTGGATCGCCGTTTTCATACTCGCCGGTAAGCGTGCCACTACCCCCACCGGGCGTCCAACTGCCATCCTCAATTGTTCCAGTATCTACTGCAAAATCCGTCCCATAGACTGTTACGACTGCAGCAGGCGGGCCGGTAAATACTGCAACAAAGAATCCAGGACCAACATTACCGCCCCGAATATTAACCGCGCTGCCGTCGAAGGCATAGATGCCATAGCCGGCATAAGCTCCTGTATCCAGATTTGCTATCCCATAGACATTTAAGAAACCACCTACATCATAATTGATATCCCACTCTTCTCCAGCAGGAACTGTCACATCAGCTTGGATAGGTGGCGCGGCACACAGTACAGCCGCAATAACAGCCCATAAAATTGTTGAAAAACCTACATTTTTACATTTTTTTGTACTTTCCATAATTTCACTCCTCAAAAAAATTAATAAAACGATTCTTGTTCCGATAACTAGAATGTAGAGGTTCGTAAGATGTTTTGCAAGGAAATTTTGTTGACGGTGACAACCTTATGGCACTCCGTCCTAAAAAAACTGCTGAAAAAACGAAAAATCGCGTTTTTTAAGGCTAATAACGTGGATTCTCGCCATGAAGAGCAGCCGGAATCCACGTGGGACACTAAACGCAGATATTATAGGTCGTTACGGCCTGTTTTCACCACTTTTTTAACAAAAAAAAAGATTTTCAACAACTGCGCTGTCTGGAAAAAAACCGGAGTTTCCCGGCAAAGTCGGCATTCATAATAGTCGATAAAGTACATAAATACTGTAGTTTCTATCTTTATTAAGAATGGGAACAATGAAAAAAAAGGGCTTTACACTCGTTGAATTGATAATTGTGGTAACAATTTTAGGCATCATGGCGGCGATTGTTATACCCACCTTCCAGGGCAATGTTGTAACCGCCAAGGATTCAGCTTCCAAAACCAATCTTATGACAATTCGAACCCAGATCGAACTTTACAAGATACAACACAACGGATATCCGCCGGGATATATTAGTGGCGCCGGTGTCCCTATCGCAACTGTGCCGCTTCAACTGACTAAAACCACGACTGTGGCCGGCCAGCCTTCGGGCAGCACCGTTCCTTCCGTTCCATTCCTCTATGGGCCTTATTTAAAGATTATCCCGCAAAATCCTTTCAACAAGCTCTCGACCATTACCGAGGTGGCCGAGGCGACCGCCTTTTCCGCCGCGGTGGACGGCACATCCAGCGGATGGCTGTATAAAAAAGAGACCGCCGAGATCGCGATGAACTGGACCGGCACCGACAGCGAGAGTGTCAATTATTACGATTATTAATGCGGTTAATACGCGCCTAAGCCGGGAGCCGCTACCAGGGGAAATAGCAGATATAGTGCCGGTAGAACAAACCTATCGAGCGCATAGCGATAATCGCCAGCGCCTGGACGGCGAGATTTGCCAGCAGGTGTAGTCCGATAACGAGATTGTCGCTGCCGATGAGCCTGCCGTAGCCGATGGTTCTCAATTGCAGCTCCCATGCTAATAAGAACAGGCCCGCTACGAGAAGGTAAGGCCAAAAAGCCCTC